>Ga0315544_1001074_pt1 | contig 22532 bp, 18 predicted proteins | sample SalMarSW160130MG_2_FD_202543 | JGI IMG/M metagenome (GOLD analysis project Ga0315544, IMG submission 202543) | Salt marsh sediment microbial communities from the Plum Island Ecosystem LTER, Massachusetts, United States - Salt Marsh Sediment SW1601-130 ... | reverse complement strand
TAATTAAGAACGGTTTCTCAGGACTCACAAACTATTATAGCTCTTTATCTTCTTTTGTCAACGACCCGGGCTCACAGATACTCCCCCTCCCTTTAATTCCCTCCTCTACCCCATGTAGTAACTCCAATCCTACTACTACACGGGGCGAGGTCGGGAAGGGAGGATTGTTTGGCATCCCTGGAAATGCGGCACGTAGTTTGTCGTAAGTAGTGAGTGGCTAAGGAAATAACACACGTGTCCCCCGGAATTCCCCCGCTCCGTCATTGCGGCGAACCCTGGATCGGGGTGCAGGCCAGGCCCTGGTGAAGTAGAAAATCAGGGCCACTTCACAGGGCAGGCGCCGGAATCCAATCAAATACTCGAGTCGTTAAGTAGGAAGAAGCAGTGCGATTCCTTACTCAACTGCTTCACACCTTTGACTCTTGACTATGGACTATGGACTCAGCACTATTTTTGGACATTTGAGGCTAGTTAAACTGGCAGTACCTTGTATTTCTGGTTAGACTAGTACGCTGAGAAGCGTATTTACGTCGCATGAGTATCTCCACACTTGCAAGGGAGCAAGATTATGAACAACGACAACTCAGTAGTTCGCAATGCTAATGGTAGGGACTTCAATGCAACTAGACCTAACAACCATGCACCTCTAGATTTTATTCGCCAGATTATTGTGACCGACTTACATGCAGGCAAGAACGACAGACGGGTACACACGCGCTTCCCACCGGAGCCAAACGGCTACCTTCATATCGGCCACGCCAAAAGCATTCTGCTAAACTACGGAATTGCCAAGGAGTTTGGTGGCAAATTTAACTTGCGCTTCGATGATACCAATCCAGAAAAGGAAGAGAGCGAATACGTCGAATCGATCAAACAGGATCTTCGATGGCTTGGGGTCGATTGGGAAGATCCAGAGTATTATGCATCTGATTATTTCGATCAGCTATATGAGTGGGCGTGTAAACTGATCAAAAATGGCAAGGCATACGTATGCGATCTTTCGTCCGAGGAGATAAGCGAATATCGTGGGAAAGCTATTCAGAGTGAGGGCAAAGTCATCACTCCTTCAGGGAAGGACAGTCCATACCGTAACCGGTCTGTTGAGGAGAATCTCGATCTCTTCCGCCGCATGCGCGATGGTGCGTTTCTGGATGGCGCCAAGACCTTGCGAGCTAAGATTGACATGGCCCATCCCAATCTAAACATGCGTGATCCAATTATGTATCGCATCCTGCATGCTTCACATCATCGTGCCGGAAACAAGTGGTGTATCTATCCGATGTACGATTGGGCACATGGTCAATCCGATTCAATCGAAGGAATAACGCATTCTATTTGCACTCTTGAGTTCGAGAATCATCGTCCACTTTACGATTGGTACCTAGATCAACTTGCTGTTTATCATCCTCGCCAGATTGAGTTCGCTCGCCTGGATCTAACGTACACCGTGATGAGCAAACGGATGCTCTTGCAACTGGTTAAGGAGGAACACGTGCAAGGGTGGGATGACCCACGAATGCCAACCATTGCCGGACTAAGGCGACGTGGGTTTACTCAGGAAGCGATCCGCGAGTTCGCCAAGCGCATAGGTGTGTCTAAGGTAGAAAGTACCGTTGAGTATTCATTCCTTGAGCATTGCTTGCGCCAGGATTTGAACAGGCGCGCTCCGCGCGTTATGGGAGTCCTTGACCCCCTGAAAGTTGTCATCACCAACTACCCCGACAACAAGGTCGAACAGCTCACTGCCATCAATAATCCTGAAGACGAGAGTGCTGGTACACGTAAAGTGCCCTTTTCAAACGTGCTCTACATTGAGCGTGAGGACTTCATGGAGAAGCCACCAAAGAAGTTCTATCGACTTGCACAAGGCCGCGAGGTACGGCTCCGCTACGCATACTTTATTGCCTGCACGGATGTAGTAAAGGATAGAAAAGGTAACATAGTAGAACTTCATTGCACCTATGATCCGGCAACGCGTGGTGGTGACGCCCCTGACGGCCGCAAGGTGAGAGCAACACTTCATTGGGTTTCAGCCAAACAGGCAATTGATGCTGAGGTTCGGGTCTATGAGCATCTGTTCGCAAAAGAGAATCCTTACGAGACTCAGGAAGATCAAGATTGGCTGGATAACCTGAACCCAAACTCGCTTGCTGTTCTTAGCGAATGCAAAGTGGAACCAAGCCTTGCTGGAGCAAAACCAGGTATGCATTACCAATTTGAGCGCAAGGGCTATTTCTGCGTGGATCTTGACTCAAAGCCGGAAAAACTTATATTCAATCGCACCGTTACCCTACGTGACACATGGGCTAAGATTCAGAAGAAGCAAGGGAGATAGGTAAGGCAAAACCAGGCATTGTGTCTCTTACTGTGCGCCCAATTGTTACAGGTGAACCAGTCGCAGTGCATTTGTGTTCTATGTGCCCTACGTAGTATAGTCTTCTATACGAGAACAGTACGAGTCAACGAGAAGGAGGTAGTTTAGATGAGAAAAGCTGTGTATTTGATTATGCTTTGTTCACTGCTTCTGTTGCCGGTCTTGGTGGGACAGGCAACCAGCCTTGAGACCAAAGTTGGCATAGATAGTTCTTCGAACCTGTCGTTTGCTTTCCAGGCTGAAGCAGATGTTTCGTCGAGCATGAGTATAGCCTTCGTTGTTGAGACAAGCCTCGCAGGCATTGGCGCAACGCAGACATCATCCACTTCAATTGGGCTAAGAGGCAAGTGGTACCTTGCTAGCAAGGATGCTCAATTTGTGCCTTATCTGGGCTTCGGTGGACACATGAAAATGGAGGGCACAATAACAACCTATCTGATAGAAACGTTCGCTGGCGCGCGAGTCAACCTAACACCAAACGTTTACCTCTTGGGAGAAGGAGCCATCTTCATCCCCATAGCAGAGCCCACAGCCTACTACTGGAAGTTCTACACAGGACTAGGCTTCGTGTTAAGGTTCTAGTTAAGAGACAGCCTAGAGTCTCGGATGGTCCCTCAATCTTCTTACAGGGATAGTTGGTTTCAAGGAATTCTTCTATTCATGTTGTGAAGCGTTCTTGGGTATTTAAGGCTGCTCACGGTATAATTACGTAACAATGGCCGTTGTGAACAAGATTGGCAAAGTTATGAGGCGTAATCATGCCCTGGCTAACTTTGACCAGGAGCGAATCGTTCGTGCTCTACGACGAGCAGCGGATTCAATCGGTGGCTTTCATCAGGATTACCTGCCAGGAATAAACGATCCCATATTTGCTGCTAGCGGAATAGATAATGCAATTGCGGAGTTTCTCTCCGATCTAATTGTAATCTGTCTGAATGCTGAACCACACCGGCTCGTATCGAACTTTCCTCCAACCATAGAGGAAATCCAGGATACGGTCTTACATGTTCTAAGAAGCTATGGCTTCGATATTACCGCAGATGCTTACAGTTGTTTTCGCTGGGGACATCACTGGCTGCGCGAAGGCAGCATAACCGAGGACCAGTTTGTGAGAAATGGTTACCCCCCCGAGTACTTGAGTCTCTTGTTGGCATGGAACAAGCAGCACAACTGCGACACTACAACACATTTGAACGAGGTCGTTCAAGTTGGAAAGATAAAACACCTAATAGAAGATGCTCTTGCCTACTACGAGGCGTCGCTCGATGAGGCAGCAGACAAAGTAATGGCCCGCATCAATGCTGGCAATGATATCAAGATGATTTGGATCAGCGGTCCCTCATCCTCAGGAAAGACAACAACAACAGTCAAGTTGACCAAGCGCTTGGAAAAGCGCGGGCTACAGTTCCTTATGCTCAATCTTGATGATTACTTCTGGCCATTGACAGAGCACCCAACTGATTGGATAAACGACCGCAACTACGAAACACCTGAGGCGCTTGATATTCAGCTCTTGAACGAACACCTGAGGGCGCTGCTTGATGGAGAAGCCATTGACAAGCCAGTTTATAGCTTTAAGGAAGGAAGACGTAGTAACACAAAGAGGATCCAGCGTGAACCAGGCCAAGTATTACTCCTTGACTGTCTGCACGGTTTTTACCCACCGATAACAGAACATATCGACCCAAAGGTGATGTTTCGCTTGTACATTGAGGCAATGAACCCTCTGTACGAAGGAGATGGCACAGCTCATCGATTGACCAGATTTGAAGATGTCCGCCTCTTACGCCGGATGCTACGCGATATCAGACACCGTCATCATCATCCTCTTTCTACAATCCTGCATTGGCACTATGTCCGTATGGGTGAGCTGTTTAGCATCATCCCCCTCAAGGGTCTCGCCGATCACATAGTGAATGGAGGAATGCCATTCGATCTCCCCGCGCTAAAACCATTCTTCTCCGGAAGCCAAACATTTTGGCCACATAGTAGAGACCTCGTTCAGTACCCTTCGTTACTTGATGCGCACATTCGCCATGCCCGGGTGGAGAAGCTTTTGCAGTCGATCTCAGGCTTAAGTCGCTCCGCTGTTGAAGGGTTCGATCTCATTCCAGGGGACGCAATGGTCCGTGAGTTTATTGGGGGAAGCACCGTAAAGATTCCTCACAACGAGTAGTTGTCCGATATTATTGCAACCAACAACAGTTACACCTAACATTGATGCACAATCATGCCAGCAAACCTGACTCCGGAGTTTAAAAAGGCTCGAGAGCGGTTTCGGGTCGCACAAAGCAGACAAGACAGGCTTGCCGCTCTAGAAGAAATGCTCACGACCATCCCCAAGCACAAAGGGACGGATAAGATGCGAGCAGATCTCACCCGGCGGATCGCCAAACTGCGTGACCCCCAGCCACAGGTAAGACACGGGAAGGGGTTCTCCTTGCATAACATTCAACGAGAAGGGGCAGGGCAAGCCGTACTTCTTGGTCCACCAAACAGCGGCAAATCAAGCTTACTTGTTGCCCTTTCTAATGCCCACCCTGAGATTGCCGACTATCCCTATTCAACTGTTTTTCCTGTTCCAGGAATGATGAGTTTTCAAGATGTCTCTATTCAACTCATTGACCTGCCCCCAATGACTAGCGACTATGATGAGCCGTGGATGTATAACCTAATTCACCAAACCGACCTCTGCCTGCTTGTATTCGATGGAAGTAATTCACAACACTTCACCAAGGCAATCCAAGAGATCCTTTCCTTACTGGAGGAGAGACACATTCTCCTTGTTGAATCCAAGACGCGAGGCGAAGTAGTAGACACAGCTGTTCATCGTGAAATCCTAGGGCGAATCGTTCTCACAAAGGGAGACCTGGTCGATCACAGCGCAGTTCTTCAGAAGAGCTCGTCTTTCTTTACAACTGTATCTACTTCAACGCTAACTTCTCATGGATTGGATGAGCTGCGAAAGATGGTATTTGCTACCCTTAATATCGTGCGCATCTATACAAAGCTTCCTGGAAAGCCCCCAGATATGAAGGAGCCGTATACCTTAGAGTTGGGCAGCACTGTTATCGACGCAGTTGAGCTAGTTCACCGAGAATTTGTGGACAGACTTAGATACGTGCGTACCTGGGGATCAGGGAAGTTTGATGGGCAAAAGGTTCCATCTGATCATCTACTGCAGGACAAAGACATAATAGAAATCCACCTCACCTAAGTCATGCCGGGTTAAGGTCAATCTCTAGGCCCGGAATAGCCTTACGAGCAGCTAAGCAAGCCGTTCGCACACTCTTGCCCTCTTTGCCTTTAATCAGAAAATAGGTTTTGCCTTGCTTGCCTGGAAATGGGGCAGGCCCAAGAGCCTCTACCTTAAAACGATGCATCACTTCAACCAGTGCTTCAGAGGCACTACTTTGCAGAATCACGCGTGCCAGATGGGAAAATGGAGGGTAAAACAAGCTTTCTCTATCAGCGATTTCTGATTCGTAGAAGGCATCATAGTCCCTTCTTGCTGCCGCTACTACTGCATAATGATCAGGGTAGTGTGTCTGAATAATGGCTCTTCCCTCTTCCACGCGGCCGATTAGATTCGAAAGGTATTGATAAGTCCTCTCAGCGGCACGGAAATCAGGAAATGCCAACAGCCGATCGACTCCAACTGCTCCTACCAATCCCAGAGAAGGGATAACTGGACCTTTGGCGATTACAGGGGTTCCAACCAGGATATCAATCTCCCCGCTCGCCATTTGTTGGATGGCCCGTGTGTATTCATGCGGATGCAACGTATCTCGATCAAACCGAGAAATAGATGCTTGCGGGAACAAATTCCTTACTTCGTTCTCCAGTCGTTCACTTCCTACGCCAACAAAACGAAGGGCGTGTGAGCCGCAATTTGGACAGACCATACTCTCAGAGCTTCTTCCACAATTATGGCAGACAAATTGAGCCCTCTTTACATGATAAGTTAACGCTACTCCGCAGTGTACGCAACGAAGTGGGTGGCCACATTTCTTACACAAAACAGCCTGAAAATAGCCGCGACGGTTAACTCCCAAGAGACATCCTTTACCCAAGGAGATAGCTTGCTCAATTGCTTGGGTGAGTGTTGTGCTTAACACTCCGTGCTCTTTGTTCATGTCGACAATACATACGTCGATTTCTCCGTTACTTTTGTCGGGACGAATGAGTTTAAACTGTCCGCGTTTTGCTGCGCGAAATGTTTCCAACGAGGGGGCAGACGATCCCAATATAGCCTGGCTATTCTTAGCTCTCTCAAGTGCTACAAGGCGTGCATGGTAGTAAGGAAGCATCTCTTGTTGCTTGTAACTTGCATCTTGTTCTTCATCCACAATAATCAGACCCAGATTCGAAAACGGAAGGAAAAGAGCAGAACGAGTACCAACGACAAATCGCAATTCCCCACTTCTCACACGCTCCCAAACCCTTCCTCTCCGACCCTCAGCAATCCCGCTATGATAAAGCCCTATCTCTATTCCAATGTTTTCTTGCAGGTAAGAATGCAGCTGTTGTGCAAGGAACATCTCCGGCGCAAGAATAAGAACATCTTGAGATATGGGTAGCCTTCTTTCTATCACACGAAGATAGTCCGGCCAACGGTTGGCAGAAAAGAGAAGAACTCGTTTCCCGCACAATTGTTGTTGATTAAGTAACGAAGCCTTCTTCAGCGTTTCTTCGCTTCGGTTGTCCGGCCTCAGTACTGACAATATGCTACTCTGCTTCAATAGTCCCTTCTCTAGCAGCCGGTTCACCGCTCCGTGGATTGAGCCTAGCTCTTGTCGTAGCGTTTTTTCTCGGCATGAACCGTGCGCAAGAATGTAGCGTAACAGATCAGCTTGCCGCGGCGCGCGTTTCCGGAGCTCCTCCAGAGAAGCCAGCACCTCCTCTAGGTTGTCTGATATGCTTAACAGACGCTCTTCACGCTTGCTTATTCGCGTTGGAAGGATACGATTGGCGACCAAACCAGTTGGCCCAAGGTATTGATTGGCCACGCGAGAGCAAAACGCAAGAGCCTCAGAAGAGAAAGATGGCCCGCGTGAGATCTCTATTATCTCCTCCAGTGGTCCTGGATACTCACTCTTTTCCGCTAGTGCTGCAACAATTCCCCACTGCCTCTTGTCTCGAAAGCGTACGCTGACCCGTCTTCCAACAGCTATGTCGCCTGCTAACTTTTCCGGAACGAGAAAGTCAAAGGACCTATCTATGGGAATAAGAAGAAGAACACGTGCAATCAACGTCCTTTCTATCCAGCGAATAGGTATCCATTAGTAACTGGATAGCTGATCTATCACCTCGCGAAGATTCTACTGTAGTTAGGTGGCGATAGCGAGCAAGTTTGTATTACACAAACAAGCCGAGTTTAATGGCAATAATTAAGGCAACACTAGCGACGATACAGCTTGCAATTGCTGTTAATGAACCGCTCTTTATCCACATTTTGAATGTAATTGGAGTGCCTGAGCGTTCACTTATTGATACAGTAAGTACATTGGCTGTAGAGCCAATAGGCGTGCCATTACCACCAAATCCCACTCCTAATGCTAGCGCCCACCATAGGGGAGCGGCGTTTACGCCACGACTAGCAAGGCCAGCAATTATAGGGAGCATAACGATAGTAAATGGAATATTATCGACCAATGCTGACATGATAGCGCTGATCCATAACACAACAAGAGAGGCGATGATTATTCCATGACTAGTTATCCCTGTTATCGCTTCTGCACCCACATCGAGTACCCCCGCTGCCTCTAGTCCACCGACAACAACAAACAATGACAGAAAAAACAGTAAAATGTCCCAGTGGACTTCATTGAGGATTTCTTCTACGGGTGGATGGACCCATAAAAGTCCGGTTGCAGCCCCGATAAGGGCGACTACTCCAGGGTTAAGGTTAATACGATCATGCACCAAGAAAAGTAGAACCATAAGTCCCAAAATGATGAGCATCTTTTTAGCTGTGTTGGGATCCGACAATGCTCGTTTGGCATTAAGGTGAGCTAGCTTTTCCTTGCTGGTAGGTACTTCCTTAAGCTCGCGCCTAAAGATTAACATTAATAAAGCCTGTGTGACAAGCCATGCTACAAGAACGATCGGGCCTAAGTGAATAAGAAAATCGTTAAAGCTTAGGTGTGCGGCGGAACCGATAAGGACATTTGGTGGATCCCCAATCAGAGTTGCCACTCCACCTGTATTAGAAAGAAGGGCTTCACTCATTAGCAGTGGGACGACATTCATCCCCATTACTTCAGCGATGGATAGGGTAACCGGTGCTACAACCAGCAGCGTAGTTACATTGTCTAGTACCATTGATACAATAGTGGTAACTAGCCCAAGTGTGAGCATCATCCGCCACGGGCTTCCTTTTGTTAGCTGTGCCGCACGGATCGCTAGGTAAGTAAACAGCCCAGTTTTATGAAGAATTCCAACCACGATCATCATTCCCAACAGGAGTGTGATGGTGTTAAAGTCGATCGCCTCTACTGCGGTTGTGTCGCTATAGAAACCAAGCCAGGTTCCGATAACAATCATCGCCACTGCGCCAGCTAGGCTAACAATGGTTCGGTGTACCCGTTCAGAGAAGATCCCCGCATAGGTCAAGACAAAGATCACTGCGGAGACCAATAAGGGCGCAAGTGCAACGTCACGCATTAGCTATTGCCAATAATGAACTCCTCCGCTTTACGCAGGACCACACGCTCATCAGAGTAGGTTAAGATTTGTTGCGCATTCGCGCAAGACAACCACTTTCCTTCGGTATGTTCATCAGAAAGACAGGGCTCGTGTTTCTTGTCAGTATGTCCAAGAAAATACGCAACCTCTTTACGAGTAGGCTTGTTGTTTCGTAGGAAGTGATAGCAGCTTACCACACGGAATTCAGGGATGCGTTCAATCCGCTTGATGCCCGTTTCCTCGCCCGTTTCACGTAGTGCTGCTGCTGCTTCATCCTCACCAGGCTCAACCTTTCCTTTCGGAAATCCCCAATGCCTACCAGCGCGATGGCGAAGCAGTAAGTAATTTCGCTTCCCATCCTTCCCTTCATGGTAAATAACAAATCCAGCTGAGTGCTCTCTACTCTCTTCTCTAGTTGATATCAAGTTCGTGATTGTTACGATCAAATACTCGCGGGTAAAGGCCGAGGCTGCGGAGCTCTCGTAACAAGACCCGAAACGACTCAGGTAATCCTGGTTTGGGAAACTCCTCTCCCTTTAGAATTGCCTTGTAAAGCTGTATTCGCCCCCGTGTATCATCTGATTTCAGCGTAAGCATCTCTTGCAAAAGCGCGGAGGCACCGTATGCTTCGAGCGCCCAGACCTCCATTTCACCCAGCCGTTGACCGCCAAATTGCGCCTTTCCTCCAAGAGGTTGTTGAGTGATCAAAGCATATGGACCGGTGGAACGAGCATGAATCTTCTCATCGGCAATGTGTTCTAGTTTCAACACATACATGTATCCGGCGGTAATTGGCCGAGGAAACGGTTCACCAGTCCGACCGTCCCGCAAGATAACCTTGCCATTGTAGTCGTCCCCCTCGGCCAGCCCGGCTTTCTTCCTTTCATCATGAAGCTCGTTCATAATTTCGTCTTCACTCGCTCCATCGAAAATCGGTGTGGCAACAGCCTCACCCATGAGATGAGCAAGCCATCCTAGGTTTGCCTCAAATATCTGCCCCAAGTTCATACGAGAGGGAACCCCCATTGGATTCAAGATAACGTCAATCGGGGTTCCGTCTGGAAGAAATGGCATTTCTTCAACCGGGCGGATTCCTGAAATAACACCCTTGTTCCCATGTCGACCCGCAAGCTTGTCCCCAACCGAGATCTTCTTACGCTGAGCAACAAAGACCTTTACTAGCTGGTTTACTCCGGCATCCAATTCATCTCCTTGCTCACGGGAGAATTTCTTCACCTTGATTACTTTTGCTTTTCCCGAGACAGGAGGCATCCGCAACGATGTGTTCTTCACATTGCGTGCTCTCTCTCCAAATATGGAGCGGAAGATTTTCTCTTCGGGTGTTGGCTCCGATTCGCCACGCGGGGTGATTTTGCCCACCAAGATATCCCCCGTACTTACCATTGTCCCCTCACGAATAATCCCGTCCTCATAGAGATTCTTCAAGTCTTCTTTTGAGATATTCGGAATATCGGCAGTAATCTCTTCTGGGCCGAGCTTCGTCTCCTCTGCCTTAACTTCAAACTCCTGGATGTGAATTGAGTCAAGAATATCGTCACGTACAAGTCTCTCGCTGACCACAATGGCATCCTCATAGTTGTACCCTTCATATGGCATAATCCCAACTAAGAGGTTTCGCCCTAGTGCGAGCTCTCCAAGATCGCTTGAGGGCCCGTCAGCAAGTAGGTCACCTTTTCTTACCATATCACCTTTATCGACAACTGCTCGTTGGTGCAGAATTGTATCCTGGTTTGACCGCTCAAAGTTGACCAGGGGGTATATCTTTTTCCTGCGCCCATTCTTTACAGTAATGTGACGAGCATCTACTTCAACGACAGACCCACTTTCTTCCGCTAGAAGAAGCATCCCAGAGTCCATAGCTGCTTGTCTTTCCAATCCTGTCCCCACCAAGGGAGCTTCAGCTTGTATGAGAGGTACTGCTTGTCGCTGCATGTTTGCGCCCATAAGCGCTCGGTTCGAATCATCATGCTCCAAGAAAGGAATCAAGGCCGACGAAACTCCAACAAGCGCCTTCGGAGAAATTCCTATGAAATCAACATTCTTTGGCTCCTCTAATCGCAGCTGTTCGCGTCCTGTACGTACCTCAACGCGCTCTCCAATTATTCTCCCGTCTTTCCCTACCGGCGTGGTGGCGGGGGTAATCTTGTAGTTTTCCTCTTCATCTGCCATCAAGTACACGATATCATCAGTGACCATGCCATTTACTACACGTCTGTAAGGGGCAACCAGGAATCCATACTTGTTTACCCGCGCATAGCAAGCAAGAGAGGTAATTAGCCCGATATTTTGCCCTTCAGGAGTTTCGATTGGACAGATACGCGCATAGTGAGACGAGTGTACGTCTCTCACTTCAATCTTTGCCCGTCGCTTTGTCAGACCTCCACCCAGTGCATTTAGGCGTCGCTTGTGTGTTAGCTCAGTTAGCGGGTTGGTCTGTTCAAGGAATTGAGAAAAACGGCCGGTGTAGAAAAGCTGGTTAATTGCTCCCTGTACAGTGCGAGTCGAGATCAGACGACGAATCGTGTCTTGTTCATCTAATGCATACTTAGATAGCTTATCGCGTGCGATTCGCGCCATTCTTACCAATCCTGTCCGCAATGCGTTCTCCGCCAGTTCTCCCGGGAGTCTGATGCGTTTGTTTGCTAGGTGGTCCTTTTCGTCAAGAAGATTTGAATTACCTGGTACCTCAAGTAGAAACTTGATCATTCGCACAATGTCAGCGAGGTAAAGCACCGGTTGCTTCAGCTTCATTCCCAGTTTCCGATTAACTTTAAACCGACCCACTTCGGAGAGACGATAGCCTCTTGGGTGGAAATACAAGTTCTCCAGATACTCTGCCATCTGGGCTGGTGAACTGTGATCAGACGGACGCAAATGACGGTACACTACCTGTAATGCATCCTCTTGCGTTATGATCTGATCCTCTTCCAGTGTTTTCTGGATATAGGGATTCACAAGGTGGATCGAATCAAGCTTGGCTTGCTCGAGCTTACCTAGATGCTCCTTCTGCAGTTGCTCTCCAGCCATCAGGATTATTTTCTTCTCTTCCCAAACTGCGAGAGCAGCCCGATAACCAAGGTACGGCTCCAGGGCTTGAATGGTTACCGGAGTGAGAGAAAAACTGTAATAAGAACAAATCTTCTCTGCATTGAACCCTAGTGCCTTCAGAAGTACAGTCGCTAGAACTTTCCCCTTACGATCAAGGTTTGCCTTAAGTATTCTCCGTCGGGTATCAAGGGTTACTTCAAGCCAAGCTCCCAGCTCGGGAAGGATGTGTCCCCTATACTGATTCTTCTCTTCTCGCGTGAAGTACACGCCAGGCGCTCGCGTCAGCTCGTTCACAAGCGCATTCTCAGATCCATTAATAATGAATGTACCGCGGGCAGTCATCATTGGCAAATCGCCGATGTATAGCTCCGTTTTCTGTCGGGTTTTCCCGTCTTCCAGAAGACGCGCAGTTACCCGCAATGGACGTGAGTAGGTAAGATCTTTGTCCTTACACTCCGGTTCAGAACTACGCGGCTCTCCCAGGTAGGGATCGATTAGCTCCAAAGCCAGCCCATCTTTTCTATGCCCCTTGATGGGAGATATACTAGAGAAGGCTTCTTTGATTCCTGTTTTTACGAATGCATCAAATGATTCCCTCTCATCCTGCAATAGGTAAGGTGGAGGCAGAATCTCCTTGATTCGTCCGTACAACTTCCTTTCTCGCTGTTTCACCTTGTCCCTCTAAATAGCGGCCGCCTTAAGGCAATATTTGCCCTAAGGCAACCTATAGCAAAGAATATTGACCATTTACAGCTATCGTAATTCGACCTCTGCTCCTGCTGCCTCCAGTTTTTCCTTGATACTTGCTGCCTCTTCAGGCTCCACTCCTTCTTTGACGGTCGCGGGGAGGTTATCCACGAGAGCCTTGCAGTCTTTTAGTCCCTTTCCTGTCAGCTCCTTCAACTCTTTGATAACCTGGATTTTCTTCTGTCCAGGACTCGTGATGACAACGTTATACGTTTCGATTGCGGCAGCTTCTTCTTCCCCGTTACCAGCTACCGCAACAGCCGTTGGCGCCACCATTGTTGCTGAAACGTTGAACCGCTCTTCAATCATCTCTACTAACTCAGCTAAGTCCTTCACGGGCATGTTCTCTATCTCCTGAAGGATCGCCTCTTTATCCATCGTGCTCCTCCTTATTCTGTTCTTCTTCTAGTTGTTTACAAACCCTGTTCAAGACAGTAGCTAGTTCGCGGATTGTTTCCTTCAACACAACAGCTAAGGCACGCATTGGACTTGCACAAAGCATCGCCAGTTTTGCTAGTAGCTCTTCGCGCGAAAGGAGGAACGCATAACGCTTGATCTCCCCTTCGAGTACAATCACTCCCTCAAATACACCACCCTTTGGTATGTAATGCGGGGTATAGAGTTTGCGGCACTCCTCACTCAGCCTGAATGCTAATGCCGGGTCATCGTAGCCGATTGCTACACCAATTGCCCCTGTGAACATATCCATCAATTCAGGGAAGCCAGCTTGTTCCGCTGCGATCCGGGCTAGCGTATCCTTTACAACTCGAAACTCGAGTCCCTGTTTAGTGAATTTTTCACGCAGTTTCACCATTTGATTTGCTGTTAGTCCATGATAATCAGCAAGGACAAAGGAACCAGCTTGTTCGAATTTGTCTTTGAGATAAGAAACCTCTTCTCTTTTTGCTTGTGTTGGCATCTTGTTGCTCCTAATCCGTTCGCTCTGTCACCATCGCGATTTCCTCGGGATCAAGAACAATCCCTGGCCCCATAGTCGAAGCAATCGCTGTTTTGTTTATGTATCGCCCCTTTAGCCCTTCTTCTGGCCTCTGTTTAGCAAGACTCTCGACAAGAGCAATAAGATTCTCCTTGAGAGCGCTTACCTCGAATGAAACCTTCCCAAAGATGCAATGAGCAACACCGTGGCGGTCATTACGAAATTCAACCATCCCCTTCTTCAGATCTCTAACTACTTCTCCTACATTCGCGGTAACTGTGCCCGTCTTAGGACTTGGCATCAGTCCTCGCGGACCGAGAATCTTTCCCAATTTACCGACAACCGACATCATCTCGGGAGTTGCCACAATCTTGTCAAACTCAAGCCAACCCTCCCGGATCTTTGCCGCAAAATCCTCGCCTCCTACATAATCTGCTCCTGCCTGTTCTGCTTCGCTCAGGTCTTCTCCTTTGGCAAAAACAAGGATGCGAAGGGTCTTTCCTGTTCCATGTGGAAGGCTACAAGTTCCACGTATGCTTACCTGGTTTGGCTTGATTCCCAGATTGAATACTACTTCAGCCGTTTCGTCAAACCCAGCAGTAGCAGATGCTTTCAGCTTCTCAATTGCATCATCAATAGAGTACGCCTGTTTCACATTCGTTACCAATAGCGTTTCTTCGTAACGTTTACTGTGGGTCACGATTTGACCACCTCAATACCCATGTTTCTCGCCGTGCCCTCAATAATCCTTATCGCCGAGTCAAGCTTATAGGTGTTCAGATCAGGAAGCTTGCGCTCAGCGATTCGTCTAACTTGCTCGGTTGAAATCTTAGCAACCTTTAGACGGTTAGGTATCGGTGAAGCGGTTTTTATACCGGCTGCCATCTTAATCAACTCTGCTGCTGGTGGTTGTTTAAGGATGAAGCTGAAGCTACGATCCATGTAAACCGAGATCAGAACAGGGATGATCACCCCAGGTGTTTCCTTTTTGGTTGCCTCGTTAAATCGCTTGCAGAACTCCATAATGTTCAACTTATGCTCTCCCAGGGCTGTACCAACTGGTGGCGCTGGAGTTGCTTGTCCCGCTGGGATCTGAAGATTAATCTTTGCGATTGCGTTTTTTGCCATGTTGTCTCCTCATTCATTGGGTCACAATTTTTCGATCCCCTCAAGTCCAAGACGCACGGGTGTCTCCCGCCCAAAGATCTTGACCATTACGATTACTTCCTCTGCTTCCTTATCTATCTCTTTGACTTCACCCGTGAAATCAGCGAATGGCCCCTCTGTAATTTCCACTACCTCTCCCACGTTGAAATCGATTTCGATCTTTGGCTCGCCAGAGGCAGTTGCTAGAGGTGTCTCTAACAATCCTGCCTTTCGCTTGATTAACTTCATTTCAGGGCCTTCAATTGGGACTGGGTGAAAACGCGAGCCAACATAGCGCACAGCTCCTCTGATCCCGTTGATAAGCACCATCATCTCTTTCTCGTTAAGGTTCATCCGGGTGAATACGTATCCTGGGAAAAGACGGCGTTTTTCTATGCGCTGAATTCCACCAATTCGCTTGTCCTTATACTCTTTTACCTTAAATAACCCAGAAGCTCGACTGATAATTTGGTCTTTCTTCTCAACCAGATCACCCTGGCTAAGTCGTGTCCCCTGTCGCAGCTTTACTACACATTTCTCGGGGATCAGCCTAGTCTTCTCTTTCCCATCAGGATACTCAAAAGTTGTTCTTCTCACCTTATCCCGTAAAACGATCGCGCCCTTGTTAGCAACGATAAATTGTTCATCCTTATCTGATGTCAAAGGAACACCGTTTCTGATCTTCTCCCCCACTCGGATATCTCGACGGATCCGCTTGTCCATCGGAACAAGATACTCTTGTTCGTTACGATTGGTCATCTCAACAATTACCCGTTGCAATGTCTCTACCGCACTCACCCGCGCATCACACTCCATATGCCGTGGAGCTTTCCGAGCAATTACGTTTCCTCGCTGAATTCGCTCGTTTGGCTCAGCTACTAGATCGTACTCATAAGGGATCCGATACTCAAAGCCCCCTCCCCGCCGGCTACGCGAGGTAATCACCTCCTCAACTGGAACAAGAAAGAAGGTCGCTACACCATTTTCGCGGAATTCCTCAAAGTTCCTTTCTAGGTTGCGACTCTCAACTCGCTCGTTCAAGTCTTCTTTTACCTTTAGTTCAGAACCAGCATAGGTCTGAATCGCATACCATTTTTTCATTTGCATAATGAGATTAGAGCTGGAGTAAGAAACCGAGGACTCCTTGGATAACTGCGTCGACTCCCCAGATATACACCGTTAATACAAGTACCAACAGTAAGATGAGAGCAGTTAGAGAAATAACCTCATTTCGTGTCGGCCAGCTTACCCGACTGACTTCTCCCCTTACTCCCTTAAGGTAATCTGTTATCCTCTCGAACATCCAACTTCTCCTTTTCCTCTAGCAGGCCCAGGAGGAGTTGAACCCCCAACCTTCCGATTTGGAGTCGGATGCTCTGCCAATTGAGCTACGGGCCTAGTCAAGTGTAACTTGTTAAACCTCTTTGTGAAGTGTATGTCGCTTACACCACTTACAGTACCTGTTAAGGCTTAGCTTCTCGCGAGTGTTTCGCTTGTTTCGCTTCGTGTGATAGTTACGATGTTTGCACTCACTACAAGCCAAGGCTACATGAATAACCGCGTCGCTCTTTTTTGCCATGGTGTCTACTTATTCAAGAACCTTGGTGACAACGCCAGCTCCAACCGTTTTCCCACCCTCGCGGATAGCAAACCGCAGCCCTTCATCCATTGCCACATGGTGAATCAGTTCGCCGATAATCTTCACATTATCGCCTGGCATTACCATCTCGATTCCCTCCGGAAGGTGAATTGTTCCAGTGACATCAGTTGTCCGGAAGAAGAATTGTGGTTTGTAACCGTCAAAGAACGGAGAATGACGTCCTCCTTCGTCCTTTGTTAAGATATAGGCTTCCCCTTCGAATCTGGCATGTGGGGTGATTGTTTTTGGCGCAGCAACCACCTGTCCACGCTCAACCTCATCTTTGTCAATTCCTCTCAACAAGATTCCCACGTTATCCCCAGCTATTGCATAGTCAAGCGTCTTATTGAACATCTCCAAACTAGTGGCAACCGTCTTGTCAACCTTATCATGAATGCCAACGATTTCTACTTCCATTCCTGGTGTAATCTTTCCCTGCTCAACCCGCCCAGTAGCCACCGTTCCACGCCCCTTGATGGAGAAGATATCCTCGACCGGCATCAAGAAAGGCTTGTCTTCCTCACGATCTGGCAAGGGAATATAGGAATCAACGGCATCCATGAGTTCAATAATCGACTTACATTCCTCTGCGTTCGGATCGCCACTTTCCATTGCTTTCAGTGCCGAGCCACGAATAATCGGAATCTCATTACCTGGGAATTCGTACTCGGAAAGAAGCTCCCGAATCTCCATCTCGACTAAATCTATCAATTCCGGATCGTCAACTTGGTCAATCTTGTTCAAATACACGACAATCGCAGGAACGTTCACTTGGTGCGCAAGAAGAAGGTGTTCGCGTGTCTGAGGCATTGGACCATCAGAAGCATCAACAACTAGAATTGCCCCATCCATTTGAGCAGCACCAGTAATCATGTTCTTGATGTAATCAGCGTGTCCTGGACAGTCAATGTGTGCGTAGTGACGATGGTCGGTTTCATATTCAACATGCCGAACATTAATTGTAATCCCACGCTCCTTCTCTTCAGGAGCATTATCAATATCCTCAAATTCCAGAGGCTTTGCCTTTTTCCCCTGCGCAGCAAGTACTTTGGTAATCGCCGAGGTCAGCGTTGTCTTTCCATGATCGATGTGCCCGATTGTCCCTATATTCAGGTGAGGCTTAGTCCTCTCGAATTTCTGTTTAGCCACTTTTGCAACCTCCTTAACGTGGTACTATGCTTATTCATCCATTATAACAATATCGCCAAAGATAAGGTACTTTTAACCTAGCGTTGCTACCATTATGAGCCCGCAATCGGACTTGAACCGATGACCTCCCCCTTACCAAGGGGGTGCTCTACCACCTGAGCTACACGGGCTTACATAGCCCTCAAGAGTGTACCTCAAAACCCTACCATCTACCAGTTTTTGGAGGGGGAGGGATTTGAACCCCCGAAGGCGACTGCCAACGGATTTACAGTCCGCCCCGTTTGGCCACTTCGGTACCCCTCCAAACACATTAAGAGCCAGCGGCCAGACTTGAACTGGCAACCTACTGATTACAAATCAGTTGCTCTGCCAAATTGAGCTACGCTGGCCTTAGGCTCGACCAGTCGCTTATTGTACTAGACGCTCTCGACAGTGTCAAGATAAGAGTGATACTAAGCATCTAGCCTTGACGCAGCGCCTCTTCAAGCTTTGCTCGCAACCTTTCCTTATCCGCAACTTCTTGAACACGTAAGATAATATCTTGGTACGCTCCTTCCTTATTTCCACGCATAAAGCTCACCAAGTGGACATTGCTATCGTGCAGAACTCTCATGATCCCATACAAGTCATCTAGATGGGCCACTTTCGCGACAAAGCGAATCCCCTTAAGTCCAATGCCCAATCCGCGCGCAAGCGCAAAAAGAACATCTCCCTGAGTAATGATCCCGACTAAATGCTTGCCATCAACAACGGGAAGAAGCACCAGCTGGTTCTCTAAGAGGATCAGAGCGGCCTTTTCTAGGGTATCATCCTTAGAAACTGCAAACCGCGCTTCAAAACACGCTTTCTCTACCGGCAACTCCCAATCCTGCACTTGTTTCAGTGCTCCTCTTGTGATAAAGCCTTTCAGTTCGCCCTCATCGGAGACAACCAGAAGGATGCCAAGAGCGTTTTCTTCCATCACTTCTCTGGCTTTGCTCAAAGGGGCAGTACCCAGAACAGTAATTGGATCTTGTCTCATGTAGCGCGCAACGTTCATTCAGTTTCCTTGCTCTGGCTAATGATCTTCTCCTGTAGATTTGGTGGAACCTGGTGATACTTCAAGAATTGCATTTGGAACGTTGCTCGTCCCTGGCTAATTGATTTGAGGTCAAGAGCATAGCTTTGCGACTCAATCAGCGGAACCTCTGCTCGAACAATGGTAACGCGACCAACTGGTTCCATGCCTAGGATCTTCCCCCGTCGTCCGTTCAAGTCGCTGATCACATCACCCGTGTACTCATCGGGAATACGCACTTCTAAGCTCATAATTGGTTCAATGAGACATGGTTTTGCCTGATCCATTGCCATACGGAAGGCATTTCGCGCAGCAAGTCTGAATGCTAGGTCTGAGGAATCAACGGGATGAAAACTTCCATCGTAGACCGCCACCAATACGTCAGTTACAGGATACTTGGCCACGTTTCCTTCTTCCATTGCCTCTACTACTCCCTTCTCAACGCCGGGGATGTACTGGCCAGGAATAGCTGCTCCCTTGATTTCGTCTACAAATTCAAAGCCTTTTCCGCGCTGCATTGGTTCAATGCGTAACTCCACCTCACCGAACTGTCCTCTACCACCGGACTGTTTCTTGTGGCGGTACTTCGCAGTTGCTTTCTTTGTGATTGTCTCTTTATACGGAATGCGGGGCCGGCTTGTATCCAGTAAAACGTTAAACCGGTTCTTCAACCTACTCATGAACACCGATAATTGGATACTACCCATTCCCCAGAGAATCATTTCCTTAGTTACTGCGTCGCGCTCCAATCTCAGCGTAACTTTGCTAGTGCTTAACTCCCTCACCGCCGAACTCATTTTCCCTACATCAGCCTGACTCTTAGGAACAAGGGCACGCGAATAACCCGGCTTAGGGAAGTCCGCCAGATGAAAAGGCTCAGTGTCTTTTTCGCTTGCTATAGTTGTCCCTACACGGAGCTGCTCAAGTTTCCCAATTGCAACAATCTCACCCGATTCTCCTTGCGTAGTTGGCGACTGTTTGATTCCATCAAATGTATGCAAATCACGAATTTCTATCTTCTCCTTCCTAGAAATATCGTAATAAGTCTCTCCTTCCTTAAGGATTCCCTGTAGAATTCGCACATAATTGAGTCGACCAAGATATGGGTCAGTGTTCACATTGAATACAATCGCAGAACAAGGACCCTCCTTGTTCTCGTTGGTTTCCGGAGCGAGCTCAATGAGAGCATCCATAAGTAGCTTGACTCCCTTGTCTTCTGAGGCTGCCCCACACAGAATTGGTGTCACAGCCCCATCTGCGACACCCTTGCGTAGCCCAGCAGAAAGCTCAGAAATACTAATCTCTTCATCTTCCAGGAATTTCAACATTAGGTCGTCGTCAATAGAGGAAACTTCCTCTATTAGAGAGTTTCTCACCTCAGAAACCTTTTTCTGTAAATCAGCAGGAACAGTTTTCTTGCTCTTATCATCAAAGTAGAGGGCGCGGTTCGCTATCACATCCACAATGCCGACAAATTCCTCTTCCTGTCGGATTGGAAGCTGAATCGGAATAAACTTCCCCTCAAGTTCATTGCGCAAAGAAGATAATGAGACATCGAAATTCGCATTTTCTTTGTCCATGTGATTGACAAAAACGATCGTCGGGAGCTGTTTTCCTCCGCTGAGATCCCATCCTCGCTCTGTGCTAACCTCTACGCCCTTTTCCCCATTTACCGTGAGCACACAAAGATCGGCAACGGGGATAGCTTTATACATTTCCTCAATGAACTCATCCCCGCCAGGCGTATCAAGCATCGTAATTCGTTTTCCATTCCAAGTGCACGCAGCAATCCCCATATCAATGGAATAACCGTGCATTTTTTCTTCTTCGGAGGAATCGAGCACAATCTCCCCTTCAATGCCGCTTTTGTGCAGCAACGAAGTAATAAGCGTCGATTTACCAGCGCCAGAGTGCCCAATAAAGCAGATGTTTTTTCCTTGCCCCATTAATTATCACCCCTGGAGGATGTTAGAATACCTTCGCAGTATAACAATCGATAACAACTATAACAACAATTTGCGATTCGAAGACAACTGATCGATAATGCATTCACAGATTAGGTAAAGGAGGTACAGGCGTGAGGTTATGGAAAAAGGAGAGCAGAATTGAGGAGCTAGTGTTCGAGCACTTTGCCTTAGTAGAAGAGTGTTTGAATCACTTTCGCGATTGCCTACTCGTCTACCTAGAAAAAGGTGATGCAAAGGAGGCAAGTGTGTTGGCGTTTGAAGTGCACAAGATCGAAGGGAGAGCTGATGACGCACGACGCCAGGTGGAGATAGAGCTCCTGGAAGGGGTACTTCTTCCCCATTCTCGCCGCCAAATCCTGAGAATCATCGAGGACACAGACCGGCTGGCAAATGCAGCTGAGGCAATCCTTGATTTCACACTTCTGCAATGTATCAGAATCCCTGACAGCCTGAAGCCTCTTGCCATCGAGATTACCGAACGCTCGGTTGCTATGCTCTCAGATCTGAAAGAGGCGATCAGGTTACTGCTTAAGAGCAAAGCTGGAGTAACTGTGCATACTACGGCAATCGAGAAGCAGGAAAGCGAAATCGATCATATTGAACGGAAGTTTATTAGGGAGTTATTCTTGATGGATCTCCCGCTGGCTGAAAAGATACTGGTGCGAGAATTCGTGCAGGAATTGGTCGAGATCTCTGATCGTGCCGAAGACCTTTCCGACTTGATAGAGATTAGTCTCGCAGAACGAAGGATCTAGAAAAGCAACCTACGTACTTATTACACAAAGTGATGTATATTAGCGTTGTAATCCCAATCTCATGATGAGGTTGCTGGCTTGAAGGATACATTCTAGCTGTTACAAGAGTGAAGGAGGGAGCTATGTGTGCAACAAGGGCTTTAAGAGCCTTATGTATTAGCGTTTTTCTATTTGTAGCTGTCTGTGGGCTGCTGTTTGCCGACAATTCATCCACGTCTATACAAGTGCACTTTGGTATCTTTGCTGATTTGCACGCACACGATACCGATTCACCTGCAGAGGCAAAGGTGATGACAGACTATCCTGAACGCCTCTTGTCATGCATTACTGCAATGAATGCCCTTCCGGTTGACCTCGTTGTCGAGCTGGGAGACTTCGTTAATGGAAAGTTTGTCATAGGGGCAGATTTGGGTGACCCTGCGCGAATTCTAGGAATCCTTGAAGATGTGGAGGCTATCTACGCGGGATTCAATGGACCACGTTACTACGTATTAGGGAACCACGACATCTACGACCTATCCAAGGAGGAATTCCTCGCGCGAGTTGATAGCACACGTAAGTATTCGAGTTTTGACGTCAAAGGGTATCACTTCATTATTCTTGATGCTCAGTACAACAAGAAAGAAGAAGACTTAAGCCATGCTGGATGGGTGGTACAGGGCAACATCCCGCAATTTGAGGTTGAGTGGTTAACCAACGATCTTGCTGCCACCAGCAAGCCAACGATCGTTTTTGTGCACCAGCGGCTTGATGTCGATTTTGACTTTCTTTCCGGGGGACCAGAGATATTAAATGCAGAACAGGTAAAGAAAGTCCTCAGCGATTCCGGTGTAGTCATCGCTGTTTTTCAGGGACATGACCATGAAAATGCCTGGTCTCTGATTGATAGAATTCACTACATCACCTTTGAAGCACTCGTAAATGAGGATGAAACTCCACCTTCCTGGGCTTACGTCACTTTGGACCCAGAGACACAAACGATCACTATCACAGGGGTCGGCGACC
>Ga0315544_1001065_pt1 | contig 22640 bp, 19 predicted proteins | sample SalMarSW160130MG_2_FD_202543 | JGI IMG/M metagenome (GOLD analysis project Ga0315544, IMG submission 202543) | Salt marsh sediment microbial communities from the Plum Island Ecosystem LTER, Massachusetts, United States - Salt Marsh Sediment SW1601-130 ... | reverse complement strand
GACAAGGCTCGCGCAAAGGAATACCTAACTCGAAGTTTTCAACTTAATCCAAATCAACCGGATGTCGCAGGGGCTTTGGGCCGACTTGGTGTCGCAGTTGAAGTACCACGCAAGCCTATAAAGCAGGAGAAAAAATCGGGCGGGCCAACATGAGTACAGCACAAAAATGATATAGTCCGAGTCTTCAGGGTAGCGACGATGCTATGTTCATAGTGATGATTAAAATTTGTCAGATGAAAACAATCAGTTAGGAGATGAGAGGATAGAATAGGAAAAGGGAGAATTTTAATATCAAGGAACTCAGCTTTTAAAGTTTTTCGCTTTTTCATTGCCCCGTGGCGAAAGGATGCGCTGCGGGGTATTTTATTTTCGATTTAAGACTAAGCCTTTTACAAGTAATCTATTTCTATTAACTCAAACTGACTTATTTACTAACATTATTATTGATAAGTCTTTTATTTGCAAAGATATGTATCGCCTTGTCATTCTGAGTGAAGCGAAGAATCTGGCCAGAGAAAATATGGATTTTCTTTTGCTAAAGCCGGATGCTTCGCCTTTCGGCTCAGCATGACAATAAAAACGGTCAGTTCGAGCTATTAATTTAATATGCAGATTCAAACTAATCCGCATTTCTCACCACCACAAATCCAGAAGTCTCATAATAAAAGTCATGTGAACCAGATTACAGACTGCTATTGTACACATTGCAGCAAGGTTTTTAAGCTTTTATATTTGTCAGCCTTATGAGCATCAGATTAAAATAACGAGAGAAATGCAGGTTATACTGATTGTGAATAATCAATGCGCTTATTCATGTCATTTCGAGCGCTTTAGCCTTTAGCCCCATCGACAAGCTCAGGGCAGGCTCTGAGCGAGGTCGAAGGGGAAGCGGAGTCGAGAAATCTGCTTTTTAATAGATTTCTCCACTTCGGGTTGCTTCGCAACCCTACGGTCGAAATGACAAAGGCGCAAATTTTAATCGCATTTGGTATTAGCTGTTGATTCGGCATAATAAGGAGGTGCTTTGTGGTTCTTGGAAAATACTCATTTGGATTGGGTGACAGATTCGGCAGGCAGGGAAAGGCTCTACTTTCCGCCGTGGAAAAAGCGAAACAACAGGGCGTAGATATTACGCCTGTATGGAACAAATCCCATAGAGAGCATACCATAATAGGGACAGAGCCCGTCGATGTTCGCAAAGAAGCAGACAACGCCGTCGCAGCTCTCAAATGGCAGGAGCCTTATTTTGTCGACGCCGACCATATTAACCTTTCGACTGTCGATGCCTTTATTAACTCATCTGACTTTTTCACGCTTGATGTAGCTGAGTTTATTGGCAAAAGGGCTGATAGGGCCGATGTAGATTCATTTGTGCAGAGGCACAATAGATTTATCGGTTCGCTCGAAATCGAAGGCATTGATGAACCATTGCAGATTACTCAGGACCAGGCTGCAGCGGCAGCGAGTAAATATCTTTTGGCGATCAAGCACGCCAGCAAAGTCTATCGTCATATCGAGGCAGCGAAAGGAGCAACTAATTTCGTGATCGAGGTCTCGATGGATGAGACCGTCCAGCCGCAGACGCCGGTTGAGTTGCTTTTTATTTTGGCCGCTATTGCGGACGAAGGTATACCAGCTCAAACAATCGCGCCGAGATTTACAGGCCGGTTTAATAAAGGCGTTGATTATGTCGGTGATGTTACTAAGTTTGAAAAAGAGTTTCGACAAGATATTGTAGTGATTAAGTTTGCGGTTAAAGAACTTGGGCTGCCGGAAAATCTCAAGCTAAGCGTGCATTCCGGCAGCGACAAGTTTTCACTTTACAAGCCCATCAATCGGGTTCTAAAGAAATTCAATGCAGGCTTACATATCAAAACATCTGGTACAACCTGGCTGGAGGAATTGGCCAGCCTGGCTGAGGCAGGCGGAGATGGCCTTGCTATCGCAAAGGCAATTTATGCTCAAGCTTTTTCACGGATTGATGAGCTTTGTGGTCCTTATGCAACGGTTATTGATATTGATATTGAGCAACTGCCAAATCCTGAGCAGGTAGATAGCTGGAATGGAAAGGCTTTTGTTGCAGCTCTACATCACGACCAATCGTGTAAGGATTACAATCCGAATTTTCGCCAGCTCTTGCACATTGCATACAAAATCGCCGCTGAAATGGGTGCTCGTTTTCTTAAAGCGGTGGAAAAATTTGAGGACGTAATCGCACATAATGTGACGGAAAATATCTACGAACGGCACATTAATCCATTGATCATGCGCACTTGATGGCGCTCAACATTAGGGGGGCCTTTAGGAACGATTGGCAATCTCAAAGCGTCAGAGTCCATTGAAAACAAAAATGGCAACTGAGATGTATCTGCCAGTTGCTCTTGTTGCTTTTCTGAATGTAGGATTCGTAGAAACCTGATTTCACACTCAATCTACCGGACAACCAAAGCTATGTTCCGCAATTGTGCAGAACAGATCGCCCGCTTGCCGATATAGATTATGTCCTGCACCGGACGTAAGGATGAATTGCCCTTTGGAGTTATATTTTTATAGGACGCAGGATAAAACGTCGTGAAAAGAAAAAAGAAAATACGTAACAATAATACCAAAGATTCTCTCAGCAATGACGGAGCCAGAAAGGCTCTTTATTGTTTTGGTATTCTTGTCTGTTTGGTTTTATTGTGCAGTTGTCTTAGTTTTGACATCAGGGATTGGCCAAGTAAATTCGCCTATCCGCACAATAAGCCTTCTGCTAATTGGTGTGGGTCGGTTGGGGCCTTCTGTGCCTATTACCTGATGTACTTTATTGGACCTGGTGTCTTTGTAATATTAAGTTCTGCAATTTGCTTTCTGTTTTTTAGATTGGCTAATCGGCCAATAGGCCAGCTACTTTTTCGCTCGATCGGCCTGTTGCTCGTCACCATCGCAGCATCGGCCAGCTTCTATTGCATTTGGCCTTACCACATTTATGTTTTTCCGATGGGCTCCGGCGGCGTACTCGGCGTCGCTGCGACAACTTTTCTGCGCAATAACTTTGCCGCGCTAGGTACCTTAATCCTTATTGTAGCCACCTGGATAGTTGGGCTTGTTCTCTTAGCTGATAGTCTTATTTTAGTTGTACTGGGTGTTCTTACAATTGGAGTCAGGCAAATAGTCGGCTTGACAGCACCTGCATTCTCGGCTGCGAAGCATCGGTCCGAAGCACTCAGCAAAATCTGGCAAAAACTAAGTGCCAAACAAAAAGCAAGAGCAGTTAACGCTCAATCGACTCGCGTCAGAGCTGTCGGGGTTGCAGCAGGCACTACTGAAGCGGACAGGAGATTGGATGCTGTGGCATCAAAGCGACCGGATACGACGATAGTCAAGCAGCAGCCAGCCAGACCTGACAAGCAAACTTTTATGCAACCATCCTACGATGATTACACTTTACCACCGTTGGAACTCTTAGCTGAGCCTGAATATGGCTTCGCTGCTATACAGGAAAAGGTCGTTAAGGGCAAAGCTATCGCTCTGGAAAAATTGTTAGCGGAGTTCAATATAAGCGCACATGTCGTTGCTGCTGAGACCGGCCCGGTCGTGACAATGTTTGAACTGGAGCTCGCAGCCGGCGTCAAGGTAAGTCAAATAGCGACGCTGGCCAACGATATAGCGCGTGCGCTGGGCGTTGGGGCTGTTCGTGTCGTAGCTCCTTTGCCCGGTAAGCACACTATCGGCATTGAGGTACCCAATAGTGAGAAGGAAAGGGTACGCATAAAAAGCATGATGGAGCTGGCCGGCAGTAAGCCTGAGCGAATGCAGATTCCACTTTTTCTGGGAAAGGATTCGTCGGGTGAAGCTCTTGTGTCAGACCTTACAACAATGCCGCACCTGCTCATCGCCGGTACCACAGGCTCAGGCAAAAGCGTCTGTATAAACAGCATCATCACCGGTATATTGCTCACCAAACGGCCCGATGAGGTCAAGTTAATTCTCATCGATCCTAAAATGGTCGAGATGACAGCCTTCAATACTATCCCGCACCTTATGTGCCCGATCGTCACGGAAACACAGACAGCCGTGCAGATACTTGAGTGGGCTACCGTCAAAATGGACGAGCGCTACGCCATTTTAGCTGAGGCCAGAGTCAAGAACGTTGCCGAATTCAATAGACTCGGGACACAAGAAGTTATAAAGCGATTCGATCCGAGCACACCTGAAGAGGAGGCTAAAATTCCCAAGAGGTTGCAGTATATTGTGATCGTGATTGACGAGCTTGCCGATTTGATGATGACCGCACCCAAGGAGATAGAAGCCTACATTGTCCGCCTTGCGCAGAAAAGCCGGGCAGTCGGGATTCATATCGTTTTGGCAACTCAACGGCCACAGGCAACAGTTGTCACCGGCCTTATCAAGTCCAATATGCCTACCAGGATCGGCTTCCGTGTCGCGGCGAAAACCGATAGTCGAATCATTCTGGATCAGAATGGAGCCGAGACGTTGCTTGGTGAGGGAGACATGCTGTTTCTAAAGCCTGGAACGAGCGATTTGATACGAGCCCAAGGAACCTTTGTCGATGAGAGCGAGATAAAACGGATCGTAAAGCACCTCAAAGAAATCGCCGAGCCCCAGTTCCATCCTGAGTTAACTCAACTGAAAAAGGTTGACACCTCGGAGATGGCAAAAGATGAGCTTTTCGACGATGCTGTCCATGTTGTGCTTGAGACACATCGCGGAAGTGTTTCGCTGCTTCAGCGTAGGCTCAACGTGGGTTACGCCCGTGCTTCGCGGATGATTGAGATGATGGCCGGCGCCGGTATACTCGGTGAATACAAGGGCAGCCAGGCACGCGAAGTGATGATGACACTTGAAGAATACGAGCGACTTCGTGAGCAGATGGAGCCCCGAAGCCAGTTCGGGGCTGACGCAGGCTATAAAGATGCCGACAGGGACAACGCATCCGATACCGTCTATAGTGAGCCTATTTTGCAGAAGGGTCGCAAAGCGGGGGATCATATAAGCGAGGGCCAGCGAGGCTACGTCTCTGTCGACAGTGAGCAGGATTAATTCAGACTTGTTAGCCCTCTACCTTTTATCGAGCTTAATCAATCAAAATCGGGGTGACTGGATTCGAACCAGCGACCTCCTGCTCCCAAAGCAGGCGCTCTAGCCAAACTGAGCTACACCCCGATAAAAAGAAAAAGCACAATCGGGCATCAAGAGTATTTATTGCTGTCCAGCACTATGTGCTGTGCTAGTGTCAGGCGAAGTGGCTTCGCCTCCGACATCAGCAGCAGAGCCCTGTTCAGAAACAACAACGACATTAACGGTAGCGGTTAAATTATCTTCAAACTTTAGTGTTACTGAGTGAGTACCAAGCTGCTTTATGTGATGGGGTAGATATACAACTTCATCAGCCACTTCAAAACCCTGATGGCGTAGATTTTGTGCAATCTGACGCTCGGTAATCGAGCCAAACAAAACGCCCTGCTCGTTGGCTTTGGCTGCGAGGACAGCTTCGGCGCCATCGACAGCCTTGGTGGCTTCTTCAAGGCGTTTACGCTCTGTGATCCTTTGTTCAGCACGCTTGGCCTTTTCTTTGGCGATAGCTTTTATGTTCGCATCGGTTGCAACCTTTGCGATGCCCTGAGGCAGCAGGTAGTTTCTGGCGTATCCCTGGTTGACTTCGACAATGTCTCCGAGCCAGCCAAGTCTTTTTACATCTTCACAAAGCAAAACCTTCATATCTTATACCTCGGGTTTCAATTATCCATAGATGAATTTATTCACCCACACATGAATTGTCAACTTAGTAAATCGTAAGCACACTGATTATATCTCCTGTTCGCCAGCCAATGCAGCCATTAGCTGGCAAGTGGGCACTAACGCAGATAATATAATTGTTTATGTACAATAGGGTAGTAGCGCTATAAACCTCGCACGCTTGATAGCCCTTTTGGCTTTTCGTTGACAACTTGCGCAGTTCCCACTGCGTTTTCGCGAGTATATCTTGCCGCGATTTGTAAGCAGCTTTTGCAAAGTATCAATATCCTTATAGTCCACGTACTTAATACCGTTTCTGCAAAAGCGGCATTGCGTTTGCTCACGACTGCCTGTAAATCCTGATTTTCTGGCTCTCTCTCTTGCCATTATTCACCTCACCGTATCTGGCTTAAGCTGTACTTAAACAGCTACGCATTCAAATTCTCAAAAAGGTATATCGTCATCTGCGGGTTTGTCGGTAACGTCTGTCTGCTCGTAGCCCGAATTTGCACGGACATCCTGCTCGGTGGGCCTGCCCGAACTTGAAGACCCAACACCCGGGAGGAACTGGAAATTCTCAACCGTGATCCTATGCTTGCTGCGTTTGGTGCCGTCCTGAGCAGTCCAGGTATCGAAAGTGAGTCTGCCCTCGATAAAGACGGGCCTTCCCTTGGTCAGATACTTGTTTATGTTCTCAGCCTGCCTGCCGAAGGCACGGCAATCCACAAAGCAAGTCTCCTCTCGCTGGTTACCGTTGGGGCCTGTCCACCTACGATTCGTAGCCAGTCCGAAATCCACGACAGCCGTCTGATTTGGCGTATACGACAATTGCGGGTCACGAGTAAGGTTGCCCAGCAACAATACCTTATTAAATCCAGCCATAATTAATCTCCATATCCGGTTTAAACCGCAATACGCCTTAGGCGTATAAAATGGTTATTTACAAAACCACAAATCACTTAGTCTTCTTGGGTGGGCGGTTGCTCTGAATCCTGCTTACTGTTCTGTTCTTCGAGGACGACCGATTGCTCTGAACTATCTTGCTCCTCCGACTCGGCAGGTTCTTCTGCAGGCATGGTTTCCTCAACCGGTTGGGCAGCTACGGCTTGCTCAGCCTGTTCATCCTTTTCCTGTTCAGGTTCGGACTCTTCAACCGGCGTTTCTGATGCAGGTTTTTCAGGAACGGCAACCTTGTGTTTTTCTACACTCAGGATCAAAACGCGCATTATCCGTTCGGAAAGCTGAACAGCTCTTTCAATTTCTCTTATTCTGCTTGTGTCAGCACGGAAGTAACACAGGATGTATGTGCCTCTACTTTTGTGATCGATTTCGTAAGCGAGTTTCCTCTCGCCCCACTTTCTTAGCGAAACGATTTCTGCTTCTGCACGTTGAAGTATTTGTTGAATGGTTCTAATGATGCCATCCCAGTCCGTGGCCGCAGCAGAATCAACAAGAAACATCGCTTCATAAAGTCTCTTCGTAATAGTATCCAAAGCCAGTTACCTCCCACTAAAATATTAGAACCGAAAGCATTCTCTTCAACATTTACGTTTTCACATCCTTGCCTTGTGTATTTTGCTCAACGTCTATTGCTTTGTTGAACTTATTCATTGCTTTATCGACATCTAATTCAATCCAGCAAAGCACAGCATCCCTTGCCCGTTCGACAGCCTGATTAATCAACGGCTTTTCTTTCTCTGTCAGCCTGTCGAGAACATAGTCCACAGATGACTCGCCGGTGCTGGCGCCTATGCCGACCCGGCAGCGGGCAAATTCATTTGTGCCGAGTTTTTCTATTATGTCGCTAAGGCCATTGTGGCCGCCGGCTGAGCCTTTGGCTCTAATACGAATTTTGCCTGGCGCAAGAGCCATATCATCACTAACAACGAAAAGCTGGCTACATCCTAAACCGTAGAAATCCATCGCTGTCGCCACAGGCTGGCCGCTTTGGTTCATGAATCGCCAGGGCTTTAACAATATCAACGGCTGTCCTGCGAATTCACCTGTTCCAAAACGGGCGCCAAACTTTCTTTTTTTTATCCTTATACTCAGCGCCTCTGCCAGCGAGTCTATAACCTTAAAACCGATGTTGTGTCGTGTATCAACATATTCCTGGCCGGGATTACCCAATCCGACGACCAGTTTGATTTCAGCCATCGCATCTATTCTCGCCTATTAAGAGATTACTGATTCTGTTCTTGAGGCTGCTCTTGTTCAGGCTCTTTAACCTCGGTTATAACCTCAGGAGCAATAGGCTCCTCTTCTTCAAGTTCTTCGGTTGTCTTAGCAGCTGCTAAAAGGTGACATGTTACCAGCAGCATGGTTGGGTCGCTAACCAACTTGACTCCATCTGGAAGCTCGACATCACCAGCATGCACCGCATCGTCAACACCGATTTCCTTCACGGAGACAACAATGGACTCTGGAATATCTGTCGCTCTGCACTCAATTTGCAGATGGTCCGTATGTTCTTCTATGATACCACCCTCATGAGTGCCCTTTGCCGTGCCCTTGAGCTCGATGGGAACTGTTACCCTGACCGTCTCTGTTACATCGACGCGAATTAAATCTGCATGGATGATATTTTTACTGAGATGATCATACTGCAAGTCTTTTACGAGCAATTTTTCTTTGCGTTTTCCGATTTTCACATCTAACAATCGATGTCCATGATGTAGTCCCTCAGCGAAGTCGTGTGCATCTAAGGATATAGAGGTTGGCTCTTTTTTGTGTCCATAGACAATAGCCGGTATTCGGCCCTGGGCACGTAACTTTGCCGCAGATTTTGAACCTGCATGCTCTCTAATTTCCGCTTCCAAAAGCAATGATTTATCCATAATTACCTCACCAACAGTGCTATATACAATTGAACAACAAGTTGCCTTGAGAATCGGACACAGCTCTACTTCTATGTCAGTCCGCCGAACAATCTGCTCACCGATTCATTTCTGTGAATTCTTTTTATCGCCTCGCCTAACATAGGCGCAACACTCAAGACCTTTATGTTTTTGATCTTCTTAGTCTCATCAGTCAGAGGTATTGTATCTGTGACCACGATCTCATCTATGGGCGCATCGGCCAGTCGTTGCAGCGCCTGTGTTGCAAAGACGCCGTGCGTAGCACCAACATATACCTTCTCTGCACCTTTATCCTTAACGAGCTTAGCGGCACTACAAACGGTTCCAGCCGTAGCGATGATATCATCACACATCAGGATGTTTTTGCCTTTGACATCGCCGATTATCTGCCCAAGTTCAACCTCGCTGCCACTGATGCGTCTTTTATGTACGATAGCCAATTTTCCTCCGAGGTGCTCAGCATACTTAGCTGCGGTTTTAATGTTGCCCACGTCCGGTGAGACCACAGTTAAGTTGTCGATCTTTTTGCCCCTGAAGTATCTGCTCAAAACTATCTCAGCGCTAAGATGGTCGACGGGAATGTCGAAAAAGCCCTGCAACTGCGGTGCGTGCAGATCAACTGCAAGGACCCTGCTGGCGCCGGCGATCGTGATTAAATTGGCAACCAGCTTCGCGGTGATAGGGACCCGGCCTTCATCCTTTCTATCCTGACGTGCATAACCAAAGTAGGGAATCACCGCAGTGACCCTGTTGGCGCTGGCTCTTTGAAGGCAGTCCAGATAAATCAAAAGCTCCATCAAATTCTCATCAACCGGCCTACAAGTAGACTGCACAACATAGCAGTCCCTTCCGCGGACATCGTCCTCTACCCTGATGACTTTCTCTCCATCTGGAAATCTGTCAATCTTTGCGCCGCCGGCTGCAATATCCAAATACTTGCAGACCGCGCTACCTAAAGCTGGATTACCGGTGCCGTAAAACACCTTTACATTTTCATTCAGAAACATCCTTATCCGCCTTTGTCCCAAGTTCGTTAATACTTTGCTGTGATACTACAGTCCCTGAACTTATTTGTGAGCCATCTTTGAGCACTAACGGTGCTATCAGTATAGCACCTGAGCCAATATAGCAATCGTTACCAATGCTCGTATGGTTCACTTTTTGGCCGTCGTAATTGGCTGTTATCGAGCCAGCGCCGAAATTCACATTACGGCCAACGGCGGCATCACCTATATAGCTATGGTGTCGGGCTCGGACACCCTCAGCCAGTGTCGAATTTTTGACTTCTGTGAAAACGCCGAGCACCACATCATCCTCTAAAACGGTGCCGTGCCTAAGAAATGCGAATGGCCCAACTCGACAGCTTTTACCGATTCTTACCTCACCGTGGATATAGGTGAATGGCTCGATGACGGTGTCTTGTCCGATTTTTGCCCTGGCGTCGATCCAGGTATTATCGGGATCAACTATGGTGACACCCTTTTCCATCAATTGTTGCTGAATGCGCTGCTGCATAATTTTGCTTGCTACACTAAGCTGCGCCCGGCTGTTGACACCCATGGCCTCTTCCGGACGCACAGCCGTCACAGCCACTACTTTATGACCTGTCGCAATGATACTGGATAAGGCATCCGTCAGATAATACTCCTCTTTGATATTATCCGGCTTGACCTTTTCAACAGCTTCAAAAAGAATTTTGTTATTGAAAAGATAATAGCTTGGATTGACTTCGTTTATTGCCAATTGTGTTGGCGAGCAGTCAGTGTGTTCGACGATGCCCTGGATATTTCCGTACTTATCGCGGACGATGCGTCCATAGCCCGTCGGATCCTCCAAAACTGCCGTAGCTAAAGTTGCCGCTGCCTGGCCTGTCTCGTGTCTTTCAATCAGTATCTTTAGGGTTTGCGCCCGAATCAATGGCCCATCGCCGCAAAGCACGAGCGTTTCGCCGGTAAAGTCTTTTAAGTATTCTTTGCAGCAGAGAACAGCATGGGCTGTTCCGAGTTGCTTTTCCTGTTCGACCCAGACGAGGTCATCTGTATTGTTAAATTGTTCTTTCACCTCTTTAGCACCGAAGCCGACAACTACGAAAATTTTAGAGACTTCGACCTCTCGGCAGGCATCGAGTACATAGGCGAGCATAGGCCGACCACCGACCTCGTGCAGAACTTTCGGCAGTTGCGTATTCATCCTGCTGCTAACGCCGGCAGCTAATATTATCGCTACTCTTTCAGCCATTAAATTTTCTTTGATTTTTACATTCTAAGTTTTTATTTTTTATTTACTTAAGCTACCCGGCCAGGACTCGAACCTGGAATATGGGCACCAAAAGCCCATGTGTTACCATTACACCACCGGGTAACAAAAAAGCAAAACTTAAAGCGAAAAAGTAAAAACTACGGATTCGCCGCAGCGCGGCGATGACTTCATCAGCTTTTAGATTTAAGCTTTAACTTTTACACTACTTCTGCTGTCACGGAGGCTGTTCTTTTCAGCCTGGCGTGGCTCTGTCGGAGGCTTGAGTCAGCCATGCCGTGATACTACTGACCCCATAGAAAGCGAAAAACTCGAAAGCAAAAGCGTAAAACTGCAGAATTCCGAAGTTTTTACATTTTACGCTTTACGTTTTACACTTCCTTTCAACCCCGTGCGACAGAGCAAATTAAGTAATCTAAATATACATTACTGATTTTAAAAGTCAAACTTTTCACGGAAAAAAAGCAATTTCTTTTGTGCAGCAAAAAAAATATGCTCAGGAGAAGATTACGCGTTTATATTCTTAACGGCCTGTGTAGCAAACAAGCCAGAAAATCATAATATATCTAAATTTTTGTTGTAGTTGCCAAAGTCGAGGAATAATATAAAGTGTGTAAGCAGGCGATTCCAGCGATCTCAAAGTGTGGAGCCATAAGTGTGTCATCTAGCAGTTTTGTCATAGGACTGACCGGGCCAATTGGAAGTGGGTGTACAACTTTGAGTCAAGGCCTCGCACAAAAGGGATTTAGAAGTGTTTCTGTTTCTGATCTAATCAAACAGAAATTCAAAGAAATACACAAGAAAGAACCCACTTTAAAAGGATTTGGAGAGGATTGGCGAGCTGAACTGCAGGACATTGGTAATAGAGGAAGAAATGGCGAGTTTGTAGTTGATAGGGACCCTGACAAAGATTACAGGCACTATTGGGTTGACTTAGCACTGAAGGAAGTTACAGACGAAAGAATAGTACTTGACGGCATTCGCAACATAGGCGAAGTAGAATGGTTACGGAAGAAATTTACCCAGTTCTGGCTGATAGCGGTATATGCTGATTATCCCACACAATGGAACCGCATCAAAAATTTAAACCTCTATCCTAACGAAAAAGTCTTCGAGCGAGATAATCACCGGGATTCAGGAGAAGATGAGCCATTTGGCCAGAATGTCCAGCGTTGTGTCTACGAATCAGACTATATTTGCAGAAATGATAAACATATAGAGCCTGAAAGAATACGTGAGGAGGCTCTGGCAGACAAGCTGATGCGGGACATTCCAGGTATGGAAGGAAAGAAGGATTTCCGGGGACCGTATCCTGCTGAAGTCTCCATGGCAACCGCAGTTTCTCAATCACATGCGTCGCGCTGTATAAGAAGGAAGGTCGGGGCATTGATCGTAGATGACAACAATATACCTCTTACAGTTGGTTTTAATGACAATCCTGTAGGGATGGAGTCGTGCTTTTCCCTTTACAATGGTCAATGCTACAAGAATATGGTAATGGAAGCAAAACTTGAAAAGATGGTTCCTTTTTATTGCCCTGAGTGCGGGAAGCGATATGAAGATATTAAGCCTCCTTGGAAGTGTGATGGCAGAAAACCCGACGATAGCCCTTGCAGGTGTAACTTTAAGCTTAAGTTCTTCCCAAGTCGCAACATAGAGCTCTGCACAGCTATTCATGCAGAAGAACGTGCAATACGGAGTTTGGGACAAAGAAGAGCAGAAGGATGCACGATTTTTGTAAATACATTTCCTTGTCTACAATGTGCAAGACATATCAAAGACGTGGGCATAACCAAAGTCGTTTACATCGAGGCCTACCCAATAGAAGAATCCGTGGATTTTCTGAAACAGAATGGTATCGTGATCGAACCTTTTGAAGGTTTCAAACCACGCGCTTTTAACCAAATTTTTAGGCAACTCGAATAATAATTTGCTCTTAGAAGGGAGGAACAGAGAATGAGGTATCGCTGTCCCAAATGCGGCAGATATGGAATGCAGTGGGATGCTCGTGCCAAAGTGATCCTGTGTTATTACAACACTTGTAACTATGTCATTCGCATGGCGAACAAAAATGGGATACCGACACCTGAGGAAATCTCATCAGCCATAGAGAAGGACGCCGAGGAAGTTCAACACAAAACTTTGGATGATATCATACCGGCAGTGTAGTCAATCTCCAATGCCAGTTCTTAAGGCGGGACTCTTGATCGGAAGGACGATATCAAACTTGTCGAGCGGAGTCCGAGAATTTTTATATAAACTTGCTGGATAGTCACGGTTTTGTTTACTCAGCAATTCGCGTAGCTCACCGGATGGTGGCTACCGTCGCGGCGGCTGGTGCGATAGGTGAGTCTGATTCTGGCGGTTGTATTTGCGAATCAGATAAATCTGCGGGTGTAAGCTGATCTGTGGTTTTGCCGAGCTTTTTGCCGATGGCCTCCACCCAGTTGAACATTGCTGCGACAATCTCCGGGTCGAGATCATACCCGGCTGAGTCGATTAAGATTTTCATAGCAACTGCCACAGAGCGCGAGTCATTGTAAGCTCTATTGGCGGTAAGTGCATCGAACGTATCGGCTACAGCTAATATCCGTGCGCCCAGCGGTATTGAGCTTCTTGACAGGCCGTCCGGATAACCCTGGCCGTTCCATTTCTCATGATGATGACGAACCATAGCCATCTCTCGCTCCAGGAAGCTCATCTTACTCAAAATGCGAGCTGCAATTACAGGATGCTGTTCCATCAAAGTACGCTCATCGGGAGTTAACCTATCGGGCTTGGCAAGAATAGCATCGGGTACGCCGATTTTGCCTATATCGTGAATCATTGCGGCACGGCGAATCACTTCTATCTGCTTGGGCCCAATCTCCATCATCCGGGCTATACCAACGGCATAACGCATAACGTTCTCAGAATGCTTTTCAGCAAAGACATCTTTAGCCTCAAGAGCCTGTACGAGAGCCCATATGCTTTGCATGAACATCTTTTTTGCCTGATCCGACATACCTGCTATGCGCCGTTGAAGGTTCTTGATTTTCTCAATTTCAATGTCATTTTCGTTCAGGCGCTTCGCCATGTTTTTACTCCAGACTTTAGTGCAATCTCTGCCGGCGCTTTTAGCTTCATAAAGAGCCAGGTCCGCTCTTCGCATCACTTCACTCGAAGAGTCATTCGCCGCGGTGCGTCGCAACAGGTCAGCAACCGGCAGGCTTTGGGCGATACCGCAACTAACTGTCATCGACAGACTTTTGTCGAGTTTGATATCGTGCACCCTGGCCCGAAGTCTTTCCAGAAGCGTAAGGGCTTGCTGCTCTTTAGTTTCAGGCATTAGTATAACGAATTCGTCGCCACCATAGCGCGCCAGGATATCCGGAGTTCTCTTCTGGTTTTTCATGCACTCTGCGAGTTTCTTCAAAGCAATGTCACCGCTGGCATGACCCAGAGTATCATTGATTGTCTTGAAGTTATCGAGATCGATGATCGCCACAGAAAATGGGCGTTTGTATCGCTTTGAGCGGGCACATTCTGCTTCGAGCTTGCTCTCAAGAAGTTTTCTTGAGCCTACCGAAGTAAGCGCATCAGTCAGAGAGGTTAACCTGGCTTCCTGGTAGAGCTTGGCGTTAGTCAAATGAGAATTCAGAATTTCTCTTGCGAGTTTGGCCTTGTAAGAAATCAGTTCTCTATTTGCAGCGCTTGCCGGGGCCAGACCACACAAACACAAATATCCGGACAGGCTCTCACTTGTGTTTAAGCACGAGTCCTTTAAGCTATGCAATTTCAGTGGGAGAATAAGACGAGGGGGCTCCGCTCCAAGTTCCTTACAACTGTACGGGATACTATCACAACAGAACTCGCCTTGTTTCAGTAAGCCGTCAATATCCTTTAGGCGTTTTAACTGTCCTTTGGGACATAAGCATCTATTATAGCTTACGAGATATGGGTCATCTTCTTGGGAACCGTCTTTGTGGAAACACAGGACACAGTTCTTGGCTTGAAATAGCTTTGGCACCTCTGTTGTGACTATATTGGCAACTTCATTAAGGTCGATGCTCTTGAGACAATTAGAGAGCATTGCCACTTCTTCAGCCGCTGCACGGTCTTCCTGCAGCTGCCGTCCCATAAGGTCACGAGCAGAGAGTATTCCGACCACGACTCCGTCCTCAACGATCGGCAAGTGGCGGATTCCGTTTGCGGTCATTATTTCTCGGGCTTTACCTGTAGCAGTGCCAGGAGAACACGAGACAACATGCTTTGCCATGATTTCAGCAACTACAGTTTTATCAAGGTCGTTCGTCGAATAAGCCACCCTGTTGGCGATGTCCCGCTCTGTCACCAGTCCCATAAGCTCACCCTGTTTGTCAAGTACAACAAGGCAGCCCACTTTATTAGTGTGCATCCTGTCCGCGGCTTCCTGGATCGAGGCGTTCTGTGTGATGGTTATTATCTCTGCGGGATGACCAATAATCTCGCCCATTGCAGGTCCTTTAGAAATTTTTTTTATTTCTTGCGTTCTTCATTGTATTCATTCGCTCTCAAATTTATACGCTGGAGGCGTATTAAATGTATCGACTTTAGTCATACAGCACTTTAGTTCGTGGCAGGGCAACACCTAAAGTTGTTTTTTTAAGTGGCCTACCCTTTTGATCATACGGTTTCACAATCGACTGTGCACAACATCCCTGAAATGTGGGCTAAATACTAAAAGGCTTTCAGTATCCTAAAAAGAGCTGGTGGTTATAAATCCCCGCCATAAACCATTTTCTCTACCTTCATTAAGAAGCTACGCGCAAAGGCTATAACCGATCCAAATGTATATCTTACAGGCAAAGCCACTGAAAAATTAGTCATCACGAATAATCGCTCGACCATTTTGCGTTGACACAGCTAACCGATGCCGGTATAATATATATTACTCAAACTGACCGATTATTTGTGTCATTCCCGCGCAGGGCCTGCCCTGAGCGCTAGCCGAATGGGCGGGAATCCATTCAAGTTTGCAGCAAATTGGATTCCCGTTTTCACGGGAATGACAAAATGCAATATATTGTTGTCAAATAGCTACTTATGTTGGTTTTCAATTAAAATTCGGTCAGTTTGAGTATATTACTTAACGGTTGTATTGTACCACCCAATATTAAAGAACGGCTGGTTAATAACGCAAAAGGCATTGTCTGACTTTCAGAGCCTTTTCGTCTGATTGGAAAAAAAGGAAAAGTGATGAAAAGACCAAAGAAAATGATATTCGCAAGATCGAGAAAGAAAATATCTATATCTTCTATTTTTGGCTTTGTTATCGTTGTGTCTGCATTGGCTATCTTACTATGCGGCTGCACATCCTACACACAACCGGGTGAAACTGCTGCTGAGGGCCGGATAAGACACAAACGTGTCTTACGCATAAACCAACAGGAGATGATGGAAGACATAAACAGGTTCTTTCTCCTTGATGAACCCAGCAGCCTCACTGATAAAAGGATTCCCTGACCCAGTGATACGAGCCGTTCACCTAATAGCACCAAGAAAGGATTTGACTGGTGGAAACGCTCGTTGACTATCTCAACCGTGTAGCGAATAATAATCCATGGTGGGTAATCATCATAGAGCTGTTTCTTCTGGGCTTGGTAGTCTATTGGGTGGTGGATTTCCTCGAAGGCACTCGCGGGGAGAGGCTGTTCCGCGGAGTAATCTTCATTCTTGTCGCAGGCGTTTTGATCTTGAATCTGGTAGGAGAAAGGCTCGGATTTCTCCGACTCCAGTATCTTTACAAAGGTTTCTTGATCGCCGTATTGATCATTGCAGTGGCTGCTTTTCAACCGGAGATTCGAAGAGTCCTAATACAGATAGGCCAACCCCGCCTTTTGTCGGGTTCCTCTCAATTGCTTTCCCGAACCAGAGAAGAGATAATCACCGCGGTTACAGAACTTTCAGCTTCGCGAACAGGAGCTATTATCGTCATTGAAAGGCAGGTGGCATTGGGCGAGTTCATAGAGACCGGAGTTCGAATAGATGCCAAGGTCACTGCTGAATTGCTCAAAACTATTTTCTATCCAGGCACGCCCCTTCACGATATGGCTGTTATTATACGCGGCGACCGGATCGTTGCTGCCCGCGTCCAGTTGCCGCTGGCCGAGGCGGGCGTACTCAAACGAAACAAGGACCATCCCGGCACTCTCGTGACCGGTGACAGCGCAGGGCTTGGCTCACGCCATCGAGCAGCGATGGGTATAACCTCCGGTTCCGACGCCACCTGCGTCGTAGTTAGTGAAGAGACCGGTGCTATTTCAACCGCTCAAGCAGGAAAACTGACACTAAATGTAACAGAATCTCAGCTTCGCTCTCATCTGGTTAATATAATGGCTGAGGGTGGCGCTGCTGCTTTTGCAGGGGTTATCGATTGGCTGCGAAAACGCCATGCGTAAATTCACTAAATCAGCAATGTTATTGATTGTTTATATAAATCCGGCTCAGGACGCAGCCTCCCGGATAGTCGTGGATAGGTATCTATGGCAAAAAAGTTAAAATACGGCAAGATCGCAATAGTCCTGTTTTTAACGGTCCTTATCTGGGTCTGGGCGGACCTTGCACAAGATGCTAAACTGCCTATAGCAAATATCAAAATAAATATCTCCAAGTCCACAGACCCAATCCTCTGGGTCAGCTTCAACGGCAGACCAACAGCCTCTGTAGACACCGTCGTGCTTAAAGGTCCCGCCTCGGTAATTGCCAATGTAGACCGAATGCGCAGCAAAGGCTCATTGGATATTTCTGCTTTTCTCGACCCGGAACAGGAGGGAATGACCAAACCAGGTGATCATACTCTAAATGTGCTGAATTTCCTCAGGCATAGTAAGCGCATCGTGGACCTCGGACTGACCGTCGAATCCTGCGAGCCGAAAAATCTTGTTGTTAAGGTAATCAAGCTAATTGAAAAACCGCTCACTGTCGAGTGTGTGGATGAAAGCGGCGTTCCACTAAAGACCGAGAGCATCGAGCCATCCAAGGTCAATGCATTCGTCCCACCCGATCGGACACTCAATGCCAAGATACGGTTGACCACCGGTGACATCGAGCGTGCACGCGCATCTTTGATTGAAAAAAAACCTTATGTTGAACTAGGACCAGGCGAAACCAGAGAAATCCCCACAGCAGTGAAAATCAAAATGCCGCCGGCTGAAAATGTGCTCAGGCAATACACTATTACTACCGCAACACTTGGATTTTGCTTAAGTGAAAACCTCCAGGGAAAATACGAGATTGAATTACGTAATCCCGCTGATATGGCAACGGTGCTTATTAAAGCGACCCCAACCGCTAAACAGGCCTATGAGCGGCGACCTTTCCAGATGATACTATATGTTCTCGATGATGACAGAAAAACCGCTGACGAACAAAGAAGGGCGGTTATATATAATTTCCCCGAAGATGCTGTACGAAAAGACGAGATACTGCTGGATCAACAGCCAGCCCAGGCTCGATTTCGACTGATACCTATCTCAGCAAAAACCGAGGCTGACTAAAAAACATGATAATAATTATTCTGCACGCTTTGGTGTCAAGAAAGCTATAAATGCCTCGATAGTCATCCACAAAGCTAATAAGAATATGCCAGCCCCAACTCCAACAAGCAGCCAATTCTTATTTCTGAAATCAATTATTTCGCTCTTGATAATAGCCCAGTTTGTTATTACGAGCATTATCAAACATGGAATGGCTGTAACCAGAAACTTCAAGCCTCCCTTACGCTTTAAGTAAATTGTGATTACCAGTAGCGCTAAAGCCGCCAGTAGTTGATTCGACGATCCGAACAACGGCCAAAGCTTCATTGCTCCGGTGCCGCTGGCGCCTGTTGCGAAAGCTAATCCCGCTGCGACAAGAACCGCAAACGTACTCGCCGTCCACCTGTTTGTCAGAAATTTAATACGTAAATCTGTAGCAAGCTCGCTTACCACGTAGCGCTGAATACGCACAGATGTATCGAGGGTTGTGCCTGCAAAGGACGCAATAAATACACCCATTAGTGTGACTCCAACTGTTTCGGGCAAACGCAATTTAGTCATCATATTTGCTGCGCCTACGACAACCGGCGCTATCTTATCAGATAATCCCTTCGCTCCTAACCAGGAATCGTAGTAGTGAAGCCATGCAGCCTTTCCGGACAGTATCGTGCCATCGTTGAGCTTCACTGCCATTGCCACGCCTGCTCCGACACAAATGATAACAAGAACCGCAAGAAAACTCTCCAGAATCATAGAGCCGTAACCTACGAACTGGCAATCTGGTTCTTTGGCGATTTGTTTACAGCTTGTGCCGGAAGCAACGAGCGAATGGAAGCCACTGATAGCACCACAGGCAATTACGACAAACATAAAAGGCCAAATTGGCGGAGTATTTTCCGGAAGCGAGACGTTTATAGCAGGTGCAACCAGCGGCAACCCGCCTGTCAGTGAGGCTGCCGCCGTGCCACCTATCAAAAGGCCCATCGCGATAAAGAGTTGCCAGGCATTGATGTAGTCTCGTGGTTGAAGCAGAACCGTCACCGGCAGCGTTGAGGCAACCCACGCATAAATCAGCAAAATTATTACCCACAATCCGGTCGGTGGTATGCCAAATGCGCTACCAAGCTCGATAGGTAAAAACGACCCAATGGCGATACATAAGTACATTCCTAATACAGCCACGGCTGTAGCAATCGGCACGCTCAGGCCCTTTTTGTAAACCGCGTATCCAAGAGCCATAGCAATAGGAATCTGCAGCCAGACCGGCACGACCGAGCTGGGAAACCGCGCAAAGACCGTTGCAATCACGACTCCGAATATCGCGATAACAATTAACAAACTCAGGAAAACAACAGCGAAGAATATGAAGCGTACCCGTCCATTGATATATTTAGCCGCTGCCTCGGATATGCTTTTGCCTTGGTTTCGCATCGAGATCACCAGTGCCCCGAAATCGTGCACCGCCCCCATAAAAATAGAGCCAAGAAACACCCATAGGATTGCCGGCAGCCAACCCCAGATGATTCCTATAGCTGGCCCGACAATCGGCCCTGTACCTGCAATCGAAGTATAGTGATGTCCGAAGATAATTCCCTTGCGAGTCGGCGAATAGTCGATCCCATCCTGCAGTTCTACACTGGGAACAGGAGCGTCTTTATTGAGCTTGAATATTTTCCTGGCAAGAAAACGCCCATAAGTATGATAAGCTATCAGATATCCACTTCCACAAATCAGCACTAATAACAAAGTTTCCATACAACAATTTCTCCTGCAAGAAACACCTCTACTTTTTTCGAGAACGGGCCAATAGCCTTATTGGTACCTCAGCTATTGGCAACATCGATTGTAAACGTCCCACGATGAATCTGCGGTAGTTATCGTCGAACAACTTCGGGTTGTTCACAAACATAAGTATCGTAATCGGATTTACTGCAATCTGCGTGGTGTAGTAAATCTTCGGCCATGTTGCTCCACGTCTTCTTGCCCCTGTGCGCTCGGCTTGTATAGCCTCGAAGGCCTTGTTCAGTTTGCCGGTCTGTATTTGTGTTGTTGTTTGCTTAAATATCTCACAAGCCAAATCCAGGACGCTTTTAACATTTTTGGCCTTTGTCGCAGTTGTAAAGGCTATCGGAGCATACATCAAGCCCGGCAAATGACTCGTCAAATACTGCTCATAGTCACCCGTAACTGCTACATCCTTAGCCAGGTCCCATTTGTTTATTACTATTATGCAGCTTTTATGTTCCTGGGCAATAAATGCTGCTATTTTTTTATCAACTCTCGATATCGGCTCAGTAGCATCGATAAGAAAAAGAACCACGTCTGCTCGCTGAATCGACCGCGTTGCGCGAACGTAGCCGTAGAACTCGATGCTGTCGGCCATTTTGCTTTTCTTTCTGATTCCTGCGGTGTCGATGACAACGATAGTCTTTCCATCCTTTTCAAACCGCACATCCACAGCGTCTCTGGTCGTGCCGGGCGTCTCGCTGACTATGACTCTTTCGGCACCAACCATGGCGTTGACAAGGGTGCTCTTGCCAGCGTTTCGTTTGCCAACCACTGCCAGCTTCATCGCCGGCTCAGCAGGTTTGCCCATTTGAATATGCGATAGTCGCTCGAAGATTCTATCGAGCAGAACATTCTTATTAATATTATTCTTCGCGGAGATACTAAGGAACTCGCCGAATCCTAACTGTGAGAATTCAAGCGCCCCGGCAAATTGTTTCGAACTGTCAGCCTTATTTGCAACGCCGATTACATCGAGGTTATGTTTGTGTAGAAGCCGGGCTATCTGGCTATCGAGCGGCACTAATCCATCCCGGATATCGACCATAAATACGACGAGATTTGCAGATTCAATTGCTTGAAGTATCTGTTGTTCGATATGACTTTCGAGCTGGTCCGAATCGACTATTCCGTATCCGCCGGTATCGATAAGCTCAAAATATTGGTCATCTCTTTCAATGATCGTGCTTACACGATCCCTGGTGACACCTGCGGTTGGCTCGACAATACTTATCATCTCACCCGCAAGTGCATTTAATAGACTACTCTTGCCCACATTAGGCCGACCAATTATCGCAACTACCGGCAGCGCCATGACTTTTCCAACCCACGCAGTACGTTTATTGATACCAGTAAAACTAATGTTAATAGAAATTGTTCTGATTTGTCACTCCTGCGCAAGCAGGAGTCCAGAAAACGTCATTAAAATGACTGGATTCCCGCCTTCGCGGGAATGACATTGTTGCTCTATGCTTCTTGTGTTTTATCATTATTTATGCAGGAATCAATAGCCCCCAAATTTATTTGGGGATTTCGTTCTACAACACGACATACCACATACGCAATACGATATACGAAAATCGGATTATATCAAACCCCCCAAACTATTTGAAGTGCCGATACAACCTTATTAAAGGTGTGCTATTGTTCCTATGTATAACTTATCTAAGGCTTTATACACTCAATTTGCCCAGTGCCTTTGATTTAAACTTACAGCATTATGGGTTCGTGTATTTTGAAACTACTCTGCAATAAAGCCCCCATTGAAACTGCCTCTGCCCAGTTTGTATTGTTGTTAAGGTTATAATAGTTCTGTGGCGGGCGTAACCTCTTATTCGTTAAGTTCGAGACCTCATAAATAGACATGCTTTTTCTATATGGCGTGGCGTTTTCTAGTACAATAGCATAAATCTCACTTAATGATCGAGTATAGTTATTAAATTCTTCTTTCGTACAACTAATTTGGTCATGAAATCTTTCCCAAACATTTTCAGGTTTATCAACAATTACTTTTGATATCAGGGCTTCTCCTACGAGCGAACTTTCGGGCCGCGAAGCATATATACTAACTTTTGACCCAGTCCACTTTTTAGAGAATTTTCTCCTTATCTCAACTTTTTTCTCTCCGGATAGAACTTTCTCTGCATGTTCGGCTTTAATACTAATTAGAACTCTATTATCAAGGGAATGTCCATTCATAGAAAACATCCGTGTAATTTTCGGAAGTTTTTCTCTAATCGCTTTCCAAACTATGTTAAAGGGCGCGGAACACCTTAGCTCATCATCGAAAAGCCTATATTGATGTCCTGCTTTTACAGCTTGTGCAAATCCGAATGACTTAAAGAACTTATTCTCCATCTCCCAAAGACTTTCCGGAAGTGTAAAATGCACTTCTTTGGCGAATCCTCTCACTTCCAAACCCATCAAGGCAAAGAAAGCTTCTCCAAGATGAATATCCTGAAGTTCCTCCTTTATTCTAAGATGACAGAATTTAGCAGCCTCCTCT
>Ga0315544_1001063_pt1 | contig 22670 bp, 12 predicted proteins | sample SalMarSW160130MG_2_FD_202543 | JGI IMG/M metagenome (GOLD analysis project Ga0315544, IMG submission 202543) | Salt marsh sediment microbial communities from the Plum Island Ecosystem LTER, Massachusetts, United States - Salt Marsh Sediment SW1601-130 ... | reverse complement strand
GCAATTTTCTTTTGAGAGCTAAAATCGGAATTATTATCAATACTGCCATTCTGAAAGCAATATAAGTGTGAAAGCCCAGGCCGAAGAATATTCCGGCAACGGCAAAGTCCCAGAAACTTTTGGTTCTTAATCCTCTAAAAAGAAAATAAAATAAAAAAACCAAAACAAAAGGAACCAAGATTGCCCGGAAACCAATCCGGGAGAAATTTACAAACCAGAAAGAGACAGCCAGGAAAAAAGAAGAGAACAAGGCAATACGTTCATCTTTAAACAGTTCTTTGGTAAGAAGATATGTCCCCAAAACAGTTAGAATTCCAAAGATGGCCGGGACGATTTTAAGAGCCCAGATGGAAATGCCAAAAATAGAAAACGATAAAGCTAATAAATTGATAAATAAACCCTCTCGGCCGTTATTCTCGGGATAGAAGATTTTTCCCGGTTCAGAAATTGCCTGATTTCCGTTAATGGCTTCATCAGGATAAAGGCCCGGCGGGACGCTCGTCAAATGCCACACTCTAAAAAAAACAGCTATTCCTAAAATAATCAGCAGACATATCAAGACCATCACCCCCGGTTTTTTCATGAAACTTCGCATATTATAATATTCTACCAAACCCATTTCAGAAAACCATAGAGGCCTTGATTATCTATAAAAAATTGTGTAAAATAGAAAGATATGGAGCCTCAAAAGGAACAAACTTCAGAAGAGTTGAGGAAAGAGCTGGAAAAGTGCCAGAAGAAAACTGAAGAATATCTGGCTGGTTGGCAAAGAGCCCGGGCAGACTTCCTGAATTATAAAAAAGAAGAAATGGAAAGGGTTTCCGGGATTTTAGAGTATGCTCTGCAAGAGTTCATCTTGAAAACTTTGCCGATTTTAGATAATTTTGAAATTGCCGAGAAAAAATTACCGGAAAACCTTAAGAATGACCAACAGATAAAAGGACTTTTACAGATTAAGACCCAGCTTCAAGATTTCTTGAAAAACCAAGGAATAGAAGAAATAAAGTCAGTAGGAGAAAAGTTTGACCCTGATTTTCAGGAAGCAGTAGAAACGATAGAAAAAGAAGGAGTGGAATCCGGAACAGTTTTAGAAGAAGTCCAAAAGGGCTACACCATTCAAGGTCGGGTATTAAGACCCACCAAAGTCAAGGTTGTAAAATAAAACCCTTAATCTTAAAAATATGTCAAAGATTTTAGGCATTGACCTCGGTACTACTTTTTCGGCTATGGCCGCAGTGGAAGCCGGGGAACCAAAAATTATTGAAAATAAAGAAGGAGCCAGAACTACGCCCTCAGTGGTGGCTTTAACTAAGAAGGGCGAAAGGTTGGTAGGCATTACGGCCAGAAGGCAGCAAATTACCAATCCTAAAGATACTATTTATTCAATCAAAAGATTGATTGGCCGGCGTTTTTCTGATGCCGAGGTTCAAAGAGACAAAAAACTCTTGCCCTATGAAATTAGAGAAAGAAAAGATGGAGGAGTAGAAGTGAAGATGGGAGACAAATGGCATACCCCGCCGGAAATTTCGGCCATGATTTTACAAAAATTAAAGCAGGATGCTGAAGAAAAATTAGGAGAGAAAATTACTGAAGCTATCATCACTTGTCCTGCTTACTTCGATGACTCCCAGAGAAAAGCCACCAAGGTTGCTGGAGAAGTCGCTGGGTTTAATGTTAGAAAAGTAATTAATGAGCCGACAGCCGCTGCTTTAGCCTATGGTTTAACTAAAAAGAAAGATCAACAAATTTTAGTTTATGATTTTGGTGGGGGAACCTTCGACGTTTCTATTTTAGATGTTGGAGAAGATACTATTGACGTTAGGGCGGTTGGTGGGGATACCCATCTTGGTGGTGATGATTTTGACCAGAGAATCATGGATTGGCTGGTGGCTGAATTTAAAAAAGACCAGGGGATTGATTTGTCCAAAGATCAATTAGCTCTGCAAAGGTTAAAGGAAGCAGGAGAGCGAGCCAAAATTGAATTGTCTACCACCTTGGAGACTGAGATTAATTTGCCTTTCATCACTTCTGATTCAGTTGGTCCCAAACACCTTTATTACAAATTAACTCGAGCCAAATTAGAGGATTTAGTGAAAGATTATATCGATAAATCTATTGAATTAGTAAAACAAACCATTAAAGAAGCAAAAGAGATAAAAGAGAAAAAGCTTGTAATTCAAGATATCGAAGAGATAGTTTTAGTTGGCGGTCAAACCAGGATGCCAAAAATTCAGGAAGAAATTAAGAAATTTTTCGGTAAAGAAGCCAACAAATCCATTAATCCTGATGAAGTGGTGGCTATGGGAGCGGCGGTAGAAGCAGGAATTTTAGGAGGAGAAGTAAAAGAAGTTTTACTTTTAGATAATACTCCTCTCTCTTTAGGAATTGAGACTTTGGGTCAAGTTAATACAATTTTAATTCCTAAAAACACAACCTATCCTACTGCTAAAACTCAGACCTTTTCAACGGCCGCCGATAATCAAACTTCAGTCGAAGTCCATGTTTTGCAGGGTGAACGGCCCATGGCTCAGGACAACAAGACCTTAGGAAAGTTTATTTTGGACGGTATTCCGCCAGCTCCCCGGGGCGTTCCTCAAATTGAGGTAACCTTTGATATTGATGCTAACGGCATCTTAAATGTGACGGCTAAAGACAAAGCCACCAACAAATCGCAATCAATCAGAATTGAGGCCTCTGCCGGTCTGGCCAAAGAAGAAGTAGAAAAAATGAAAAAAGAAGCGGAGATGCACGCCGAAGAAGATAAGAAAAAGCAGGAGCTGATAGAAGGTAAAAACTTAGCTGATAATTTAGTTTATACTACTGAAAAAGTCTTAAAAGAATCAGGTGATAAAATTTCGGCTGAAGCTAAAAAAGAAATTGAAGATAAAGTGGCATCCTTGAAAAAAGTTAAAGATGGAGATAACATAGAAGAAATAAAAAGCAAAACTTCCGAGCTTTCGCAGGCAGTTCAGAAAATCGGCGCTGAACTTTATAAAACTGCCCAAGAAAAAAAACCAGAAGAGGACGAAGAAAAAAAAGGCACGGAAGAAGGAGAGTATAAAGAGAAATAAATCGATGCCAATATGCTAATTGATACTAATTATGCGAATAATTATTAGTATCATTAGCATGCATTCGTATATTAGAATTGCGCTATGAAGGATTATTATCAAATTTTAGGTATTACTCGGGGTGCTTCTCCAGACGAGATTAGGAAAGCATATCATAAGCTTGCCCATAAATATCATCCAGATAAAGGAGGAGATGAAAAAAAATTCAAAGAAATAAACGAAGCTTACCAGGTTCTTTCTAATAAAGAGAAAAGATCCCAATATGACAGATTCGGTAGAGTGTTTGAAGGCGGAGCAGGAGGAGAGCCAGGTTTTGATTTTCAGTGGGCTTGGGGAGGGCCGGGCATGGATTTTGATTTTGAAGATTTTGGAGACATTGTTGAAGAAATCTTTGGTTCGGGCTTTTCTCGAAGAAAAAAAGATCCGCGGCGAGGAAAAGACATGGAAGTTGGATTAGAGGTTTCTTTAGAAGAGATTTTACGAAGCAGGGAGAAAGAGGTTTCTTTATTGAAAAAAGTTGTTTGTCCTCGTTGCCAAGGAACTGGTTCTGAGCCGGGGACTAAAATTAAAGAATGCTTTTCTTGTCGAGGAACAGGTCAGGTTCAACAAATCAAGAAAACACCTTTTGGTTCTTTTACCAGATATACCGTTTGCCCGGAATGCGGTGGAGAAGGATTGCGGCCGGAAAAACCTTGTAATGTTTGCCGGGGTGAAGGAAGAATAAAAAGTGAAGAAAAAATTAAAATTTATATTCCGGCCGGAGTAGACACCAATCAAGTAATCAAGGTAGAAGGGAAGGGGGAAGCGGGTAAGCTGGGAGGAAGGTCCGGGGATTTATATGCCAGAATTTTCATTAAACCTCATCCAACTCTCAAAAGAAAAGGAGATGATTTGTATGTTTCCTTGCCAATTTCTTTTACCCAGGCAGTTTTAGGAGACGAGATTGAAGTATTAACCCTAGATGGAAAGAAAATTTTACTGAAAGTTCCGGTCGGTACTGAATCAGGGAAAGTCTTGCGAATTTCTGGCAAAGGAATTCCTCATTTTTCAGGATACGGCCAAGGTAATATGTATGTTGAATTGGTAGTTAAAACTCCCAAAAAAATATCTAAGAAACAAAAAGAACTGTTAGAAAAACTGAGAGAAGAAGGGATATGAGCCCTCGTAACTCAATTGGTAGAGTAGCTCCCTTTTAAGGAGAAAGTTGCGTGTTCGACTCACGCCGAGGGCACAAAAAATTGAGCCAATCTCAAAAGCGGCTCAGTTTTTTATTAGAGATATTAAAATAAGGGTATGCAAAGAATAATTCTTCATACCATTATTGAAAACCCAAAATTAATTTGACTCACTGGGTTAAGAGTAACGGTTTTTTGGTTAGTATACTTTATTTCTATCCCAAAAATAGTTTCCCTTTTGACTCAAGTTTACGTAAAAAAAGCTCAATATCCCCAGGTTTATAAATTCGATATCTATTTATAGGGTTGCGAAGAGCTTTTAATTTCCCTGATTTGTCCCAATTCCGAAGGGTTAGAGTGGTTACTCCCAACAAGTCAGCCACTTCTTTAACTGTAAGATATCTCTTTGCTCGAGGTATTTTTTTCATCATTATTAATGTTTATTAACTTTTTTCTATATAAAAGATTAATAAAGTTTATTTCTTTATTTTAACTAACCAAAATCATCTGTCAATACGGAAAACTTCTAACCATATCAGAAGAGAATCGGGGAAAATAAAGGTTTCACCGTCTAGGAGAACAGAGGGTTCGAAGGTCGGGCGACTAATTTATAATACCAATAGTTTTCCACAGTTTGACAAAGCTGAAAATGTGCTAAAATAAGAAAATCTCGATGGTCGAGATTTCTGTTAATTCTTCACCCTCTATGAATATTAGAAAAAGAGGCGAAAAAAAATATATCAACCTTAGGGAAGCAGCCCGAATTTCTGGCTATGCTTCCGATTACATTGGTTATTTGGTCCGAAATAAAAAAATTAAAGGAAAAAGAGTTGATACTAATGTTTCCTGGCGAATTACTTCAGAAGAGTTAATTAAATATGGCATAAAAACTAAGAATCTCGAGGGCCGAGATTCTTCTTTATTAAAGAAAAAATACCTGTCTCTTAGAGAGGCAGCCACGTTATCAGGCTATACTCCTGATTATATTGGCTATTTGATTAGGAAAGGAAAGATAAAGGGCAAAGCAGTTTCTTTGGGAAAAGCCTGGTTTACCACTACCCAAGCAATAGCTGAGTATCAAGCTAAGAAAAAGAGAAAAAAGAAATTGAGCAAATATCCAGGGGTTCAGAGAGTTTTTTGGTATACAGAATTAGCCAATACTTTTTTGAGGGCCCCCCGTTTTGCCTTACCAATATTTATATTTTTGCTTATTGGTTTTTCTGCTTTAGCCATTTATACCACTTCTTCCAAAGAAGTAAAAATAGAGATTTTTCCAACTGTTTGGCAAGGTGAGTGGCAAAATGGCCAAAATGCTTTAAGTCGGGAATTAAGCGCAGAAGTAACTTTGGCTGAATTTAATTCAGAAAATTCAGCTTTTTTAAATGTTGAAGAAATTATTTTTCCAACTCCGCCTGTCAGAGAAGAAATACCACCTGAAGAGAATATACTACCAGAAGAGGAAGAGCTACTAATAGAGGAAGAACAACCGCCCCCAGAAGAACAACCCCAAGAGGAAATTCCTGAACAGCCTCCTATAGAGGAATCAACCGAGGAGGAGCCTTTAGGAGAAGCATTTCAAGAAGAGGAAATTCCTGAAGAAGAGTTATCTGAGGAACCATCACAAGAGGAATCTTTACCGGCATCAGAAGAATCCCAACCTGAAGAGCAAACCGAAGAACAAAATCATCCTCAAGAAGAAGCTCCTCAAAGTTTTCTTGAGAAGTTTTTCTCTTGGTTTTCATTTTTACCTTGGGCCTCGGCCCAGGAGATCGAGCCTGGAGATACAAATGACACGGAACAGGTAAGCGAGATAGGGCAAGAAACTGGAGAACCGGCCGATGAAGGAGTTGAGGGACAAGGAGATGAAGGAGTTGAAGAGCAAGTTAACGAAGAAGAAATCCCTGAGCTTTCGATTTCGGATGAAGAACCACAATTAGAAGAACCTGCAGAAGAACCTGCAGAAGAACCGGTAGAAGAATCTGTTGAGGAGCCCGCAGAGGAAATACCTCCTGAAGAAATACCTGTTGAGGAAGAGATGTCTCCCGAGGAAACACTTTCGCCAGAAGAAATAATTTTACCAACGGTTGATGGAGAACTTCCGGAAGAGACAGGAGCTGAAGATAAATCATTACAAGAGCCAGAAGGCAAAGAGGAATTTGAGGAGGAAGTAGTGACTGTCTTTCTTAATCAATCAAGTATCACTTACTCTGGTTTTGTTCTACCTAAAGAAATGGATTCGGCCAGCTCACCACAAGAAGGAATTCTTAAAGGGGCTCGAGTTGGTTTTTCTTTTGCTAGTCAAGGTCAAGAAGGAGAAGATGATGAGGTACTGGTTGATTGGTCTTTGGACGGCGAAAACTGGGATAATTTAGTTGTCCTTCAGCAAAATCAAGAATATTCCAACGTTCTTAATGGAGAGTATTTTTATTTTAACCTCCCTCCAGATTTTAATTGGGAAAATCTCGAGCAACTTAAAATAAAATTTACTGCTTTAACTAATAATCCTGGAGGAGAAGGATTGCCAATTTATCTTGATAGTATTTGGCTTGAGGTAACTTACGAGGAGGAAAAGAAAATTGAGGAACCGGAAGAACCAGAAATTATATTGCTTACCCCCCAAAAAGATTTTAAAGGAAACGAGGAGCCAGAATTTCAGTTTCGCTATAAAAAAATTAATGATGGGCTTTTAGCTTCGGTCGGAGAAGCGTTGGGGACTCTTAATTATTGGGAAAATATTAATACCACTGTCCGAGTTATGAATTTAGAAGGAGAAACCCTTGATATCTCTCCATTTGTTTTCTTCGAAAATGATGGTGAATTTTTAGTGGAAGTAAGAAAACCTCAAGAATTTCGCCCAGGTCTTTATAAAATTATTTTAAAAATTGAGGAAGAAGGAAACGTTCAGGAGTTTGAACAAGATTTCAGTTGGGGAGTTTTGGCAATTAATACTAATAAGTCAATTTATTTACCGGGTGAGCAGGCTTATATTCAAATGGCAGCTCTTAGAGACGACGGTCACACTATTTGTGATGCAAATTTAGTCTTGACGATAACTGCGCCTAACGAAGAGACAACCAATCCAACAATTCAGAGATCGGGTGAATGCGGGCGGAACAATGTTACTGATAAACCTGATTATTTTGCTTACTACCAAGTTGGAGAAACGGGCGTCTACCAAACGAAACTTACTAATCTCGATAATGGTTATGAAATAACTGACTCCTTTGAAGTTCGGGATTCAGTATCTTTTGATGTCGAAAGGATAGGTCCTACTAGGATTTACCCGCAAGCAGAATACCAGATGACACTGCGAATTAAAGCAAATCAGGACTTTGTTGGAGAAGTAAGAGAATATGTGCCAGATTCTTTTGTCATTCAACCTCAAATCACTTGGCAAGTTGATTGGAAAGCAGGCGAAATCCACGAATTAAAATATACTTTTGATGCGCCAGATATTAGCCCTTATTTATATTTACTTGGGCCATTAGAAATTGGAACATTTCAAGAAGCTCGGCAGTGGCAGATTGCCGCTGACGCGCCCTGGACGCTAGTCGGCCAAACCACAGCTGAAATTGCTTATGGAACCTCTGATGATGTAACTCTACCTGGGCCACCGCAGGAAGATGACATCGTAATCGTTGGTTTGGGTAGTGACTACAATTCGGGTCAATGTATCATCAACACGACTGGCTACACCGAATTATACAACGATGGGTCTGGTGGCGTCCCTGTTGCCGTCCTCGCTTACAAAATTATGGGAGCTACGCCCGATACTCTCGTCAATGTCCAGAAGGACGGCACTATGCGTAATATGGCCGTGGTTATTCAGGTGTGGAGAGGCGTGGACACCACGACGCCAATTGATGCGACGCCGACTACGGCTAGCAGCAGCACCGGAATGCCGAACTCGCCGAGCTATACGCCTGTGACCGACGGAGCGCTCGTCTTTACTGTCGGTTTCCTTGACGACGACAACTGTACAACTGTCACTGCACCGACTACGCCATCGCCGGGTTTCAGCAATCTTACCTATGGATCCGCCGATACAGACGGCAATGGAATCACGGTAATGATGGCTTCACTTGAGCAGGCGACGGCGGGGACGATTGACCCGGGTATCTTCACTGGTACGGGGTCTACAGATGATGAGTGGCATGCAGTCACCTTCGCGCTTCGGCCGGCGGCACCAACTTACACCCTGACCCAAAATGACTGGCGCTGGTATGAAAATGCCGATAATGTTCAGCCAGGAACAGCCAAAGCCAATGAAAATACAGCCATTACTGGAGTGAGTCCAGCAGAAGTATTAAGAATTAGAATAAACCTTACAGTGGCTGATGATAATATGGCTGCTGATGACAAAGCTTTCAAACTCCAGTATGGTCAAGGAACAGATTGTACAGCCATTGGCACCTGGAATGATGTTGGAGCAATAGATTCAGGAACTATTTGGCGAGGTTATAATAACTCTACCCCAACTGATGGAGCAACCATTGGAGTTTCAGATTATCTTCTTTCTACCTCAGATGTAGCTGAATCCTATGAAGAAGAAAACAATTCAGTTAATAATCCTCGGGCTATTAATAATGGTCAAGACGGGGAGTGGGATTGGGTGATTCAAGAAAATGGAGCAGATGGCAATACCTCTTACTGTTTCCGGATGGTTGAATCAGATGATACTGCCTTAGATGGTTACAATACTGATAGTTATCCAAAATTAACTACTGGTGGACCATATGTTAAACAGCTTCATTATCGCTGGCGAAATGATGATGGTGGCGAATAGCCGCTTTTTGTATTTTGTATTTAGTATTTTGTATCTGGTATGACTAACGAGATAAAACAAAAAATAAAATCATTTACAGATTTGAATACATGGAAAAAAGGACACGAATTAGTTTTGATGGTTTATAAAGAAACAGAAAATTTTCCAGAAAAAGAGAAATTTGGTTTGGTTGGTCAAATGAGGCGCTCTGTGATTTCAATTACTTCTAATACTGCAGAAGGATTTAGTCGAAAAACTAGCAAAGATAAGTATCAATTTTATTTAATGGCTCAAGGATCGTTAACTGAGCTCCAGAATCAATTATTAATTGCCCGAGATGTTGGTTATTTAAATAAGGAAAAATTTCAAAAAATAGCAGAGCAAACTGTAATTGTTAACAAACTTATCAACGGCCTTAAGAGAATTAAGAAAAATACAAAATACTAACTACAAGTTACAAGATACATGAAGAAAGTTGGTCAAAAAATAATAACTTTTCTGCTAATTCTATCAATGGTAACGGCTTGGCTGTTTTCCGGCTGGCCGCAGATTTTTAATTTCCCGCCAAAAATCCCCGAAGCACATGCTTGGACAGTTGATGGTTTAGAATATGAAACTCGGCGTCTTTTAACCATTGATGAAACTAAGATAGATTCTGATCTGGTTAATTTTCCAGTGCGGGTAAGCTTAGCCAGTTTTCCAGGCATTGATTTAGATAAATTCAACAGCGACGGATATGACATTAGATTTACCCAGTATGACGGAACAACCCTTTTATCTTATGAAAGAGAAACATTTAATCAAACGGCAGACACCGGAGAATTTTGGGTAGAAATTCCCAATGTCAGAAGCACAGCCAGCGATGATAACAAGTTCTACATGTATTACCGAACGACTGATACTCCTGATGGAGACGATACGGCCAATGTTTGGGACGCTAGTTTTCTCAGCATATACCATTTAGAGCATACTTCCGGGAATGCCATTGATACAAAAGGCAACGATGATGCCTCAGAGGGCATTGACCCTGATTCAAATATGGATGTTGCCGGTAAGATTGCCAGGGGAGACTATCTCGATGGCGATGACGACCTTGGCATTGATACTACTCCTAACCCTAAATGGGATTGCGATACTCCATTTACGTATGAGGCCTGGATTCGGGTTAATAATTCTGCGCAAAATATGATTATTCTGGAGGATGGTGCTACTCAACAGGGAGCGGGAATAGGCGTTGATTCAAATGGTAATTTCTATTTTGGCGGTTATGTTAGTGCCAGCCATAAAGAGTGTATTTCGACCACAGCTGTTGACGATGACAGTTGGCACCACGTTGTTGGCATTAATGAATCAGATAACGATATGGTGGTGTATGTCGATGGGGAATTAGAAACTACTACGAGCGGAGCCGGCGCCCTTAGTCCGGGTTCTAATGCCGCAGGGATTGGCTATTACGGCAGCAATGATTCAACTTATAGTTCTGGGGGGACGTGGTTTATTGGTTATATGGACGAAATTAGGATTTCAAGCGTTGACAGAGGCGCTGCCTGGGTTAAGGCAACTTACAATTCCGGGAATAATACTCTGCTGACTTACGGGAGCGAGGAAGGAGAGTTCACCTTGACCCAGAATGACTGGCGCTGGTATGAAAATGCCGATAATGTTCAGCCGGGGACTGCCAAAGCTAATGAAAATACGGCAATTACCGGGGTAACCAACGGAGAAGTATTAAGAATCAGGATGAACTTGACTGTTGGAAATGGAGATATGTCAGCCGACTCTAAAGCTTTTAAACTTCAATACGGCCAAGGAACAGATTGTACCGCTATTGGTACCTGGAATGATGTTGGAGCAATAGATTCAGGAACTATCTGGCGAGGTTACAATAATTCTACTCCAGCTGATGGAGCAACCATTGGAGTTTCAGATTATCTTCTTTCTACCTCAGATGTAGCTGAATCCTATGAAGAAGCAAACAACTCGGTTAATAATCCTCGAGCTATTAATAATGGTCAAGACGGGGAGTGGGATTGGGTGGTCCAGGAAAATGGAGCAACAGCTAATACCTCTTACTGTTTCCGGATGGTCAAATCTGATGGTGCGTCTTTAGATACTTACAATACTGATGGTTATCCAAAGTTAACTACCCTAACTTCAGCTACCTGGCGGGAAGACGAAGATACGCCTATCCCAACAGCCAGCTCAGCCCTGAGTAAAAATACCAATGTCCGCTTGCGAATTGAAGTGGCTAATACTGGGTTTGAGGCAGAAAATTATGACTATCGCTTAGAATATGGGGTAAAATCTACTACCTGTGCTGATATCACCACTTGGGTCACCGTGCCAGATTCTCCAACCACTGAACATTTTGACATGACCAATAGTACCTATTTCGTTGATGGTTGTCCAACTACTGCGCGCTTGGCTAATTCTGAAGGCTACACTTTTGTTACTGGTAAAATGGTTGAATCTCCCTCGAATAGCTCAGGAAACATAACTCTACCTTATAATAACTACACAGAGATTGAATTTGTTTTTCAGGCTAATAATAATGCCACTGATGGGGGGACTTATTGTTTCCGATTAACCAAAGCTGGTACTGCTTTGGATAATTATTCTATTTATCCTCAAGTCCAAATCGCTGGTGCTGGTGCCGGCATCAACATTTCTGGCACCGTCTACCTTCACAATGAAACTACTCAGGCAACTTCTGGCAACGGTGGTCCCTGCGATGGCTCAACTGCCAACCTTTCCCTCCGGGTCAATGGAGGAACTGCCAGCACCACAACCTGTTCTTCCAGCGATGCTTCATTTACCTTTTCTAATATATCTGCTAACGCCGGTGACACAATAACCATTTACCAAACCTCATCCCAGAAAACCAACAGGGTTTATGTTTCAGACGGCAGCAATGACACCGGTATGGATCTTTATATCGACACAGTTGCCATCGGAGATGAGCAAGACGGTACCGTAACCATTTTAGACCTTTTAGATTATGATTATGACCAAAACTCCGATGATATGCTTTTTGATGCTGATGATGCTACTCCTGATACCCTGACCGTTAATTCGGGAAAGGAACTTCATATTCATACTGGCGACACCTTTGACCCCGGAGGCACCGTCACCACCCAGGGAACGGATGGAGATTTACATATTGATGATAATGCCACCTGTCAGATTGATGATGCCAGTTCAGCCATTAGCGAGGATGTCTTAGTAGATGGTGGGGCTACCTTCAGTGTTCAGGCAAATGTCTCTATTTCTGGTGGTGCCATTACTACTTCTGGTACCAGTGCTACCGTGAGTTACAGCGGCACTCCGACCGTTACAATTTCTGGAACTGGCAGTATTGGTGGTGGCACTACGCCTTCAGTCACTTTTTATAATTTAACAATTTCTGGGACTCAAACTATGGCTTCAGCCACCACCACCGATAATGATTTAACGGTAAATGGAACAATACAAGGAAGTGCTGCTGTTACCACAACCGTCAAGGGCAACTTTCAAGGAACCGGAACCGTCAATATGACCGGTGGCACTGTAGAACAGCGGGTCGATGGCACCACCAAGAATTTTGGAACTACCTCAGGCACCAATAATTGGACTTTTAACGACCTTACTTTTTCCAACTCACATGCTTCAACTGGGACAACAATTGATGTTAATACCGGAGGCACAGGCAGTATCACCGTGACAGGAACTCTTCTTGTTTCCAAAACAGGAGATAATGCCGGAACTACTTTGCAAGCTGGTAACCGTACCTGGACTTTATCTAATGCTAATGCGGCAAAACCTTTTAATATTGATCAAGCGTCAGGCGCTTTGACTGCCGAAACCTCAACCTTCGAATACACCGGAGATTATGATACAGGAAATGTAACTATTGAGAACGCCACCTATAATAATTTAACCTTAGGCGGCTCGGTTGCTGAAAACTACAATCCTGAAGGAGCTATCACTGCCTCTAATGATTTAACCATCAATACCAATAGCACTCTTATTGGCACCCAAAATATTACAGTTAATGGTGGCAATGCTACTGGTGGCGGAGTAATTAATTTAACTGGCGGAACATTTTTACTCGATGGCACTGGCAACTTTGGCGGGACATCAGAATGGACTTTCTATAATTTGACCTTTGGAAACGGTGTTGATAGTTCCACCACTACAGCAGGGAGCACGGGCACCACCATAATCTCCAACTTCCTTACTATTGCGGCAAATCAAACTTTAAATGCCGGTTCAAAAACCTGGGACATTGATGGCTATAGTACCACCAGCACTCCTTTTGTAATTAATGGAGTCTTTAATGCTTCAACTTCTACCTTCAGGTATACCACTGACCAAGATACCAATATTACAGCCACCACATATTACAACCTTGAGCTGATTGACCCACCGGATACTGAAATTTTGAGGCCAAATGCTGCTGGTGACTATACGAATATAGCGAGTCAGTATCCTGACTCAGGAGCGCACTGGGAAAAGGTAGATGAGGCGACAGTAGATGACGATGATTATGTGTACACGTCTTCTGGCACGCAGGAAAAGGATGCCTATAACCTTGATAGCACGGCAATACCCAGTGGCTCTACAATTAACTCGGTCACAGCTTTTCTGAGGATCAGAGGGCTTGCTCAGCCTTTCTTAAGGTTGTCTAGTACGGAAACAGAGGGGACAAAAGTAGCTACCGAAAGCCCTAGCTACGGTGGGACAATCATGGCTGTAGCTATGGACGATACGTATCTTTACATTGGCGGTTCTACGACCGAAACAGTTCGGAAATATAAGAAGTCTGATTTATCTTACGTAGGCGAGACCGCTGACTATGGCGGCACAGTCCGTGCTATAGCCATAGATAGCACGCACATTTACGTTGGTGGACCTACTACTGAGAAGGTTCGGAAGTACCTGAAATCAGACTTATCCTACGTTGGTGAAACTGCCGGTTATGGCGGCACGATCCGCGCTATAGCAGTAGATGATACGCATATCTACGTTGGTGGGGAGGATACTGAAACAGTCAGGAAGTATCTGAAATCTGACCTGTCTTATATTGGTGAGACTCCTAGCTATAACGATGATATCATGGCAGTGGCTATTGATGACACATATGTTTTCGCCGGCGGGTCTGTCACTAACACGGTTCGACAGTACCTGAAATCTGATTTGTCCTATGTAGATGAGACTGCTAGCTACGGCGGTAATATCTTCGGCATAGCCATAGATGATACTCATGTTTATGCTGGCGGAGCTATTACTAATACTATTCGGAAGTACCTGAAGTCTGATTTATCTTACGTAGGCGAGACCCCAAGCTATGGAAATAGTATCTTCACTGTAATTCTAGACAGTACGTACATTTACGCCGGTGGGTATAGCATTGGAACGGTTAGGCAATATTTGAAGTCCGATTTATCGTACGTGGATGAGACTGCTAACTATGGGACGCAGATTACGGGCATAGCCGAAGACGATACGTATATCTATGTTGTCGGAACTACCCAAACAATTCGGAAGTACTGGAAATCTGACTTGTCTGGAGCGTGGATTACGTTTTCTGAGGAGCTGGCTAGACCTGGTGGTGGTTCTTGGCAGGTTAGCGATCTAAATAGTTTACAAGTAGCTATTGGTCTACAAGTTCCAGCTTCTGAGGATGCTTATTGCACCCAAGCTTATGTTGAGGTTGATTATACACCAGAAGGAGGTCCCACTTACACTTTAGCAACCACAACCAGCCAGACACTTACTGCCAACAATTATTTATTAATCGGCAATGGGACAGATCAACTAACAGTTACCGGAGCTACTAATAATCCTATCTTAGATGTTAATGGTAATTTTACCATTTCAGCCAATGCCACTTTCATTGCCCCTACCTCGTCTTCCTTTACTGTTGGCGGGAGCTGGGCAAACAGCGGCACTTTTACTCATAATAGTGGCACTGTCACTTTTGATTCCTCAGCCGGTAGTGAGACCATAAATACCGGTGGGACGGGAACAGGTTATGATTTCGCTAACATCACTTTTAATAATTCAGGGGGTGACTGGACGATTTCGACTAATAATTTAACGGCCACTGGCAATTTTAATTTGACCAATGTCACTGCCTTTGATGCTACCAATAGAACAATTACTGTTCAGGGAGAATTTAAAAATGACGTTGGTGGTGCAGCTACCACCTGGACGGGTTCAACTTTAATCCTGGCTGGCTCAGGCTCCTATTGTATTAATACCACTAAAAATGTTGGCGGAGACGCTTATGCTACCTTTCAGGTTAACTCTGGCCAATACATCAGGATGTGGGATTCTTCTGCTTCTACTTACACAATTAATGGCACCCTCTATTCAATGGACCACGCTGCTACAGATGGCGATCTCTATATCTGGGGAGCTTATACCGTTCCAGATAGTGCCACTGATTACTGGTCTTATGCCAAAGACTTTGATAGTGCTGCTGTTACCAGGCAATGCAATGTCATTATTCAATCTGGAGCTTCAGTAACTGTTGGCTCAGGAGAGGACTTAGAAATTAAGGGAGGAGAAACTGCCTCTGGTGATAAGACTACTGTTACCTATGCTCCAGCTTCTGGTTCTTGGAACTTTAATAACAATACTGGTTCTGAATTAACTTTTCAGGAAGCAACTATAGAATATTTGAAGGTCAATGCTGGTACGGTTACTGTTTTGAATACCACTTTAAATTCTGAAGTTGCCCCAGCTGCCGGTGCTATCCTTAACGTTGATTGGTATTTAGGAGTTCACGTCGTTGATGAGCTTACTCCGGCAACTGATATTGATACTGGAGATAGTGACGTTACCATTTCTGAAAATAGCGGTACGCCAGCTAGCACTGTTTATAAATGGAATGGTAGTTCCTGGGCAGGGCCGGCTACTTCTCAGACCACTGGTACTGAATCAGATGGAGAAATTCCTCAACCAGAAGAAGTAACAGCTGGAGCAGTTAGAATAAGAGAATATAAACGAGAAAGCACTGGTTATACCTATTATCTCTACAATATGCACATTGATTGGCAGGCAGATTATGGGGAATACGATTATTATGATGATTACGGCGGTAAATATTTAACTTCAACCTTAAATACTGCCTCAGGTCACGATGAATGTATTTCTGAATCCTGGCAGAGAAATAACATTGATGCGAATAACACCGAAGGTACTCGTAATGAACCTCCAACTACTGGTACCTGGTATGTGGGAATGTTGAACGGACTTTCCTTCTCTATTGACTCCTTTGACATCGATTTTGGAACAATTACTCCCGGAGGAGATCCCACAAACCAAACAAATACTCTTACTGTTACTACTTCTGCTACCAATGGTTATCTAATTACTGCTTGGTCAACCCAGACGATGACCTGTTCGGATTCCGGCCAGTGCGGTTCAGAAACAATTTCTGACTGGTCGGGAACAAATGCCAGTCCTACCACTTGGTCTGCTGGTTCTTATGGTTTTGGCTATTCAACAAATGATACTACCTTAACTGGAGGAACGGCTGATAGATTCTCTGGGCCAAAATTCGCTGGCTTCGTTCATAGTGGTTCTGGCGATCCGGTTGCTGACCGAAGTAACACCGAGTGCCCTTGTAATAATCAACAGAATACTATTACTTACCGGATTGCTGCTCAAAGTATTCGAAGGCCAGGACCGTATGAGACTACAGTGGTTTATATATGTACTGCCAATTATTAAAATTATGATTAAAAAATTAATCTTAATTAGCTTAATATTTTTATTTATTGGCGGAATAGCAAGCGCTCAAGAGATTTCCCCAAAGTTGGGAGTAAGTCCCCACACTTTTGAATTAGAAGTTGAACGCGGTAAAGTTTTAAAAGATAAGATTAAGGTCTTAAACCAAAGCGAGGTGGCAATTCCAATAGCAGTTAAGATTACTGATTTTACAGCTGAAGAAGAAACTGGCCAGATGATATTGGATGAGGCATCCCAAGATCCTTCTTTTGCCCCTCGTTTTTGGATAAAAACGGAAAATCCGAATTTTATCTTAGATCCGGGAGAAGTTGAAGAAGTAAATTTTTCAATTGAAATTCCAGAAAATGCCGAGCCAGGTGGTCATTATGCCACGGTTTTGTTTGAACCCCAATTGCCCTCTTATTATTTTAAAGAAGAGGGGATTAAAACTATACCAGTGATTGGGGTAATATTTTTATTCTCAGTTGAGGTTGAAGGATTAACCAAACCTGAAGAACCCTTTACTATTGTTGAATTTAATATTCCGGAAAATTTACACTTGAGGAGATTGGAAAACCTGGTGGCTGGCACTTTTGGTTTGTTTTCTGAAGTTCGAGCAGCTGAAAAAGAAATATTCTCTATTGTTGAAACAGGTCATTTACCATTTACTCTCCGAATTAAAAATAGCGATATTTATCATATTAAGCCTGAAGGGAAATTAGTGATTTTGGCAAATAATGGTAAAACAGTAGGGGAGACCGAAATTCAAAAGACGACAATTTTACCTGGTAAAATCCGCCAGTTTCCAGTAGAGTTTAAACCGGAGCTGCCAGAAAAATTAGAAAAGTATTTACCAGCGGCAATTTCCAATTTTATTTCCCAGAATTTACTTTGGGGAAAATACCAGGCCCAGTTAACATTGGCGGTAGAGAATAGTATAATAAAAAAGAACATAGGTTTTTGGGTCTTCCCTTGGAAATTTGGTTTATCCACAGTTTTAATATTTGCTTTGTTATTGTTTTTAGTGTTAAAATATGGAAAGCGAATAAAAAAAGCATTTTGGGTGTTATTTAGAATAAAAAACTCTGCCTGAGATTCAAATAAAATTAAAAATTTTTAAAATAAAAGGTCGAACAGGTAAATAATTTAAAAAATAAAAAATATAGAAAGATTAAATGGCGAAAAAGATTAAAAAACACGGGAAAACTGCTCTAATTTTGGGGTTGATTTTGACGTTGGTGGCAATGTATCTAGCAATTCCAATTAGTCAGGCAGCTCAAATAACTAGCCGCCAGATGAAAATTTCTGATTCTCGACCAACCGCGGCTTCAACTTCAGTAACCTACGATTTTCAGGGAACTACCTCAACAGATACGGTCAAGTGTTTAAGGATGCGAATTTGTAACGAATCTGACATAACCGGCTCTTGCACTAAGCCAACAGGTTTGAGTACCACTGGAGCAGCCAAAGGTGATGCCGGTGACTGGAACGTCTGGGATCAAACCCACTGGACTGGTACTTTCACTACTGATGGCGATGTCAAATATACTTATAGCACTGGTGAGATTGGTGGCACCAATGCTTCTTTCTCAACAGATAGCATCACTAACCCTACTTCGGCTGGAGTTTATTATGCCTGGATTAATACCTATTCTGATGAAGCCTGCTCTACTGCAGTTGACAGTGGTGTAACTGCTTTTTACATCATTGCTGGAGTTACGGTTTCAGCAACAGTGGCTGAAACTCTGTCTGTTACAATTTCTGATTCAGCTATTGGTTTTGGAACTTTGGATTCAAGTGAAATTCGTTATGCTACGGCTAATGAAGCCGGTGCTACTTCTGAACCTGGTGATGATGCACCTACCTACATTCAGGTTTCAACTAATGCCGCCAGTGGCATGGGAATCACAATAAAAGACGACGGAGATGGAAGTTCAACTGCTGGATTGTATGAATCTTCAACAACAGAACTAATTCCAGCTGTTGCTTCTTCAGATGTTTCGGTTGGCTCAGAAGAGTATGGAGTTTATGGAAAGGGTGCTGGTAGTGGTATTACTATTGATGAGGGATTTGATAATGATACTACTAATGATCTAGCAATTTCCCGGATTCCTCAGACTTTTGCTACTGCTAGTGGACCCCTCGATGCTAAAAATGTTGATATTTCGGCAAAGGCTTCAATCGCTGGAGATACCCCGGCCGGTTCTTATAGTGATACCCTTACTTTAATTACCACCCCGACTTACTAATATACCGCCAAACTGACACAAAACTATAGGCAAAACTGACCCAAACTATTTCGTGTTTGTTTCGTTAGAGTTTCCCCGAAAGGGGAACTTAGTGTCGGTTTGGTGATTGGCATGATAAGAATAAAGCCATTGATTTTAATAGTTTTGATTGTTGTTGGAGGATTAATTTTGGCTAATGAGGTTTTTGCTCAAGCAAGAGGAATTGGTATTTCTCCTTTGACTTTTGAATTAACGGCAAATCCCGGAGATGTTTTAACTAATATACTGAAAGTATATAATCCGACTGATAGTATTGTGGCAATAGAAATGGAAGTGGAGGATTTTACTGTAATTGGAGAGACGGGAGAGGTTATAGTTGAACCAGCTGAAACCGAAACTTATTCTTTAGCCAGATGGATAACTGCTGAGCCTGCTGAATTTACCTTAGAACCTAGAGAACAAAAGTTTGTTAACTTTACTATCAATATTCCAGAAAATGCTGAGCCAGGTGGGAAATATGGCTCGGTTTTAGCTTCTACTGCTGGAGTGGTGGGTGAGGAAGTTACCGGAGCAGCCATTGCTCAAAAAGTCGGAGCTTTGGTTTTACTAACTGTTTCGGGGGAAATTAGAGAAGAGTTAATTATTAAAGATTTTTCTTGCCCTTCTTTTTTGGAAACAGGGCCAGTAGATTTTACCATCAGGTTTGAAAATACCGGAACAATTCATCTTAGGCCCCGAGGTTTCGTCGTTATTACTGATTGGCGGGATAAAAAAGTAGCCGATGTGGAATTTCCTCAAAATAATGTTATTCCCGGTGCTATTAGAAAAATTGAAACCTCCTGGGATAAAAAATGGTTAGCTGGTCGTTATACTGCTATGTTAGTTGGAGGTTACGGGACAACCAACGTCCCCTTTAACCCACCGGTTTTAACTTTTTGGGTTTTCCCCTGGAAAATAATTTTGGGAATTATTTTAGTTTTAGCCATAATTATATTTTACTTTTATAAAACCAGAAAAAGATGGAGAATGGCCTTGAGGATACTGGTCAGAGGAGAAAAAGAAACGTAATAAAAATTGAGAAAATAATAAATTGAGAAATAAAAAATCGTTCAGAGTTTTAACTGGACGATTTTTTTTGTATAATAAATAAATGAGGGAATTAGGGATTTTATTATTAGTTACAATTTTATTTTTTTTCCCAGTTTTAGGATATAGCCAAGCACCTCCGGTAGAAGAAGGAGTGAGCATTTCTGCAACCATTGAAGGGGAAGCCCCTCCATCCCCTCCAGGAGGAGGAGCCATCTACATTCCACCCACTAAAGTTGTTTTTGAAGGAAGAGCCTACCCTGCTGCTATTTTAACTCTTTTAAAAAATGATAGGGTGACTGCTACCTTTAGTGCTGAATCTTCAGGTTTATTTAAAAAAGAATTAAGCGGAGTTCCTGAGGGCACTTATACTTTCGGAATTTGGGCCGAGGATACCGAAGGAAGGAGGTCAGTTACCCAAAGTTTTACGATTGATTTGGTTAGAGGAACTACTACCACCATCTCTGGGATTTTTGTTCCCCCCACCATTGAACTTGGTCTCGCTCGAGTAGGCTGGGGAGATAAAGTTAATATTTTAGGACAAGTTTTTCCAGAAAGCCAGGTTAATATATTTATTTCCCCCAGAGAAATTGTTAAAGAAACCATTGCTTCTTTGGAAGGGAAATGGCTATACCAATTAGACACCAGCCCTCTAAATGAAGGAGAATACAAGGTTAGGGCTAAGGCTTTTTTTGGAGATGGAGAGCAAAGTCCATTTTCTCAGACTCTTTCCCTTTCAGTTTCAGTAAAATGCAAAGGAGCAGATTTAAATTTTGATGACAAGATTAATATAATTGATTTTTCAATTTTACTTTATTTCTGGCAGAGCACTTCTCCCGAAAATGTCTGTGTAGATATTAATCAGGATGGAATAGTAGATCTTACTGATTTTTCAATAATGATGTATCAATGGACAGGCTAACATAATTTATGATTCGTAATTCATTATTCACAATTTCTATTCTTTTTTTACTTCTACCTTCAATGGTAGAAGGGGCAACCCTTTATTTAATGCCTCAATCCCAGACTATTTATCAGGGTGATACTTTTATAATTGAGATAAAACTGGATACTGAAAATGAAGAAATTAATGCTGTTGAAGCAGATTTAATATTTCCGCCAGACTTGCTGGAAGTCATTGATCTCAGTAAGGGAAATTCAATCTTAAATCTCTGGGCCAAAGAACCCAGTTTTTCTAATCAAGATGGTTTAATTACTTTCATTGGCGGGGCATCAGAAGGTTTTAATGGAAAAGAGGGATTAATTGGTAAAATTATTTTTAAAGAAAAAAAGATAGGCAGGGCGATGATTAATTTTGAAGAAAGCTCTCAGGTTTTATTAAATGATGGCAAGGGAACACCAGCAGAATTAAATTTTTTGGAGGGAAATTATGAAATCGTTTTAAAACCACCAGAACTTCCAACAATTTCTTCAAGAACCCATCCTGACCAAAACAAATGGTCCAAATCAAACACTCTCCATCTTCATTGGGATTTAATTGAAGGAACTCAATATAGCTATCTTCTAAGCCGAGATCCCTTAGCCGAACCAGATAATATTCTTGATAAACCAGAAGGTGAACTTATTTGGCTGGGGGATATGGAATATCCAAATTTGGAAGATGGAATTTACTATTTTTCTTTAAAACAAAAATTACCAGGTGAGGATTGGTCTAGAAGTCTAAGCTATCGGGCAATGATTGATGCTACTGCTCCAGAAGAATTTAAACTAGAAATTGGACAAGACCCAGCAATGTTTGAAGGAAAGTATTTCTTGAGCTTCGCTGCTACTGATAAAACCTCGGGTATAGATTATTTTGAAGTAAAAGAAGGAAAAAGAGATTTTAAAAAAGCTTCCAGTCCCTATTTACTCGAAGAGCAAGTCCTCGGAAAGAAAATCGTTGTCAGAGCTTATGATAAAGCAAGTAATTGGCGAGAAGCAGAAATTAAACCTCCCTATAAAATAACCTGGAAAGATGTCTTGGCAATAATTACGGTTTTAATTGGAGCAGGAGTAATCTGGTGGATTTTTAAAAGAATTAAAAAATGAAAAGGATATTTCTAATCCTAGTTATCTTAATACTTTCTTTTATCAGTGGATCTTCGGTTGAGGCAGCTAGTGCTGAACTTTATCTTTCTCCTTCTTCGGGGAGTTTTTTCGTAGGAAGTACTTTTAGTGTTTCGGTTTTTGCAAATACTGAGGGAAATGAGATTAATGTGGTCTGGGCTGAGTTAAAATTTCCTCCAGAAATCCTGCAGGTTACCTCTCCCACAGCTGGGGCTTCATTTATTGCTGAGTGGCTTACTCCTCCCAACTATTCAAATGAAAGAGGAATAATTAGTTTTCGAGGAGGGATTCCGGGAGGAATTACCACTTCAGCTGGCTTGGTATCTTCTATCACTTTCCGGGCGGTAGCTTCAGGAACTGCTAAAGTTGAATTTCGAGAAGGGTCTCGGGTTCTTTTAAATGATGGAAAGGGAACTGATATTTTAACTACCAAAATTAATGGCGAATATCATATTTTAATTCCTCCACCAGAAGGGCCCATAGTTTTTTCTCCTACTCATCCCAATCCCAATGTCTGGTACAGTGATTCCAGTTCTACTTTTTCCTGGGAAAAAGAAGGAGG
>Ga0315544_1001059_pt1 | contig 22739 bp, 21 predicted proteins | sample SalMarSW160130MG_2_FD_202543 | JGI IMG/M metagenome (GOLD analysis project Ga0315544, IMG submission 202543) | Salt marsh sediment microbial communities from the Plum Island Ecosystem LTER, Massachusetts, United States - Salt Marsh Sediment SW1601-130 ... | reverse complement strand
ATGCCGGTCCGAGGAGGATTCCATGCGCGCCGACCGGCTGCTTTCGATCCTGATGTACCTGCAGACGCGCGGCCGAACGACGACCGACCGGCTGGCCGAGGAGTTCGAGGTCTCCCGTCGGACGATCCTTCGCGACCTCTACGCGCTCCGCGTCGCCGGGTTCCCGGTCTACACCGAGCGCGGCCCGCACGGCGGCTGCTATCTGCACGAGGAGTACCGAAACACCCTGACGCAGCTGACGACCGACGAGATCGCGGCGCTGTTCCTGTCGAGCATTCAGGAGCCGCTCAAGGATCTCGGGCTCTCGGAGTCGCTCCGCGGTGCCGTGCTCAAGCTGACCGCGGCGCTCCCCGAGTCTCGTCAGGCCGCGCGGAGCCGGGTCGCGGAGCGGGTCGTCATCGACCCCAAGCCGTGGGTCCGCCCGTCCGAACCGATCGGACACCTGGGCACGCTGCACCGGGCCGTCATGGAGGATCGGTGGGTCACGGCGAAGTTCGCGCGTCCGTTCGGCGTCGAGACCGAGCGGCGGATCGCGCCGTACGGGTTGATCGCCAAGGCGGGGGCTTGGTTCGTCGTCTGGGCGGGCGAGGACGGTCGGTTGCGCGTCGACCGCACGTCTCGCGTCCAGGAAGCGCGGATCGAGACCGAGCGGTTCGAGCGGCCGGACGGTTTCGATCTCGAAGCCTACTGGACGGACTGGCGGGATCGGCAGGAGAAGGTGCGACCGACGTTCGACGTCCGTCTGCGTGTACGAAAGGACGCGATCCGATACGTCGAGGACGCGCTCGGTGCGCGGCAGGGCGTCTTCTATTCGATGCCGACGACTTCGGCCGAGTGGACGAAGATGGACGTTTCCTTCCCGTTTCTGGAGGAAGCGCGGCGGGCGCTTCTCGCGCTCGGCGGCGCGGTCGAGGTGATCTCGCCGAACGCGTTGCGCCGCTCGATGGCCGACTTCGCCGAGCAGATCGGGCGCGTGTACGGCGCCGCAGGGTCGGATGCCGTGTAGCGAGCGCATCGTCCGCGGCGCTTCTCCCTCGCTCGCGGCATGCGACGGCCCGTTCGTTTGCGCCCGTTTTCGGGGGCGATAGAATCCGCCCGAGGAGGAACTCATGGGATTCGAGCACATCTTGCAGAGCCTGAACGGATCGATCTCCGGTGCCCGCGCGAAGGGCCACGTCGCGAAAATCGCGGAGTTCCATCGGATTCAGGCGTCGCCGGGCTACGACGAAGCGCTGCGATACGTCGAAGGGGAACTGCACAAGCTGGGGGTCGAGACAAGCGTTTCGGAGTACCCCGCCGACGGGAAGACGGAGACCTACGGCTGGATTGCGCCGACTGGGTGGCGGATCGGCTCGGGCCGTCTCCGCCAGCTCGAACCTGCGGAGCGAACGCTCTGCTCGTTCGACGAGGTTCCGACTTCGATCCTCGGCCAGTCGGCCGGCGGGCGCGCGGAAGGCGGGCTGGTCCACGTCGGAAAGGGCACGGCGCCCGAGCTCGAGGGACTCGACCTCGCCGGGGCGTTCGTCCTGACGTGCGGGCGAGCGAGAGAGGTGGTAAAGCGGGTCCGCGGCCGGGGAGCCGTCGGGCTGATCGTCTACCCCGACACCGAACGGGCCGCTGCTTCGTACGATCTGGTCCAGTACGCCGGACTCTTCCCACAGGCCGGCGAACTCGACGCGACGCCGATGGGCTTCTCGATCTCGCGGCGCGCGGCCGATCGCCTCATCCGGCAGCTCGGGAAGGGCTCCGTCTGCCTCCGCGGCGAAGTCGACGCCGAGTTCTCCGACGGGGCAATGCGGCTCCTCGAGGCGGCGATCCCCGGCACCGACCCGAGCGCCGGCGAGGTCCTCCTGGTCGCGCACCTCTGCCATCCGAGCCCGTCGGCGAACGACAACGCGTCGGGAAGCGGGCTGCTGCTCGAGCTCGCGCGCGGGCTGCTCAAGCTCTCCGAAGAGGCTCCGCTCCGCGACACCGTCCGGCTTCTCTGGGTCCCGGAGTTCAACGGGACGATCCCGTGGGCAGCGGCGAACGTCGAGAAGCTCCGGAACGTCCGATTCGTGCTCAACCTCGACATGGTCGGGGAGTCTCCCGAGGCGCTCGGCGAGCCGCTCCGCGTCTTTCGTGTTCCGAACGCGCGGCCGACGTATCTCAACGCGTGCTTCGAGCCGATCCTGGCGAAGATCGCGGAAGACGAGGCGGCGTTCTCCTCGCAGGGATCGCGGCGTCCGCTTCACTGGATCCTCGACGGCCCGAGTGGGGGCAGCGATCACCTCGTCTTCCAGGCGATGCCGCACGCGCTTCCGGCCGTGATGTTCGGGCACGACGATTCGTATTGGCACACCAGCATGGACACGGTCGACAAGGTCGATCCGACGCGGCTCAAACAGGTGGGAATCCTGACGGCGGCGCTCGCGGCGCTGTCGACGTGGGCGGCCGATGAGGCGAGGCTCCTGGGTGCGTGGCTCCTGGTGTTCAGCAGCTCGGAGCTCGCTCGCGCCGACACTCTGACGCAGAACGAGCCGAAGCACGGAAAAAGGCTCCTGGCGACGGCCCTCTCGATCGAGAAGGCAAGAGCCGAGGCGCTTCGCGACCTGGTCGGGGCCGCGGCGTGGAATCTCGACCGGCACGTCGCTGCGCTCGATTCGATCGCGGCGGTCCTCGCCGACGGCTCGCCCGACGTCGAGGCGAGCGAGGCGACTGGGCCGCGCCGCGTCCTCGACGGCCCGGTCCGGTTCGCGATCGTCGACGGCTTTTCCGACGAAGAGAGGTCGTTCTTTGAGGAGAAGTTGTCGGCGAACCATCGCGCCGTCGTCGAATCGCTCGTCAACCTGTGCGACGGCGGACGGACGATCGAGGAGATCGCGATGCATCTGACGCTCGACTTCGGTCGACCGTTCTCCGTCGCCCACACGGAGCGGGGCGTCGAGTTGCTCGCCAAGTCGGGGTATCTCGCCGTCTAGAGCGCGTCCTCGGGAGGGATGAGACGAAGGCGATGAACGCCCGTGTTCGGCTGTTCCGTACGCTGTCGCAGTACGACCGGCGATTCTGGATGTTGTTCGTCGTTCAGTTGATCGTCGCCGTCGGCTTCGGCGCGGCGATGCCTTTCGTAAGCATCTTTCTGCACAACGTCCTCGGCGTCTCGATGACCTACGTCGGCACGATCATGCTCGTCTCCGCGCTCGTCGCGGCCGGCGGGCGGATCATCGGCGGGGAGATCGCCGATCGCATCGGACGTCGACCGCTGCTCATCGGCGGAATGGCGGCGCGGGTTCTGGTCTTCGCGCTGATGGCCTACGTGATTCACATCCGGGCCCCGGCTCTGATTGTCGGCTCCGTCTTCGTCGCGGTTCGACTCGTCGGAGCGGCGGTTCGACCGGGCCTTTCCGCGATGGTCGCCGACGTCGTCGAGCCGGAGCGCCGCGTCGAGGCGTACGCCCTCTTCCGGATCGGCGGGAACGCCGGGTGGGCGATCGGGCCGGCGATCGGCGGATTCCTCGTCACGACGTCGTACGCTTCGCTCTTCCTGCTGACGACCTTTGCCAGCCTGATCGGCCTGCTGCTGCTGGTCTTCTTCACCAGCGAGTCGATCCGGGTCACCGAGACGGGCCAGTTCTCGTTGCGGCGGGTCCTCGACGTGGCGCACGACCTTCGGTTCCTCGTCTTCTGCGGATGGAGCGTGCTGCTGTTCGTCGTGATGGGGCAGTTCGCCAGCACGCTCGCCGTCTTCTCGACCCAGGTCGTGGGGATCGCCGAAGCGCAGTTGGGGATCCTGTTCACGCTGAACGGCATCGTCGTCGTTCTCTTCCAATGGCCGGCCGCCCGGCTGTCGAATCGAATCGGCGTCCGTTGGGGACTCGTTCTCGGCTGTCTCCTCTACGCGCTCGGCTACTTCTCGGTCTCGGTTGCATCGGCGTTCCCGTTCTTGCTAGGGTCGATGATCGTCATCACGCTCGGGGAAGTGACGTTCTCGCCAACGTCGATGGCGGCGGTGGCGAACATGGCACCCGAGGAGCGCGTCGGCCGATACATGGGACTGTTCGGCCTCACCGAAGCGCTCGGCTGGTCGCTCGGCCCATTCATCGGGGGGGTGTTGTTCGACGTGCTGCACACGACGCCGACGGTCCTGTGGGGGATCATCGCGCTGATCGGCGTGACGGCGGCGGTCGGGTTCGGTACGACGACCCGCGGGGCAGGACAACAGGTTGAAGGAGGGTAACCGTGCGTTCGAGGAAAGTTCAGATCGCGGTCGGAATAGGGGTCGTCGCCGTCGTGGTGGTCGTCGTCTTGCTCCTCACGCGCTCGTCGGCCGAAGGGCCGTACGCCTTGGCTTCGTTGGACTGCGGCGCGGTCGCGTGGGTCGAACCGGTCCCGGAGGATTTGGAGGGCGTGACGGCGCGGGCGGACGAGCTGTTCGCGGACACCTTCGAGCTGTGGGGGTTCTCGCCGCCCGAAGCCGCGGAGGGCCGGCGGGTGGCGCGAAAGGCCGATCCCGCCGGTGGAAGGCCGGTCGACCTCCGCGCGCTCCGCTGGGAAGGGGCTCTGCTGTCCTCCCTCGTGGTCGTCGTGTTCCCCGACGAGGAGGCATTGGCGGAGGCGACCGGAGTCCAGGGCGATCCGGTCACGCTGACCTACGGCGTCCCTCCCCAGCCCGACTTCTACGATGAGGACCAGACGCCGGTCGAGGCGGTCGACTGGCTCGTCGACCTGACCGGAGCGTCGATCGCGTTCGCCTTCACCGCGGAGCGGTGGGAGGAGCGGTTCGTGGAAGCCACGGCCGAGTGGATGCTCTTCCGGGCGCTGGAGATCCCGGAGATCTGCGACTGCACGCCGTTCAATCTGCCCATGCTGGTCCGGGTGGGGATCGGCGGCTACACGGCCAGCCGGCTACTGGGCGGCGTCGATCGGATCGCCGTCGCGACGGAGTGGGCAGCGGCGAACGGGCTTCCCACGGCGGCCGACGTGGATCCGCTCGCCTTCGACGTGGACGCCGAGACGCACTTGGCCCTCGGCACCAGCTTCATCGACTACCTCGTGGAAGAACACGGAACGGACGGTCTGATCGCCGCGATCTGCGACTGGTACATACCGGCATCCCACGGATACTGCCTGAGGTCGGCATCGCGGACGTTGGTCCACCTGAGGGGTTGGCGCGCGTACCTCGGCCTCGAGCCGGAGTAGGGGTGTTCGAAGAAACGGTGATCCTGTACGAGAAGTTCCGCTCCGGACGGTCGGTCAGACTTCGAGAAAGCGCCGGAGAACCGTGTCGGCGACGTCGTTGCGGGGAGGGGCGTTCCGGAGGGCGCGAAGGACCTGGCGTGCCGGCCTGAGACCGAGAAGGAGCGTGAAGCGCAGGAAGAGTCTCGCCTTCCGAGACGAGATCTCCGGATGCGCCTGGATTCCCCAGACGGGGCGATCCCCGTAGCGAAGGACGTGCGTCTCGCAGTGCCGGGTTCGCCCGAGCACCCGCCACGGTGCGGGTGGATCGATCACCTCGCCGAAGTGAAAGACGAACGTCGACCACGGGTTGGGGAGTCCGTCGAACAACGGGTCGGAGTCGACGATCTCGATCTCGGCCCAGCCGACCTCCGGCGGGTCCGCACGACGCAGGTATTCGGGCCCCGACAGCGCGTAGACGAGCATCTCGTGTCCGAAGCAGGATCCGAGGATCGGGATCCCTCGGTCGACGGCATGGTGGATCAGCTTCACCTCCGTCTCGAACCACGGCTTCGGCGCCAGGATCGAGGCCTCCGAACCGGTCAGGATGACGTGGGAGAAGCGCTCGAGCGGCGGGATCGCCGCTCCGGACGGCAGGTTCACCGATCCCATTTCCACCTCCTTCAGATGCGCCTTCCAATGCCACGTTGGCCTGAACAGGAATCGGTGCACCGCGTTGTCGACGATCAGGACCCGTGGAGGCATGGGGCGAGTATAGCCGACCTCAACGGACCGTCGTCGAGCCCCCGATGAAGGTCGAGCCGGTTCTGCAGCGAGCGGATGTTTGCTGCGTTCGACAGCGGATGCGGGTGGGCGTTCGAATCCCGCGCGAACGATGGGCCCGTGCCCGTCCGGCGGTTCCGCGGTGCTCGGCGCCTACCGCGCCCGCTCTCGAGCGTCTCTCTTCCACCGCGTCTCGCGCCGTTCGGCGAGCGCCTTCTCCACTTCCTCTGCGGTCGGCTTCCGGCGCAAGCGCCGTTCGAGCTGCTTGGCGATCCGCTCCCGTTGCCGCTTCTCCTCGCGTCCCATGTCGCCCTTTCGTCCGCCTCCGGAATGTGGGGCCATTATGCTCGCAGGAGGGCGCGAAAGGCCAGCACCTCGTACAATCGATCCGTACGAAGGAGGGGCCATGCCCGAACTGCCGGAGATCGTCTGCCGGGCCCGCGAGATGAACGAGGCGCTGGTCGGTCGGACCGTCCGCTCGATCGAGGCCCTCCAGCCGAAGTGCCTCAACGTCCCGGTTGAGAAGTTCCGGGAGGGGCTGACCGGGGCGAAGCTCCTCGGCGTCACGCACCGCGGGAAGTGGCTGTTCGTCGAGACCTCGCGGGGGCATCTCCTGATCAACATGGGAATGGGCGGGGAGATCCTGCTCGTCCCGCAGGACGGGCTGCCGGAGAAGTGGCGCGTCCGGTTCGACCTCGACGGGGACGAGACCCTCACGATCAACTTCTGGTGGTTCGGGAACACGCACTTCGTCGCTCCGGGCGAGCTTGGCGAGCACGAGATGACCGCGAAGCTCGGGCCGAACGCGCTCGATCTGTCGTCGGAGGAGTTCGCGCAACGGCTGACCGGTCGACGCGGCCGGATCAAGTCGTTTCTCCTCGACCAATCGAAGATCGCCGGGATCGGGAACGCCTACGTGCACGACATCCTTTTCGCCGCCAAGCTCCATCCGCTCCGCACGATTCCGACGCTTGAGGCGGCCGACATCGAGCGGCTGTACGGCGCGATCCGGACCGAGCTGCAGCGGAGCATCGACGCCGGAGGCGCGTGGTACGAGGTCGGCTTGAACGGCGGGCGGGGCGGGTTCACCGCCGACGATCTCGTCATCGGGTATCGGGAGGGGAAGCCGTGCCCCGAGTGCGGGACGACGATCGAGAAGATCAAGACCGGATCGACGTCCGGGTTCATCTGTCCGACCTGTCAAGTTCCCCCGTAGTGGATGGCGGCTTCTTCCGGCGCATCGGATCGCGAGGGCGTGCCAGCGCCGGTAGAATGGAGGGAGACGGACGACGGGGAGGGGAGCATTGGCCGAGGTGACGCTTCGCCTGTTCGGAACGCCGCGCCTCGACGTCGACGGGAATCCGGCGCAGCTCGGGCGGCGGAAGGCGATGGCCCTTCTCTCGTATCTCGCCGTCACGCGCAGCCGCCACCACCGGGAGACCCTGGCGGCGCTTCTCTGGCCGGAATCGGGCCCGGAGGCGGCGTATTCGGCGCTGCGGAACGTCCTGTGGATCCTCCGCCAGACCCCGCTTTCGCGCTTCCTTCGGACCGACCGGAGCACGGTCGAGTTGGTCGAGGGCGATTCGCTCTGGGTGGACGTCCAGCGGTTTCGCGACCTCACCGTCGGCTGCCCGACGGGGGTGCACGCGGGGACGGAGGCGTGCCCGGACTGCGCGCCCGCGCTCGAGGAGGCCGTCTCCCTTGCCGAGAACCCGTTCATGCAGGGGTTCATGGTCGCGAACGCGGACGGATTCGACGATTGGCAGTTCGCTGAGCGCGAGGCGCTGCAGCGCGAGCTGACGGAGACGCTCGATCGGCTGACGGCGTTCCACGCGGGCGCGGAGGACTGGGCCGCCGTCGCGGCGTACGCGAGGCGCTGGCTTCGGGCCGATCGTCTGAACGAATCGTGTTACCGACGCCTGATGCGCGCCCTGTCCGCCCTCGGCAGGAGGAGCGAAGCGCTCCGCTGCTACGAGGCGTGCGAACGGATCCTCGAAGCCGAGCTCGGCCTGGCCCCGGAGGCCGCGACGACCGAGCTGGCCGGCTCGATCCGACATGCAGAAGCGAAGTCGGAGGAACGGCCGACGGCTCCCCGTCGGATGAGCCTGCCCGCGGCGCTGACGCCGTTCGTCGGCCGGGAGGAGGTCATCGGTCGGATCACGGACCTCCTGAGGGAAAACGGAACGCGGCTCGTCACCCTGGTTGGGCTCGGCGGGATCGGCAAGACGAGCCTCGCGATGCAGATCGGGCGGCAGCTTCAGGGCGAGATGGAGCACGGAGTCTTCTTCGTCCCGCTGGGAACGGCCGACGAGGACGAGGTCGTCGCCTCGGCGATCGCGCAGGCGCTCGGCCTGTCGTTGTCACGTGACAAGGGGGCGCGCCTCGCGCTGGAGCTGGAGGACTTCTTGAAAGAACGTCGGATCCTCTTGATCCTCGACGAGGTGGAAGGGACCGCCACGATCGACTCGCTCCTTCCTTCGCTTCTGTCGATCGCGCCGCGCGCGAGGTGCCTGGTCACGTCCCGCGTCCCGCTCAACGTCAGCGGAGAGACGGTCGTCCCGCTCCACGGCCTCGATTTCCCGCCGGAGGACGCGCCGGTCGAGTCGCTCGGCGAGTACGACGCGATCCGCCTGCTCCGCGTCGCGGAGAGGCGCGTCGAGTCGTCCCCCACGAATCGGAAGGCGGAGCTGCGCGCGATGGCGCGCGTCGCCCGCATCCTCGAGGGGTTTCCGCTCGGCCTTGAGATGGCCGGCGCGTGGCGCGGCGTCTTCTCCTGGCGGGAGATCGGCGACCGCATCGCCTCGAACCTCGACTTCCTCGTCCACACCCATCGGGACGTCCCGGCCCGCCATCGGAACCTCCGCGCCGTCTACGAACAAGCGTGGGGGCTCCTCTCCCGCGAAGAGCGGGGGACGCTCGCCCGCCTCGCGGTCTTCCAAGGAGGGTTCACGATCGCGGCGGCGGAGGAGACGGTGAGCTGCTCGCCGGCCGTGCTCGCCACGCTGGCGAAGCGGAGCCTGATCCGTCGCGTCGCCCCGGAGCGGTATCAGGTCCACGGGCTCCTGAGGCAGTTCTCGCTCGAGAACCTGCGGAAGGGCACCGGCGACTTCGAGGCGGTCGCGGAACGCCACGCCGCCTACTACCTCAGGCTCGTCGAGGGTTCGTTCGAAAAGCTGAAGGGGCCGGACCAGCTCGCGACCCTCCGAGAGCTGCAGCGCGATCTGCCGAACGTCCGCGCCGCCTGGCTCTGGGCGGCGAAGGCCGGCCGCGCCGATCTCCTCCGACGAGCGGCGCACGGCCTGTTCTTCTACTTCGACATCCGGGCACACTTCGACCAGGGCGCGCACGCGTTCCGCGAGGCGATCGGGCACTTCGATCCTTCCATCGAGCCGGCCTTCGCCGGCTTCCTGCGCGTCGCCTACGGGTGGTTCACCCAGTTCACCGCCGAGGCCGAGCCGCATCACTGGATCGCCGAGGGGCTCCGTCGGCTCGGCGACAGCGAGCCGTTCACCGTCGACCACGCGCTGGCGAACGTCATCGCGAGCTACGCCGGAGCGCTCGGCGGCCTCGAAGAGGTTCGCGAGCGACTCGGTCGGAGCCTCGCGCACTACCGCGGCGGCGCCGACAAGTGGGGAGAGGCCCTCACGATCGACGCCCTCGCCAGTGCGGAGTTCCGGGTCGACGCCGGCGAGGGCGAACGATTGGCGGAGGAAAGCCTCAGGCTTCGGAAGGAGATCGGGGATCACTGGGGCGAGGCGTTGAACCTCGCGACGCTCGGCCGCTTCGCGGAATCGCAGGGGAAATGGGATCTCGCCAAGGTCCGCTACCATCAGAGCCAGCGGCTGTCGGCCAGGATCGCCGAGGACCTGTTCACGGCGATCAGCGCGCAGCTGGCGCGGGCGCGGATCGCAGGGCGCATGGGAGAGCACGAAGAGGGCGAGCGGCTCGCCGAAGAGGGGTTGGAGCTCGCGAAGCAGGCGAGCAGCAGGCTCCTCGTGGCGCGGGCGTTGATCGAGCTCGGATGGCTCGCGCGCGGGAAAGGCGAGCTTGCCTCGGCGGCGGAGAAACTGGAAGAGGCCTTCTCCCTCCTCGAAGGAACGCCGTGGCGGATGGACGCGGCGCAGTGCGCGAGGCGCCTCGGTCAAGTGGCGGAGGCGTCCGGCGAGGAAGAGGAGGAGCGAAGATGGCGTCAAGAGGCGAGGGCGCTCGATCCGGAGGGCGTGACGGAGCCATGGATGATCTGACGATCGTCGTGATGGCGGCGGGGATCGGGAGCCGGTACGGTGGAAGCAAGCAGGTCGAGCCGATCGGACCGAACGGGGAGTGGCTCGTCGACTACGCGATCTACGACGCGCTGCGCGCCGGCTTCGCGCGGATTGTCTTCGTCGTCCGCGATGAGATCGAGGCTGAGTTCCGAGAGCGGTACGACGGCGTTCTCCCCGCCGCGTGTCGGGTCGAGTACGTCGTGCAGTCGCTCGACGACCTGCCGGCCGGCTTCTCTCCGCCGGCCGACCGCGTGAAGCCTTGGGGCACCGGTCACGCGGTCTGGAGCTGTCGGCACGTCGTCGACGGCCCGTTCGGCGTGATCAACGCCGACGACTTCTACGGCCGTGGGGCGTTCGAAGCGCTCGCGGGGTTCTTCGCGCGGAGCCGCCGAGCGGAGGGGGAGCACGTGCTCGTCGGGTACGAGCTGGAGAACACGCTGACCGAGCACGGCTCGGTGAGGCGCGGCGTCTGCCGAGTGGACGCCGAAGGGCTGCTGGTCGAGGTCCGCGAACGTCACCGGATCGCGTGGCGCGACGGATCGATCACCTCCTCCGAGGACGGCGAGACGTGGACGGAGCTGCCGGGGGACACGATCGTGTCGCTGAACACGTGGGGCTTCGGGGCGGAGTTCATGGCCGGGCTGTCGCGCCAGTTTTCCACGTTCCTCGCGGATCGCGCCGCCGAGCTCGGAACGGCGGAGTTCTTCCTCCCCGACACCGTCGGCCGGCTCATCGCCGAAGGCGAGGCGCGCGTCCGGGTTCTGGCGACCGACGAGACGTGGTTCGGCGTCACGTACCCGGACGACGTTGAGCGGGCGCGGCGCGAGATCGCCGATCGGATCGCGGCCGGGACGTATCCGGCGCGTCTCTGGAGCGACTGACCGTGGAGGCTCGGCCGAGGGAGATCGCGGAACGGTTCGAGGTCGGAGGGCCCGTTCTGTCGGTCGATCGTCACGGGGAGGGCCACATCAACGCCACGTACGTCGTCACCGCGGGTTCCGAAGGCGGCGCGAGGCGGCGGTACGTCCTTCAACGGATCAACCGGCGGGTCTTCCGCGATCCGGAGGCGGTGGTCCGGAACGTCGAGCGGGTGACGGGGCACCTCCGCTCGAAGGCCCTCGAGGAGGGCGGGAACCCCGAGCGCGAGGTGCTCCGCCTCGTCCGGACGGCGGACGGCGCTACTTCGTTCGTGCGGGACGGCGACGGCGAGGTCTGGCGCTGCTACGCGATGATCGAGCGGGCGGCGGCGCACTCGACGATGACGAACCCGAAGCAGGCGAGAACCGTCGCGACGGCGTTCGGACGCTTCCTTCGCCGTCTTTTCGATTTCCCGCTGCAAGAACTGGAGATCACGCTTCCCGGGCTTCACGACACGGTTGCTCATCTGACCGCCCTCCGAGACGTCGCGCGCGACGATCCGCTCGGCCGCGCGTCCGAGGTCCAGGAAGAGCTCGCGTTCGTCGAGGCCCGCCGCCGCCCGATCGAGACGTGGACGGATCTGCTGTCGTCCGATGGCGTCCCGACGCGAGCGATCCACAACGACACCAAGGTCAGCAACGTGCTGATCGACGAGGACATCGGACGGGGCGTCTGCGTCATCGACCTCGACACCGTCATGCCGGGCTCCGCGCTCGTCGACGTCGGCGACCTCGCCCGGTCGGTGCTGACCGGACCGGAGGGTGTCGGGCGGGGCGTCGACCTCGCGCTCTTCGATGCGGCGATCCGTGGCTACCTCGGCGAGGCCGGGGGGCTGCTCACCGAGACGGAGGTCGAGAACGTCGTCCCGGCAACGCGGATGATCGCGCTCGAGCTGGGGGTCCGCTTCCTCGCGGACCACGTCGCCGGAGACCGGTGGTTCCCGGTCGGAAGCCCGAGCGAGAACCTGGCGCGCTGTCGCGTGCAGCTCGATCTGGCTCGCCGGATCGAGGAGCGCGAGGACGAGATGGCCACGATCGTACGCCGCGCGGTCGCCCGTTCTCGCTGGCCGCGTCGGCGTCGCCCGACGACCGGGGATGCGCTACGATACCGGATCGACGGAGGGAGGACCCGCCCGTGATCCACACCGAGAATCTCGGTCGGCGGTTCGGCGAACGGCCGGCGGTCGACCGACTGTCCTTGGACGTCCCGGCGGGCGAGATCGTCGGGCTCCTCGGGCCGAACGGGGCGGGGAAGACGACGACGATCCGGATGCTCGCGGGGATGATCGCCCCGTCCTCGGGGGCGGCGAGCGTCGCCGGGCTCGATCCGTCGACGCAGCCGGAGCGCGTGCACGAGGTCATCGGGCTGCTGACCGAGTCGCCCGGCTTCTACGAGCGGATGACGGCGAGGGAGAACCTCGCGTACTTCGCGCGGTTCTACGAGGGGATCGACGTGTCCGGCGCGGTGGGGCGAAGCCTGGATCGGATGGGGCTGTCGGATCGGGGCGGAGACCGCGTCGGAACGTTCTCGAAGGGGATGAAGCAGCGCCTCGCCCTCGCTCGCGCCCTTCTCCATCGACCGCGGGTCCTCTTCCTGGACGAGCCGACGGCCGGGCTCGACCCCGAGGCGGCGCGCGACCTGCGCCGGTTCATCGTCGAGCTGAGCGCGGAGGACCGGACGGTCCTCCTGTGCACCCACAACCTGACGGAGGCGGAGGAGATCTGCGAGCGGATCGCGATCTTCCGCACCCGGCTGATCGCGCTCGACACGCCGTCCGCCCTGCGCGAGGCGCGGTTCCGGCCGGCGGTCCGCGTCAGGCTGGCGGGAGACGCCGCGGGCCTCGTCGGTCCCCTCCGCGACCTCCCGTTCGTGCGGGCCGTCGAGCCCGGCCCGGAAGAAGGGGGGCTCACGGTTCGGCTCGACGACGTCGACCGGGACCGGCCCGGGCTGGTCGCGAGGATCGTCGAGCTCGGGGGGGACGTCCTCGAGGTCGCGGAGGAGCGAAAGACGCTCGAGGACGTCTATCTCGACCTCGTGAGGGAGGAAGAGTGACCGCGCGGCGGATCCTCAACGTGGTGCGGAAGGAGTGGCGCCTGATGGCCCGCTCGCCGAGCAATCTCCTGTTCGTGCTCGTCGTCCCGCTCCTCTTGGTCGGACAGGCGCTCCTCCTGACGTGGATCGTCCCGCGGTTTCTGGCGGTCGGCGTGCCGGATTCCTCGACGATCGCCCCGGGGCTGCCCGACGCCGATCGACTCCGCGTCCTCCTCCTCGACCAGTTCCGCTTCTTCGTCCTGCTCATCCCGGCGATGGTCGCCAACGTCTTCGCCACCCTGAGCATCATCGAGGAGAAGATCACCGGGACGCTCGAGCCGCTGCTCGCGACGCCGGTGAGGACGTGGGAGCTCCTCCTTGGCAAGATCCTCTCCGGGGCGATCCCTGCGCTCGTCGCGGCGTGGGCGAGCGCGGGCCTGTTCATGGCCCTGGCCGTCGCGTCGGGCTGGGGACCGTTGCTCCGCTGGGTCGTCGGGCCGTCTTGGTACCTGGCGATCTTCCTGCTGACGCCGGCGATCTCGACCCTCAGCTTCGTGTTCGGCGTCATTGGGTCGTCGCGCGCCGGCGACGCGAAGGGGGCGCAGAACCTCGCCGTGGTGGTCGTCCTTCCGCTCTTCGCGCTGATCGCCGTTCAGGTAACCGGGCTGGTGCACTTCACGCCGCTCCTGACGCTCCTCCTGTCCCTGGGGATCGCGGCGTTGGACGCGCTGATGCTTCGCGTCGCCGTCCGGCTGTTCGCCCGCGAGTCGATCCTCGTCCGCTGGCGGTGAGCGACGGCCGCGCCCAAGATGGAATCGGCTCGGCTCCCGCAGTAGACTCACGCCACCGGCGAGGGGGGCGATGCGCAGACTACTTGAGCGGAATCGCGGCCTCTTCGTCTACTTGATCGTCTCCGGTTTCCTGCTCAACTTCGGGCACCGGGTCTGGCAGGCGATGTTCAACAACTACGCCGTCGAGAGGATCGGCGTCGGGCCGGAGGCGATCGGATGGGTTCAGTCGGTCCGTGAGGTGCCCGGCCTGATGGTCTTCCTCCTCGCGTTCCTCGCGCTCGCGCTGTCCGAGCTGCGGATCATGGCGCTGAGCCTCGTGGTCCTCGGGCTGGGGCTCGTGTTCACCGGCCAGGCGACGACGATCCCGATCCTGGTGGTCGCGACGATCATCATGAGCTTCGGGTTTCACTTCTTCGAGCCGTGCAGCAGCGGCGTTGTCCTGATGAGCATCGAGCGGGAGGAGAGCCCGAAGGTGCTCGGCCAGCTGCGGAGCCTCGGCGCGATCGCCGCCATCGCCGCGACGGGGGTCGTGTACCTCTTGGTCGAGCGGCTCGGCTACCGGGCGGTGTTCCTGATCGTCGGCACCGTCGTCGCCGTCGGCGGCGCGATCCTGCTCACCCGCGGCCGAGGGGAGCACGGGCTGCCTCCGAGACGGCGGGTGAAGCTGCGCAGGCGGTACTGGCTCTTCTACGCGCTCGCGTTCCTGATGGGCAGCCGCCGGCACATCTTCACCACGTTCGCGCCGTTCCTCCTCGTCCTGACGCACGGCGTGAGCGTGCAGACGATGTCGATCCTGTACCTGGTGAACGCGCTGGTCAACACGTACGTCTACCAGAAGGTCGGCAAGCTGGTCCCGAAGCTCGGGGAGCGGACGATCCTGACAATCGCGTTCGCGGCGCTCGTCCCGGTCTTCCTCGGCTACGCGTACGTGAGCGCCCTTCCGATCCTGTTCGTCCTGTTCGTCCTCGACAACATGCTGTTCGGCTTCAACCTCGGCCTGACGACGTACCTCCAGAAGATCGCGGTCACCCCGGAGGAGCTGACGAGCAACCTGTCGGCGCAGACGACGATCAACCACATCTCGGCGGTGATCATCCCGGTCGTCGGTGGGACGATCTGGGCGTTGCTCGGTTCCCAAGCGACGTTTTTGATCGGGGTGGCGATCGCCGCGATCTCCCTGGTGCTCGCGCAGCTGATCCGCGTCCCGGCGGCCGAGCCGGACGGATGATCCTCGGATCCGAGCTGTCGTCGCTCGGGCCGGGCGGGTACAATCGGCGCACTCGACGGAGGGCGAGGCCGGAGCATGCCGGAGATCGGGGGTTCACAACTATTGTCTCAACCGAACGCGATCGAGTTCATCCCGCTGACCGTGGCGGATGCCATCCGCCCCGAGGACACGTCCGGGCAGACGGCCGGCGCGTTCCTCCTTCAACTGGTCGAGGAAAACGGGATCGAGCTGCGGAACAAGGACGTTCTGGTCGTCAGCTCGAAGGTCGCCTCGTTCTTCGAGCCGGACCGCGTCGTCCGGCTGGCCGACGTGATCCCGTCCCGGAAGGCGCGGATGCTCGGGAGGTTTTTCCGAAGGGACCCCCGCAAGGTCCAACTCGTCCTCGAAGAGGGGAACGTCTTCCTCGTCGTCCCCCTGAAGCGGATCACTCGCATCCCGAGCGTATGGCGGATGCTGGAGAAGCGGTCGGCGAACCCGGAGGCGATGCGCCGGGGCTTCGAGCAGATCAACCGCTACGCGTTCGTCGTTCGGAAACACGCCACCTATCTCGATGAGGCGGGGATCGACCACGCGAACTCGCCGGACGAATACGTGTCGCTCCTTCCCCGCGATCCGTGCGAGACGGCGCGTGGGATCCGAAGGGCGATCCTCGAGCGCCACGGCGTGGACGTCGCGGTCATCGTGACCGACACGATCACCAGCATCGGGCGGATGGGTTCGCAGGACCTGGCGATCGGGTATTCCGGAATCGATCCGATCACGCGCGTCATGTTCAGCGACGACCTGTTCGGGATCCCCCGCGGTGGTGGGATCTACAGCGTGATTGACTCGATCGCCGGGATGGCCGGCTTGCTGATGGGGCAGACGACCGAGCGTCGCCCCGCCGTGGTCGTCCGCGGGCTCGACTGCGCCCCGGAGCGGGACGACGACGCTTCCGGAATGGCCGCGGTGGCGATGCCCGCCGGATCGGAGTGGCGGATCGCCCTGTACACGATCCTGGCGACGCTTCGCTTCCAGATCGGGAGCCTGCTCGCGCTCCAGCGGAACCCTAGGCGTCCGACAGCGCGTCGATAGCGAGATCGTCGCCCGAGGCCCCGAACACGTCGGAGAACGTCTGCGGCGCGCGCCACAGCTCGACCGCGCCGTCCGCTCGGATCGCCGCCTTTGCCGGCAGCGGGAAGCCGCAGCTGTTCGACGCGAAGTGGTCGGCGCTGTACGCACCGGTGTGGTAGACGACGCATCGCTCGCCCGCGCCAGGCAGGCGGTTCAGTTCGACCGCCGCCTTGCTGATCATGTCTCCGGAGAAGCAGAGCCGCCCGGCGAGGAACGCCTCGACCGGGGCGTCGTCGGGGCGACGCGGCAGGACGGCGGCCGGGAAGATGTCCGGGGAGATCAAGTTCGTCCCGTGGTTGTTGATCCCCATGTCGAGGGAGACGACCGGTCGTCCGAGGACCGTCTTGACGCCCGTCGCCCGGGCGAGCGTGACGCCCGCCGTCGCCATCAGCGAGCGGCCCGGCTCGACGATCAGCCGGGGTCCACCGAGCTCCGCGAGGCGATCGACGCCCGTCGCCCCGTTTTCGTATCGGTGTTCGAGAACCCGCGCGACCATCCGGGCGGCGGGATACCTCGACCAGTAGGCCTTCCCGGTCCAAGCCGGAGCGGTCTCCTCCCGCGCCGCATCGGCGTATCCCATCGGGGCATCGTTCCACGTGACGGCCCCCGGGCGCGGCGTTTCGCCGCGAAGCCGGGCGAGGAGTCGAGCGGTGAACCGCTTCCACTCTCGCGCGGTGAGGAACGCGACCGGGAAGCCGCCACCGATGTCGATGACGTCGACCGCAAGCCCGCACGCGACGGCGAGCTCGGCCAAGCGGAGGAGGTGATTGAGGAGCAGCTCGTAGCCGACCGGATCGGCGATCTGCGTGCCGATGTGCGCCGACAGGCCGCGAAATCGAAGCCAATCGGACGCGCCGACCCGCGCGAAGAGCCGCTCGGCCTCGTCGATGTGGAAGCCGAACTTCGTCCAGTCGGCGGCGGTCGTCTGATCGTCCGCGGTCAGCCCGGAGAGCGGCATCCCGCGGAACCGCGCCAGGACGTCGGCCCGCGTCCCCCTTCGAGCGGCCCGCTGCTCGAGCAGGTCGATCTCTGCGTCGTTGTCGAGCGCGATCAGCGCGCCGGCGCTCGCGGCCGCGTCGAGATACTCCGCGGACTTGGCGTTCCCGTTGCAGACGATCCTCGAGGGGGCGATCCCCTCCTCGAGCGCGACCCGGAGCTCGTGCTCCGACGCGACGTCCGCGCCGAGATCGAGCCGCTTCGCCGCCCGCACGGCGCCGCGGCACGGGTTCGACTTGACGGCGAACGCGACCGCGGAACCCGAGTATCGCGAGCGAAGGACGTCCTGGAAGCCCCGGGCGTTCGCCTCTATCTCCTCGACGAAGAAGACGTGAAGCGGCAGTCCGTACCGCTCGATCAGGCGCTCGATCACCGCCCGGTGGCGATCGAGCAAAGCGTCAAGCCGGTCCGTCGTCCTCGGGGATGGCATCTCGGCACGATGGTACGCGACGCGGCGGCGCCTGTCAGTGCGCCCGCGGCGGGGAAATCGGCCGGGACAACTGTCCGTAATGCCGCTTACGTTGGCCGTTTCCGCGGTTTTTCTGCCCCGCGAACTCGCAAATCCGCATCGTGGCGTCCGTTCCTCTTCGCGGCCTCGCCGTGCTCCGCCCTCGCGTCGCTCCGCCGAGCCGTGGATCCGCCGGCTTCCGATGCCCGTTTCGATCGACAGATGTCCAAACGGCGTTTTTCGCCATTGGGGTCTTGTCAGCCCCCGAGCGTCGTGGTATCGTGGAGGGTGCAAAAAGGAGGTGTAGAATGCCTATCACAATCACGATCACGGGCGGAATGCTCCTCGCCTTCTTCTGGGCGTTCTGGATCTTCGCATTCGCCGGTTGGTGGTGCGGCGGTCCCTGCTAGGCTGTTCCATCGCAGAGCGCGCAGTACGTGAGGGGCGTAACGTGAAGCAGATCACCGGAGTAGGGAGGGTCCTCATTGTGACCTCCTTACTCCTTTTCCTTTTCGTGGACGTGGCCCACGCGGACCCCCGGGAGCGCTTCGCGCAGGAGACGGGCCTCGATCTCGATCTGATCGGCGTCGTGCAGGTCGAGGTCGGCGGGGTCGAGCTGACGGTCACCTTCGTCTTCATCAACGAGCGGACGTTCAACAGCAAGATCTCGGCCGAGCTTCGGGCGGCGCTGCTTCCCTACGTCGGGCGGAACGCCTTCTACGTCAACCCGAGCATCGAGCAGGTCGTGTCGCAATTCGGGTTCTCCCCGTACGAGATCTCCGTCCGGCCGTCGGGCGAAGCGTCGTTCACGCCGGACCTCGCGTCTTGGATCGAGATCACGCCGGGGTTCACCGCCGGGCGGTTCGAGGTCAATCCGAGCGGCCCCGACCGAGGCTCGGGAAGCGAGGGAATCCTCGTCTTGGACGGCGCGATCGACTCAGCCCGTCTTCTGGAACTGATCTACCGCGGGCAGGAGGCGCGCTTCGAGATCGGCGCCGCGTTCGCCGCGACGCCCTCCGGGCCGGTCCCGCCCGCCGCGACCGCTTCGCACGACCCGATCGACGTGGCTCCGCTGGAAGAGACCGCGACGCTGCAGAGCGTCCTGATGGACGAAGACTTCTCCGCCGAATCGATGGCGGTGCTGCTCGAGCTCGACCCGGCGCTCGTCCGCGCCTTGCTGCTCACCCTGCGTGGAGAGGAGCTGCGGCTCCTGTTCGTCCGGCTCGAGGGTGCGATCCGCGACAGCGCGCTCGGGGCGGAGCTGCTCGCCGCGCTCGAACCGCTGATCGGGACCGGAGCCGTGATGGTGTGGGCCTTCTCGATCGAGGGTGCGGCCTTCTCCCCGTGGACCTTCTACATCAAGCAGGGCGGGACGAACTACGTCTTCTTCAGCTCCGCTTCGTTCGTCGAGTTGACGGACGGCTTCCTCCGCGTCGAGCGCGTGGACGCCGGCGAGGTCGCCGCCGGCGTGATCCGTCTTCCGAAGTCGGTCGACGGCTCGCTTCCCTTCTCCGTCTACTTCGGAACGGCGGGAGTCGGCTATCCGTAGTCGATCCGGCGCGTCCCGCGATTCCGGCCGAAAGAGGGTGCAATGCGCTTGATCCTCGCGTCGAACTCGCCGCGTCGGCGGGAGCTTCTCGCACGACTCACCCCCGATTTCTCCGTCGTCCCAGCCGACGTCGATGAGAGGGGCTCCGGTACGCCGACGGCGCGCGTCGTCGCGGTGGCGAGGGCGAAAGCGCGCGCCGTGGGACGGGCCGAACGGGGCGTGATCCTCGGCGCCGACACGATCGTCGTGATCGACGACGAGATCCTCGGCAAACCGGAGACGCGGGATCGGGCCGAGGCGATGCTGCGCCGCTTGAGCGGACGAACGCACTCGGTCCTCACCGGGCTGTGCGTCTGGAACACCGAGACGGACGTGGAGCGTACGCACTGCGAGGAGACGAGGGTGTCGTTTCGACCGCTCGACGCAGTGGAGATCGAAGCGTATCTCGACACGGACGAGTACCGCGACAAGGCCGGCGCCTACGCGATTCAGGGCGCGGCGGCCAAGTTCATCGATAGGATCGACGGGGCATACACCAACGTGATGGGCCTTCCCCTCTGTCGACTGACCCTCCTCTTGCGAGAGGTGGGAGTCCGGCTGTAGCCTTACCGCCGCCAGAAAGCACCTGAATCGATCGACGAACGAGCAGCAAGGAGGGCATCGGTGTCCGAGAAGAGGAAGCACAGCATTCACACGCTCCAGAAGATGAAGGCCGATGGGGAGAAGATCACCTGGCTGACCGCCTACGACTACCCGACGGCGCTGTTCGCCGAGGCCGCAGGGATGGACATGCTGTTGGTCGGGGATTCCCTCGGGATGTGCGTGTACGGGTACGAAGGGACCGTCCCGGTCACGATGGATCAGTGTATCGTTCACTGCGAGGCGGTCCGACGGGCCGCTCCGAACACGTTCGTGATGGGCGACATGCCGTTCATGAGCTACCAGATCAGCGACGAGGAGGCGGCGCGAAACGCCGGCCGCTTTCTCAAGGAGGCGAACGTCGACGCGGTGAAGCTCGAGGGCGGGGTACGCGTGATCTCGAGGATTCGAGCGATCCTCGACGCGGGCATCGTCGTCTGCGGACACATCGGCCTGACGCCGCAGAGCTCGGGTCAGCTCGGCGGACACAAGGCCCAGGGGCGGACGATCGCCTCGGCCCGCGCGTTGATCGAGGACGCGCTGGCGATCGAAGAGGCCGGAGCTCAGCTCCTCCTCCTCGAGGCCGTCCCGCCGGAGGTCGCGGGGTTCATCACGCGGAAGCTGTCGATCCCGGTCCTCTCCATCGGCGCCGGGCCGGAGTGCGACGGGCAGCTTCTGATCGTCTCCGACCTGATCGGGCAGTTCCAGGCGTTCACCCCGAAGTTCGTCAAGCGCTACTGCGACGTCGCCGAGGTCATCACCGAGGCGATGCGCCGGTACGTGGCGGAGGTGAAGGCGGGGACGTTCCCGTCCGACGAGCACTGCTACCACATGCTGAAGGCGGAGGCGGGAGGATTCCCGGATCTGGAGAAGGAATTCGAGTAGGCACGCGAGGAGGCATCGATGAGCGATTTGCGGCAGCGGCTGGCGATCCGTGAGGCGCACCTCCGCCGGATCAACGACTACCTGCTGGATCCCGACTCCGACGCGATCAACGAGTTCCTGGCGATCGTCGAGAAGCACGGTGGGCCGGACGAGATCAACCGGAGGGCGGAGGAGGCGCGCCGTCTCCCGTCGCTGATGGACCGGCTCGGCGAAACCGGGTCGCCGTACCTCGCCGACGTGGAGTGGCTAGTCGAACAACGCGATCGGGGCGCGTTCGTCTCCGTCGATGGGTTTCGAAGGAAGGTCCTCGGGGATCGAGCCGGCGGGACGGCCTTCAACGAGGCGAACGCCGTCACGCTGGAGATCAGCGCGCTTCAGTTCTTCCCGTGGTTGATCGCCGAGGCGAAGCAGGCCCTCGCCGAGGACGAGTTGATGCCGGGCCGGTACATCCGCGTCCGCAGCATGGCCGAGCAGACGGCCGACAACGGTGACACGCTCGCCGTCGCGGCGGCGATGCAGATCATCGGCGCGAGCTACGTCGAGACGCTCGACACGAAGGGGACCGACGGCTCGAACATCCATCTCGGCGGACCGGCGACGATCACCGGATACTTCGGCGGGGTCGGCCAGCCGAACGAGCACGCCCTCCAGTGGATCGACGAGTTCCTCGGGTACTACACCGAGTACGGGATCCGACAGGTGCTCAACGTCAACCCGGGGACCGTGTTCCTCGGCTACCTCCTCCACAAGCTCGGGATCGACATCGAGTTCAAGATCTCGGTGTACATGGGCAACGACAACCCGTACGCCGCGCTGTGGACGCTGATCGGCGCCAAGCTGTTCGCGCGGGAGGACGGGTCGACGTCGTTGATCGGCTTCAACTGGGCGAACTCGGTCGACAACGCGACGATCGAGAAGGGCGCGACGATCCGGTCGGCGCTTGGCCTCGAGGAGAACGTCCGGTTCGAGCACCACATCACCGAGACGCAGAAGTCGATCGTCATCCAGCCGTACGATCGGACGGCGGAGCTGGTCGAGCTGGCCGATCGCGTCGCGAACGTCTCGGCGAAGCACGAAGGGGGCGTGCCGGAGATCGACGCGGCGCGCGACCACCCGTCCGACATCCTGGAGTACTTCCTGCCGAAGAGCGAGATCGAGGCGCGGGGCCTGATGCCGGCCCTGAAGCGCAGCTACCTCGACAAGCACGACGCGCTGAACCGGACCGCGGCCGCGCTGACGGAGAAGGGGCTGTCGTTCGTCGCCGCACGGAACCTGCATCGCTGAGCCTTCCCGTTGAGGGCGGGAGGCGGCGGGGTCTCGCGGCGGAGGGTGATGCGGAAACGCTCGGGTGACGGATTCAAGCGAAGCGCAACGAGACGGACGCGGTCGCCGCGCGTCCGCACGGGCTCACGATGGACTACGATCTCTGACCTCTCCGAGAGGATCGCAAGGCGGTTGGACGGTCCTCGCCATGGATACGGGGTCCGAAGGTCGCTCTATCGCTTCTTCTCTTCGCGATCCAGATACTGGATGATCGCTTCGACGACGAGGTAGTTGATCGATCGATCGAGCCTCTTCCCGAGACGCTCCAACCGTGCGATCGGCTTCTTGTCGAGCTTGCTCTTCGGAATATAGATCGACAACGTCGTCACTTCGCTCTTCCGGACCACTGGGCTCACCTCCTCTCCGTCTCCCTTGAGGCCCCTGGGTTCTGTGTTAGGCTACAACAAACCAAAAAGAATCGGCAAATCGATTCGGAAGCCAAACAAAGACGCCTGAGGGTCCATGCGGCCCCCAGGCGTGGTTTCCGATTTCCCTGTCGATGCGTCCCGCTAGCGGATGACGAACCGGAACGTGTAAAAGACGATCTCGCGCTCGCCGGCGATCGTCGTCACGACGGGCTCGCACCCCGGCGGGAGGTCCCCGTATTTGCTGCCCG
>Ga0315544_1001057_pt1 | contig 22751 bp, 18 predicted proteins | sample SalMarSW160130MG_2_FD_202543 | JGI IMG/M metagenome (GOLD analysis project Ga0315544, IMG submission 202543) | Salt marsh sediment microbial communities from the Plum Island Ecosystem LTER, Massachusetts, United States - Salt Marsh Sediment SW1601-130 ... | reverse complement strand
ATTATTCTGAGGAAGTTTATTATAAAGCAAACTAGCTGTTCCCCAAAAATAAATTTTGATCCGGATAAAAACTTGTTTGAAATCTCAGGAGAATCAAGACCACCTGATGTTCCAAAGTTCTATGAGGTAATTTTGAAGTGGCTAGACGAATTTTCTAAACATTTGGACAGCTCGGATATTAGTACTGAACTGATACGATTTGATTTCAATTTTGAATATTTCAATTCATTATCTGCAAAGTATATTCTTGATTTTTGCAAGAAAGTAGCAAATATTCATTCAAAATGGGAAAATGTAATAATAAGGTGGCATTATGATGAGGATGACACCGACATGCTGGAAGCCGGAAGGGAGATGTCGAGGATTGCCAAATTTCCTTTTGAGTATGTTCAGAAGGATATTAAATAATATATCCTTGGTACCACTTCAGGAAGTACTTCTGTAAAAAAAAAATTGCACAGCACATTTTATATTTTTATTCCTAAAATCAAAATATCATCAACCTGGTCAATATTACCCCTCCATTGATCAAGAGTTCTTTCAAGTATCAACTTTTGTTGCTGCATTGACTTCCGGTGAATTTCCAGCAAAAGTTTCTTGAAATTCTGTGATCTGAATGTTTTTCTGTTAGCGCCTCCAATCTGGTCAACATAACCATCAGTAAATAAATAAATAATGTCATTTTTTTTAATAGGCACCTCTTTGCTGCTGAAAGAATTTTCTTCATTATCATAAATCCCGATGGGCATATTGTCTCCGGTTAATTCGTGCAATTCATTATCCCTGATGTAGTACAAAGGACGAAAAGCTCCCGAAAACTCCAGTTTATTTTTATTAAAATCAAAGATACATAATGCCAATTCCATACCATCTCTTGTTTCATCTACCTTACCTGTTTGATGAAGAGATTTTATTACTTGCGCACGAAGCTGGTTTAAAATCTCATTTGCCGTCACAGGCACGACCTTATTCACTATCTCATTTAAAAAAGCCACACCAAGAATACTCATAAAGGCTCCCGGAACTCCATGCCCTGTACAGTCGGCTACAGCTAAGGCCATTTTATTCTCTTTCGCAGCCACCCAGAAGTAATCTCCACTGACAATATCTTTTGGCTTGTTCAGAATAAAGTAAGAGGGTAGTAGCCTTTCCAAATCCTCTTTTGAAGGAGATAGTGCCATTTGCATACGGCCTGCATAATGAATACTATCGGTTATCTCTTTATTCTGGGATTCGATTTTCTTTGTCCTTTCAATTACTTTCTGCTCTAAGGTTTTGTTTGCTTCTTTAAGGTCTTCAAGCAGGTTTCTGTTTTGCTGTTTTAAATTATATGTTTCAAGTCCGTTATCAATTGTAATTTTCAATTCTTCCCTGTTCCATGGTTTGGTTATATAGCGATATACTCTGCCTGTGTTGATAGCCTGTATTATTGCTTCAATATCGCTGAAACCTGTGAGTACCATACGGATACAATCAGGATAATCAGGGATGATCTTCTCAAGGAAAGTGGTCCCGGTCATTTCAGGCATCCTCTGGTCGGTAATGACCAGATGGATCTCATTATTTCTCATTATTTCTATCCCTTCCCTTCCCGATGAAGCGACATAAACATCATAGTCGCGCCTGAAGGTAGAATGGAAGACGGTAAGGTTGTCCTTTTCATCATCTACATAAAGAATTGGAGGTAATGATTTATTTTGTTTCATGAAAGATTGATTTATAGTGGGATTTGATATCTAATAAGGATTGATCTTCACTGTTCTTTTTTCTGTCTGACAGGCAACACAATTACGAACTCACTTCCTTGCCCGGCATAGCTTATGAATTTTATGCTTCCTTTATGTTTTTCAATTATGCCATGACTGATTGATAATCCGAGGCCGGTACCTTTTCCAATCTCCTTAGTAGTGTAGAAAGGCTCAAAGATCTTGTTTTTCATTTTTTCAGGGATTCCTTTTCCAGTATCTTTAATACTCACTTTAACTAATCCGTTTGATTTTGAGGTGGTTATTGTAATGGTTCCTTCTTCATCAATGGCATCAATAGCATTTGAAAGAATATTCATAAATACCTGGTTAATCTGGCCAGGGTAACATTCAATCATTGGAAGTTCATCATATTGCTTAATTATATCGATCCGGTTCTTGTATTTATTGTGAAGCAATATCAGGGTCGAATCCAGTCCTTCATGTATATCTGCCATTTTCAGGATATCTTCGTCGAGGCGTGAAAATGTACGTAGTCCTTTTACGATCTCGGTGGTCCGTTTAGCTCCGTGCTTAATACTTTCTATCAGTTTATTGATCTCCCTTATTGCCTCATTGTATTCTAGTTTTTGTTTTAGTTCTTCAATTTGTTTCAGCTTTGCTGATACGTTAGCCGGCGTTATTTTATGATATAGATCCAGTACCTGCCTGATCTCTTCCAGGTTGGTATTAAGTGAATCGACACCTGCACTTATAAATGTAACAGGATTATTTATCTCATGTGCGATACCCGCAACCAGCTGACCTAAAGAAGCCATTTTTTCTGATTGAACAAGCTGGCTTTGAGTCTGTTTCAGATCCTCAAGTGTTTTCTGAAGTTCATCTTTCTGACGGGTAAGCTTCTCGTTAATCTCCTCTATTTCCTTCTTTTGTTGCATCACCTGTGCTGTCCTTTCCTGCACTTTAACATCCAGGTACTTTTTGGCTTCAAAGTTCTGAAGCATAGCACTCATCTGCTGTGTGAATACCATGAATGAGGGGATTAATTCTACAGTAATTTCGTCATAGAAGGCTCTTTTTGCACTGGAGACACCACCAAGGAGCATTCCATGGAAATTTCCATCCTCATCATAATAGGGAGACAGAATAACCTTGTATAATCCTGTTTTACCGAAAGTAATAGAATCGGGTTCAACCTGTTCGATGAGTACTTTCCCCTTTTTCAGAAATCCTTTTGCAGATATCCAATCGTTGTCCAGCTGACATTCGCCTTTAACCTCATCATTAAATCCGAAAAACGATTGGACGACCAGGATCGCCTTAGTTTTATCATATACAAAAAAGGCACTGCATTCAACCTCGAAAGTCTCTACAACTGATTCAACAGTAATGCCGGCGAATTCTTCAAGATTCTTTGCGTTGATAACTTTCTGGTTATATATCTGTATTGATTTAAATCTAAAGAGATCCCGGTCGAGATTGCTTCTTGCATCGATCAGATCCTGTTCGACTTTCAGAAAACGGATGATCTGTGCCTGGAAATCATCGCATTTGGTTTTCAATTCTTCGTAGGATGGTTTTTTTTCCATATTACTTACCTTCAGATGAGTATATTTATTTGTCCGAAGTCCAAAGTTTTACTTTCCTGCTTCGGTCTTCCGGCTTCGAGCAGATTATCTATAAATCACAAACAATGAAGATGATATCTGCTGGAACCATGCCTCTCCTCCCAGCATGACAAATTCACCTGCCGAATATAATCCGAGCCACGGAACATTCTCTCCCCGGCAGATAGGTGACAGCATATGGTTAATTATTTCATCCTTAAGGATACGGTCGAGACTAAACCGGCCCCGTAAAACGCAATCAGTATGAAATACTGCTACAGGTTTCCTGCCTTGCAACTTATCCATTATTTTTTTTACCATCCAGTCAACACCTTCAAACATTTGTTTTTCATCCCGCTTCGTCAACCACAATTTAATCCCTTTCGTGCAAGTCTCCGGTACAGCTATGCTATTGTCCTCATTATTTCCCATTACTGCAAACAGAACGTATTTATTTCCATATTCTTCTATTAATTGTTCCGGAAGTTCTCTTGCAAATCCGGCAATTGGCAAAACCTGAAGCCATGACATAGTTTCCGGGACTCCAAGTGTTTCAGTAATCACTTTCCAGGCAGGCTTACCATTTAATTCATAAATAGTATATGATTCTGCCTTTTCAATTCGAGTGCCATTTCATAGCATGCCCTGTATGGATCACCTTCTGCATTTTTCTCCCTGAAAGTGATTGCAAACTCGCTTCCTGGTCCTTTTATTGCCATTATTGCTAAAGCTTTCATAGACTCGTTAGGCCCATCTTTACCTATAATTCCTCCACCTGTGCAACCCACTATACGGGCATTCTCAAGACATTCGGTGATTGCTCGCTTTGAGTTCACTATGCTTGTACTGGCGGAAAAGAATTGTAACATGCTATCTCTATTTTTATTTTGTATATAATATCTGATAATTAAGAATTTAGCCACAATTTTCACATAAAGTTATTCAATCTTTTGTCACAAGGCAAATTTTAATTTATCAGATGGTATTAAAAAGATTACCGGGGCATTATATGAGAATATTATTTAACTTCTTAAAAATGAATTTTTGTCACAATATGTTATCCCAATTTGCATTAAATAAATTTTTTATCTACAAGAAGCATGTTTTTATACAGATTTTGTTTAACTTACAGATAAATTACTTCTTCAGATGAGTTCTTTTACCATAATATTGCAAGATAATAATTTATTATATATTTGATTTTTAGTATATTATAGTAATTAACCAAATCTTATTTACCATGCATTCTAAACTTGATAATCTTCCTGTTTTCATGGAGGCTCCCGGAACTAAAGTGCTAATGCAGCAAGGATGGGGAGGTATTACTGTTGCTTATTGGATGATGCCAGCTACTGATTCGAGACCTATGCTTAAGGGATTGCCAAATGACAGTTGTCCTGCCCCACATTGGGGTTATATGATTAAGGGCTCCATGCAGATCACTTATGATGATGGTACCGAGGAAACTATCAGCGCCGGTGATGTTTTTTATATGCCGGCAGGTCATAACGCCATATCTGAAGGGGAAATAGCCTGGATTGAATTCAGTCCGGAGAAAGAACTTCAAATGGTTCTTGATCATCTGGCTAAAAAATGAAAGAACCGGGTCAGCAGAAGCTGTCCTTAGTGAACCTTTGTGGTCTCGATAGCTATCGGGACCCTGGTTCGCCTTTTTAGCCCGGATTTCAGGTAACATAAGGAGAAGGACAAACAGGATCCGGAGCTCTTGCAACAAATATTTGACTTGCATGTATTTATTGTTTAACTTGCCTTAACAAATCACTAAATATCAGACATTAAACCATTTAGACTATGAAAACAAAAACTCTTTTTCTCTTTTTCGCGGTATTGCTGGTTGTTGTTTCCTGCTCTCCTAAAACCACGACAACAGCTAACAGAGATAAGGCTCTGGCTGACTCCCTTCTTAAAATTAATGAAGATGCCTATAACTCCGGGGATGCCCAGCAAATAGCAGATATGTTTACTGATGATTGCCTTCTTATTAATGGTACCACATATACCTGGAGCAAAGATTCTGTACTGGTATTTGCCAAATCACTGATTCCGTCTCTGAAAAACTTTGATGCACACCTGGGATTATTCTCAGTATCCGAAGAGATGGTTTATCAGGAAAAATACTATACCGGAGACTGGGTGGTTGGAGATGTTACTCTGAAAGGGAAAGGTGTCAGTATATTAGTTTGGATCAAACAACCTGACAACTCCTGGAAAATAGCTCTGGAAAAGAGTGATTATAGTTTTAAAACCTTTTAATAAATTCAGTCTTCTAAAATATAGATAGTATTAAACCTTGGTGGCCGGATTGCTGCATTCAGATGCGGTATTTTCCGGCCATTTATTCGAATATTTTTAGTGTAAGGCTATTCGTTTTTCAGATGCACACAATGCACTCCCTTTCCTTCCATTCCAGGCTGGAAACATGCACTGTCGGAGATACAATCGGACTTTTTCAGATTCCCCGATTTCCATTTCTTTATCAGATCTGGTTCACGTATCAGCGGACGGCAGAGGGAAATATAATCTGCAACTCCTGATTTAACAAGTTCATCAGCCGTCTCAAAACTCCTTATACCGCCTACCAGCAATACCGGGATATTAACATTTTCTTTAAGCCGCTTAGCCGATTCACGGTAATAGACATCTTTCCTCGAAACCGGCGAAAATGAGCCGTCTACGTTACCAGTTAAAAGGGCTCCAATTGTTCCCCCGCTCACTTCAATTGCATCAACACCGGCTTTTTCAAACATTGCCGAAACCTGGATCATTTCATCAGTATTGAATCCACCGGGAAGAAAATCATCCGAATTGATTTTGACCAGGACAGCAAATTTATCTCCCACTGCCTTTTTAATATTTTTAATGATCTCAAGGATAATCCTTGCCCGGTTTTCAAGATTTCCTCCATATTCATCACTTCTTTTATTAAAGAACGGTGAGAGGAACTGGCTCAGGAGCCAGCCATGAGCTACATGAACCTGGACACCATCAAATCCTGCTTTTTGGGCTCTGATAGCAGCATAGGGGAACGCATTTATTACTTCATCAATATCAGCTTTTGACATTTCTCTTCCTATCTTACCATCCGGAGTCTCCAGAGTAGATGGGCCAAGCGGTGTACTTCCTGTTAACATCGGAGCAGAAAAAAGACCACCATGAACAAGCTGTATAATTATCGGAGCTCCGGCTTTGTGAACAAATTCTGACATCCGCCTGAGGCCCGGTAAAAGGGTATCGTTATAAATACCCAGTTGTCCGGGAGCAGCAACAGCATTAGGTGAAACATATGCCATTTCACCTATTATCAAACCTGCCTCACCTTTGGCAACAGGTAACAGTGAAGTGATAAGCATCGGGGAGCACGATCCGTCAAAATTAGCTTTTCCCTGCCATGTGGCTGACCATATAAAACGGTTTTTTAAATTAATATTTCTTATTGCTGTTTTATCGAACAGGGGCGATTTTTTTGCAACTTCCGGCTGTAACTTTGCTTCCTCTTTTTTAATTACTGGTTTACGTTTAACAATAACATATAAGGAAGTTGTATAGGTATGTATGCGGTTTTTCCCGGCTAACGGAGTATACTCAGCACCTCCATACATCCCGAACCAGGGTATATTTTCTCCTTTGCAGAGGGGATATTGTAACTGACCGATAATTTCTTCTTTTATAATCCGGTTAAAGAGCAGTTTTCCCCTTGCTGCACAGTCTGCGTGGAACACGGCCACAGGTTTTCTGCCTTCGCACCGGTCGAGGAGTTTAACCATTAACCTTTCAATTCCGTCATGAATCTGATTTTCATTCCGTTTTGTCAACCATAATTTCCCCCCTTCAGGGAGTTCACTCATCCCTCTTATACTTCTATCCGGCTGAGGCAGTGCACCAAATACCAGATACCTGCTGGCATATTCCTCATGAAGTTCATCAGGCAACTCTATAGCCAGTGGAGCAAATACAACTACCTCAGCTGCTGATGAAGTTTCCGGTAATCCAAGTCTTTCAGTCCATCTTTTCCATGCCGGTTTACCATCCAGCTCATAAATAAATTCTTTATCAACTCGGGTAATTTCAAATGGATCACCAACTACCTCAAATCCATGGTTGGCACCGCTTATAACTTCCAGCGATGGATCAGCAAATCCAATCATGATAGCACCCTGCTCAAATATCTGCTCCCCAATAAACTGAAAACTACTGACCATCTTCATGTTATCAATAGAGACACCTCCAATTATCGGAATATCAGGACCAAAAACAGATTCAATGCCGTCTATTATTTTATTTAAAGGAAAAACTGAAAATGAAGGGTGATTAAAGATCATATTGATTTCAGGGCACTTACTTTTCAAATCATGAGCCATTTGACGCCCTAATTCGTAAGCGTCATAATTAGTAACTGAACTTACACTTGTAACAGCAAATTCTTTTTTCTGCCCCTTTATTGCCATAATTGCAAGGGCTTTTAATGATTCATTCGGGCCATTTTTTCCGATAACCCCTGCACAGGTACAACCGATAATTTGTGCTCCGGGAGAAAGCCTGTGAGCTTCACTCAACAGCTCTTTGAAGTTATGTCCCATGGCTGTGTATATGATCAGGAGATCACAATTGAGGGTTTTCTCGCCCGCGAGAGCGTTTTCGAGGCATTCTGCAATGGCTCTCTTTGAGTCAATAATGCTTGTACTGGCGGAAAAAAACTGTAACATATTACCTCCTTTTTAATGTAAATTATACCCGTGCGAAGTTCGGATTTTAATTATCTGTTACTTAATTCACAATCAAAGTTAAACCTTGTTATTGAGTATCACAATTTTATTTTATTATTCCCTTCCCGGGGATACATTAAAAAAGTGTTAAAAAATCTTTCTTGACACCTCCTGTTTGAGGCTGAAATTTGAAAATCTGTCAGGGAATCCCTCCTCAAAAACCTGGTAAATCCAAAATCAATTATACATATCTCATGGATACCAGGTTTAGATTTTCTTGACTTGTATCCCTTGCTTTCGTAACTTTATCAAAATAAATCAGAGCTATGCCAAGCCTCATTCATGGTTACAAGTACGACATCTTCATCAGCTACTGCCAGAAAGATGACAAAGGTGACAGGTAGGTAAGTGAGTTTGTTGATACTCTGAAAGACGAACTCGAATCTACTTTCAAAGAGTAGATCAGCGTCTATTTTGACACTATATGTTGGGAACCAAGATTCCAGGCGATTATTAATAAAATGGGATTATCGGAATATGCTGGGAATGAATAAATCCAGACATTTCATAGTACGTGAATGAAATCGTTATTTGTGTATATGAACAGGATAACTTGCAAAGGAATTATAGAAAATTATTATGCAATAATTCGTCTTTCCTGCTATTATTTTAAACCTGAATATTGAAAACTCATTAACTAAACAACTCGTATGATGACAAAAATAGTATATGATACACGAGCTTATTCATTACTTCCAGATCGCCAGCTGGTTACTATTGATACCAAAATCAAACAAAAAAAAGTAATTCCATTAAGTCAGGCAAGTGAGGCCTCTTTTAATGATTCCGGGAATACCGTTTATTTTGTCAGGCCATCATATCATAACAATGTTACTAAAAGATATAAAGGCGGTACTGCAAGACAAATATGGAAGTTTACTGAAGGAAGTACTGAAGCAGTACAACTTACTTTAGGTTATGCAGGTGAAAGTCATAATCCAATGTGGTCAAATGGAAGAATATACTTCATCACTGACAGAGATGGCATAATGAATATTTGGTCTATTGATGACAATGGAAATGATTTAACACAGCACACAAAACATACAGCTTTTGATATAAGAAATGCTAATCTGTCAAATGGGAATATTGTGTATCAATTAGGTGCTGATATTTGGAATTATAATATAGAAACAAGCACTCAGAATAAAATAAATATTAAGCTCACATCAGATTTAGATCAGTTGAGAGAAAAATGGGTTGAGAATCCATCCAGTTATATTACTTCGGTGAATCCTGATAAAGAAGGGAACCGAATAGTAATTACGGCAAGAGGACGAGCTTTTATTGCACCAGTAAAATCTGGCAGATTTGTTGAGTTTACTGATAAAAAAGATGTTAGATTTAGAGATGCAGTTTTCTCTTCAAGCGGGGAAAATATTTTTGCATTATCCGATGAAAGTGGTGAATTTGAATTTGTAAGTATACCATCAAATGGTGTTGGTTCACAGAGAGCAATTACCACTGATGGAGAAGTCCTAAGATATGCCGGGATTCCTTCTCCAGATGGCAAGTCACTAGCATATAGCGATTTAAGAGAAAATATGTATATCCTTGATATAACCACCGGTGTAAGTAAAAAAATATCCACCAATGAGGAGGGTATTAATCAATTTTCATGGTCTCCAGATAGTAAATGGGTTGCTTTTGTGCAGGTTGCAAATAACACAATGGCACAAATACAACTCTATAGTTTAAATACAGATGTTACATTTCCAATAACTACAGATAGAGCAAATAGTCTCTATCCAAAATGGAGTCCTGATGGAAGATTTATTTATTTTCTTTCAGATAGAAGTTTCACAACTTTAGTCGGTAGTCCCTGGGGGTCAAGACAACCAGAGCCTTATTTTGATGCCAGTGAAAAGTTATATCATATAGCTCTTCAAAAAGGTACAAGATCTCCGTTTAGACAGAATGATGAGCTTATCCCTAAAGATGAAAAAGGAGACAAAGCTAATGAGGATAATGATGTAAGTGTGGTTATTGATAGAAATGGAATAACAGAAAGAATTGTTGAAGTTCCAATAAAAGCAGGAAACTATAGTGGATTAGAAGTTACTAAAAAAGCTATTTACCTGATGACAGGTGAAACTGGTGTTAATGCAAAAACTCATCTTGGAGTGGTAAGAATCTCTAATGAAAATGTGAATTTAAAAACCATAGTGGAAGATATAAGTAGTTTTAATCTTACTGGAGATGGTAAAAAAATACTTGTCAGAAAACAAAACAACTTTTATATGATTGGTGCAGACACTGTTAAGGTGAGTAATTTAAGTAATAAAAAAATTGACTTAAGCGGATGGCGTTTTGCTATTACGCCGCAAGAAGACTGGAAGCAAATCTTTACAGATGCCTGGCGTATGGAACGCGACTACTTTTATGATAAAAATATGCATGGAGTTAACTGGAAGGCAATGCATGACAAATATTTTACATTGGTTGATCGTGTAACTACAAGAAACGAATTATCAGATTTAATTGGAAGATTTGTCGGTGAGTTATCAGCACTTCATACAAGTGTAAGAGGAGGAGATATAAGAGAGGATCAAAAAAATATTTCTGTTGCTAGTCTTGGTGCAAAATTTAGCAGAAATGAAAAAAGTGGTGGATTTGATATTGATTATATCTACAAAGCAGATCCGGATTTTCCAGATGAAAAGTCACCTTTAGACGATCCATATTTGGATATTAGAGTTGGAGATATCATAACAAGCGTTAACGGGAAACCTGCTTTGTCAGCTGTAGACATAGGAGAGCTCATTCGAAATAAAGAAGGGAAACAAGTAAGACTTAATATCCAACGTGGCTCAACAAACAGAGATGTTATTGTGATTCCAATGGGTAGCATGGAAAATTTGCGTTATCGAGATTGGGAATATACCAGACGATTGAAAGTTGAAAAGGAAACAGATAATAAAGTAGGATATGTTCACCTTCGGGCAATGGGACGCACAGATTTGAGTCAATGGTACAGAGAATTTTATCCGGTTTTTGATAGGCCAGGATTGATTATAGATGTAAGACACAATAGGGGGGGGAATATTGAAAGCTTTATATTAGAGAAATTGCTAAGAAAAGCATGGATGTATTGGAAATCCAGATCTGGTAAACCATATTGGAACATGCAATATGCATTTAGAGGCCATATTGTAATTTTAGCAGACAGTAATACAGCTTCTGATGGCGAAGCTTTTGCTGCTGGGTTTAAGAAGCTAGGACTTGGTACTGCTATCGGTACTAGAACCTGGGGTGGGGAAATATGGTTAAGCGGAGTTAACTTATTGAGTGACGGAGGAATTGCCAGAGCACCGATGATGGGTGTTTATGGGCCTGATGGTAACTGGTTAATTGAAGGACACGGTTTTGAACCAGATATTATAGTGGATAATTTGCCACATGAAACATTTAATGGAGAAGATGCACAGCTAAAAGCAGCAATTGAGCACTTACAGAATCTGATTGCCAGTGACCCGAGAGAAGTCCCCCCGGTTCCTTCTTATCCAGATAAATCCTATAATAATAAAGAGTAGCTGTATCAACTCTTTGTTCTGAATTTCTTCCATGTACTGTAAAATCCAGTGTTATTGAGCACCCTTGTCCGGTCAGGGGTGAGCAGTCTATTTGTAATTGAATTGCATAATTATATTGTGCAGACATTGAGATGTTTACATTCCGATATGGGGTGCTCAGCTATTTCCGGAATCATATGCTCAATTTGCTCCGGAATGAAGTGCTCAGTGTATCCTGATTTTACAATCACCCTCTGAAATTTATGTACAGTCATAAATTAATGATAGTTTGGATTTTGACCTAGGATAGCATAACTTTACATATACAAATACCCGTAATTTGATTGATTAAAAATTTCAATACCCTTAAATGGCAATCTGGTCAGCTGAAATAAAAGAACTTGAAATATTATACACCTCTGTAAAAGGGCGGTTTTCTGAATTGGATAAAGAAATTGGGCACCTCATCAAAACGGATGATGAAAATGTTGTCATGCTCTATTCGAGAAGATGCCTCGAGATCATCATCACCGACCTGTGTGAATACGAATTGAAACGACCCCGTAAAACAGAACCTTTAAAAGGCATCATTGACAAGCTTCATCATGAAGAGAAAGTGCCGCCTCACATCATAACCTCCATGCAAAACCTGAACAGCCTGTCAACCTTTGGTGCCCACCCTAAAGACTTTGATCCTGAACAGGTTAAACCGGTTCTTAATAATCTGACAACAATCTTTAAGTGGTATCTGAAATACAAGGATACCCAGGCTATTAGTAAACCAAGTACAGAGGAAGTAAAAACTGAGAGTATTAGCACGGAGGATTCCACTGAACAGATCCAGAAAACAAAGGAAAAACTTATATTATTGCTTTCAGGTATTGCACTGGTTATTGTAATTGTTGTTACAGCTCTATTCGTATTCGACATCATTGGTGGTGGAAAACGAATCGGGGAACTGGAAAAATCAATTGCAGTATTACCATTTAAAAATTTAAGCGAAGAAACAGGAAATGAATATTTCACAGATGGTCTGGTGGAGGACTTGTTAAATCGCATCTCCGTGATTGAAGAGTTGAAAGTGATTTCACGCACTTCTTCTGAAATGTTCCGGGAAAGGGGAGTACAAAGTGTTCCTGAGATCGCCAGACAACTGGGTGTTTCATATATTGTGGAAGGAAGTGTGCAACGATACGGCGACAGGGCCAGGGTTACGGTCCAGCTCATCGAGGCCATTAATGATGATCATATCTGGGCGGAGAATTATGACCGGGATCTTGTGGATATTTTTAAAACACAGAGCGATATTGCCATGAATATAGCTTCTGAACTCAATGCCATCCTCACCTCCGGGCAAAAGACGCAAATTCAGGAAAACAGAACAAGAAATATAGAGGCATTTGAGCTCTATCAAATGGGTCGTTACTATTGGAACAAACGTACAGGGGACGGTTATCAGAAAAGCAATGATTCTGCTAATATTGATAATCCAATGGCTGTATCATTTGAATTAGGGCAAACAAATATGAACGCAGGAATTATTGTTGCTTACACAAATGATGTAGATAGTCTATGGTTAAATGAAGAGTTGGTTAAAGCTGTCAAAAGTAAAATGGAGAATCTTTCTTCAACCTATTCTACAGTGCTGTTATTCAATAAAAAAAAAATATGCCAAATGTTGCCACAATAGGGATGAACTATTCCCTGAATTTTGACAAATATATGGTTTGTGGATACTGGATTTCTCCAAACGGTAACAAAAAATTTTGTTACGGCGGAGTTAAAATTGATGGCAATTTTGAAAATGTGAGTAACATAACTGCGAGCACCAGATAATCCGGTCAAACTGAGTATCTGATTCATAGCAAATTATTCTGAACCAGGATGTGTGCTCAATATCACCGGATTTTACAGTCATACCGAACCTTGCTTCGTTATCCAGACAGACATCAACAGGAGAAGCCGTTTTTGATTTTGGGCAAAATATGGTTGGGCGAGTCCGGTTTAAACTTTCAGGTAAAAAAGGCAGGTATTTTGTTGTGGAAACCGGTTATGAAAATTATGTTTTTGAATCAACAGTAAAATAAAATTTGACATGAGAACTTCGAAAAAAATAATTACTCTTTTAGTGATTTCAGTTTTCTTTCTTTTTTCAGGAAGCCTGTTTGCACAGGAAAACGGATTGACAAACAACAGTAAAAGTCCGTTTAGTAAATTAAAAAGTGTAAATATTGGCGATGTAAACTGGACAACCGGTTTTTGGGCAGAACGTTTTGAGGTTTGCAAAAACTCGATGGTTCCGCACATGATGGGCAATTATTTGGATACTGAAGTGAGCCATGCCTTCAAAAACTTTGAGATTGCAGCAGGTTTAGATGAAGGTGAGCATGTGGGGCCACCTTTTCACGACGGCGACTTTTACAAAATGTTGGAAGCCGAAATTATGGTTTATGCACATTCGAGGGATAAAAAACTGGAGGATGAAATTGACAAAATCATAAACGTAGTTGGGAAAGCCCAACGCAGCGATGGATACATTCACACACCGGTTTCAATAAAAGAAAAAAATGAGCCCGACAAAAAACATGAATTTTCAGAACGACTCGATTTTGAAACCTACAACATGGGACATTTAATGACCACGGCGTGCATTTATTACCGGGTCACTGGAAAAACAGATTTATTGGAAATCGCGCGAAAAGCCACAGATTTTCTGTACAACTTTTATTTAACCGCTTCAGCAGAGCTGGCAAGAAATGCCATTTGCCCCTCACATTATATGGGAGTAACAGAAATGTACCGAACCACAGGTGATCCAAAATACCTTGAACTGGTAAAAAGTCTAATCGAAATCAGAAGTTTGGTAGAAGAAGGCACCGACCAGAACCAGGATCGGATTCCGTTTAAACAACAGACCAAAGCAGTTGGCCATGCGGTTCGTGCCAATTATTTATATGCCGGAGTTGCCGATGTTTATGCCGAAACCGGCGACGACTCTTTAATGATTGCATTGGAAAAAATCTGGCAGGACCTTACTCAACACAAAATGTATATAACCGGTGCCTGCGGAGCACTCTACGACGGAGTTTCACCAAACGGAACAACTTACGATCAACCTTCTATCCAACAGGTACATCAGGCGTACGGAAGTGATTACGAACTGCCAAATATTACTTCACATAACGAATCGTGCGCCAACATCGGGAACCTGCTTTGGAACTGGCGAATGTTGCAAATAACTGGCAATGCGGCGTATGCAGATATCATGGAAACGATAATGTACAATAGCCTGTTAGCCGGTGTGAGCCTTGACGGAACAGGGTATTTTTATACCAATCCGTTATGCGTAGCCGATGAAATTAGCCACGACCTGCGCTGGTCAAAACACCGTGAAGGTTATATTTCTTACTGTAACTGTTGTCCGCCAAATACCATACGTACCATTGCCGAAATCCAGGAATATTTTTATTCAAAGTCGGACGATGGAATTTATGTTAATTTTTATGGCAGCAACAAACTGAAAACAACTGTAAAAAACAAACCAGTTGAAATTATTCAAGAAACTAATTATCCTTGGGATGGAAGGATAAAATTAATGGTAAACGATTTTCCATCAGAAGACAATTTGTATCTGCGAATTCCGGTATGGTCAAAAACATCGGAAATAAAAATAAACGGAAAGATGGCAGCAAAAAATTCTAAAGCAGGGGAATATACAAAATTAGATTACTCTTGGGAAAAAGGAGATTTGATTGAAATTAACCTTAAAATGAAGCATGCTCTGATAGAAGCAAATCCACTGGTGGAAGAAACTCGAAACCAGGTAGCTGTAAAGCGGGGGCCGATAGTTTATTGTCTCGAGTCACCTGACATCCCGAAAAAAACCCGTATTTTTGATTATAAAATTCCTTCGGATATTATGCTTAAACCTGTAAATACTAATCTCGACGGTTCAAATATTGTTGCTCTGGAAGGGTTTCTTCTTAAAGAAAAACAAACCAACTGGAATAAAACGTTGTACCGTGAAATACTCAATTCAAAACCCGAATCTATAAAAATCAAACTCATTCCCTACTATGCCTGGGACAACCGCGGAAAATCGGAAATGACTGTTTGGATACCTTTGAGCAGGTAGTAAAACTAAATATAGAAGGGTAAGTTTATACAGGTTAAACAATTTAAGTTTGAGAACTATAATAATCTGATAGTTATGACCAGTATAAAAAAGTTCCTCTTTTTATTACTGATGTTTTTTTTGCTATCCTCCTGCCACAAATCAAGGGAGATCTGGCTCTTCAGCTCATTTCGTGAACCCGCAACAGTTAATGTCTGGGCCCCGGAATTATTTTACGACGACGATAATGATCAGTTTATTATTATATGACTATCGGTAATGAGTAACAATATTTTGATAATTGGTAGTTACACAGGCGATTAACAATCTGTCAAATAATTGTTAGCCAAAATTTCTTCTATTTACTTTATAACAAAACTCATCAAGATAATTTTGAATGTATTTCGTGGATATCATATGATGCACACCGAGCAATGTTCTCTTAGCATTACTTATCATCGTATGCACCCAAGGCAATACTTTTCCGGTATCTTTTGGACTGACATTCTGTGGTATATGGCACCAGACATGATCTTTGATCTTTGAGTAACTTGAATAATTATCTGTTTTTACAACAGTATTATATTTAATGTTTTCCGAGACTTTTTCTCCAACTGTTTGCCCTTTAAGATTATCGACCACTAACATCCTGACAAATCTGAATTTTGTTGGTTTATTGAATTTCCTGGTTTTTCCAAAATCGTGTACCGTTGATGCCATTACCGTGCTTTGCTTTTGACTTCCTCGCCCTCTCTTTTTTGGAGTAGATTTTGCATCATCATCTTTCTCTGTATCAACATTTTCAAAAAAGCCTTCGTCCAATTCAACAATTTTATCCAATTGATATTTACTGTCCCTGGATCCCATAGTCATCCTGAGTTTCTGCATCATATACCATATTGGTTCGTAATACTTATGGCCTATTTGCCTTTGTAGTTCCAATGCAGAAAAGGTTTTTTTTGTACCAGTTAACAGATGGATCGCTATAAACCAGTGTCTGAATGGAAGATTGCTTGCCTGCATAATAGTTCCGCTTCGTAAAGATGTCCTGGTTTTACACTTCTTACATTGGTATTTCTCTATGGTACATAACCAATAATGATCCTTGCTTCCACATTTTCTGCATATGACTCCTTGTTCATCTCTAAATTCCTTAAATTTGGTCCTGCATGAGGATTCATCCGGAAATGACTCAATAAATTTGATTAGATTCATGGCAAAAATGTTCCTATAATATAATCATTTTATTATTCATTTCCGATACTCATTAAAAATATTAAACCTGGTAGCACTCTATAATAAAAGGTTTAATAATTAATTAAATATTAGTTTATTTGAGAAAAAAGAAAGGAGAAATTAAAATGAAACAAAGTAAAATGTTTGTTTCGGTGGTTGTCTTATTAGTTAGCATAGCGAATGTATACGCACAAGACTGGCCCCAGTATCTTGGACCCAACAGAAATGATATATCAGCCCAAACAGGCATTTTACGCACATGGCCTCAGCAGGGACCGGAAGTTCTATGGACTGTTGGTGTAGGAGTAGGCTTTGGCGGACCTGTTGTAAAAGGCGGTAAGGTCTATTTACTGGATAGAGATGACAAAGTTGGCGATAAACTGAGGTGTTTTGACCTTTCCAGTGGAAAAGAACTCTGGAATTTTGGTTATGAAGCTCCCGGGTCTGTTCAGTTTCCTGGCTCGCGAAGTGTGCCGACTTTAGACGGCAATCGTAAAAGTTGGCGGAGAGAGCCATGTTGTTATGATAACCGCTTCAGCTGGTCGTGGAGGAAGCGCCAGTGGTGGTAAAGTCGTTGGAATTAACCCGCTTACCGGGAAAATCCTGTGGGAATATACGAACTGGCAATGTTCAATTCCAGTCCCCAGTGCAGTTGATTCCGGTGAAAGTAGAGTGCTGATTACAGGCGGATACGAAGCCGGTGCGGCAATGATAAAAATTGAGAGGAAAGCAGATGGCAGCTACGGCGTTACAGAACTTTATAAAAATGTTGATTTTGGCGCACATACGCAGCCGCCAGTTCTATATAACGGCTATTTTTATGCTCAATATTCAACCAACGAAAGAAGAGACGGCATGGTTTGTATGAGTATTGACGGCCAGATTAAATGGAAAACCGGGAGGTCTCCGTTATTTGATAAGGGTGGTTCGATTCTGGCCGATGGTTTGCTGCTCAGCACCGAAGGCAGCAGTAAGTTGTATCTTATTGAGCCTGATCCTTCAGCCTTTAAGCCGATTGCAACAGCAGAGTTGCTTAAAGAAGGAACAGGGGATGAACGTCGGCCAAATCAAAACTGGGCACCGTTGGCACTTGTCGATGGCAAGCTCCTGATCCGGGATCAAGGCAAGTTAATGTGTGTCAAAGTTGTTAAGTGATTCCTGTAATCAATTGATGAAGAGATCAATTTTGTTTCACCTATTCTGATCATGCATAATAAGGTGTTCGGGTATGCTCTCTTATTCGTTCGTACGTTCATAATCCTATAGTAAGTGGACGGACGGAATTTAATATAGGTAAAACATCTTTAATATCCCAGTATATTGCTCAGATACCCACAAATACTATAACTAATCCAAGATTAATCTTCATATTTGGCTGTAGGATTATAAACTATTAATTACCCCCAGACGTCCATTTCAGACGTACCTGATACATATTAACTCTCAGGTTTTAGCAAACCACAGTTCGCAAGGATAACCTTTCGGAATACTTACTGGTCGTCGGTTGAGAAGAATGCACTCAGAGCCGACACTTTTATTTATGCTCGCCGGGATAGCCCTACTACCTCACGGATGAGGCTTTATCTCTGTTTTTACTGAATGGTTTACCTACATTCTCAGAACTGTGTCAAAACTGATTCGAGGGCTTGTTTATTTGGTAATTTTCGGAGTCTATTTTCACATTTTTACAGCACTACAAAGATACGCATAAATAATTTAATATCCAAATTTTGCAACAAGTATTATCTCACAGGAAATGATAGGGTTACAATCAATTTTTATAGGCAAAACCACTGAAATTTGTTTGATTATTTAACAGTTTTTATGAGGTTGTTTGTAAGAATTTTTGAAGGGCCCCATTTAATTGGCGGTTGAGGCAGATTTCAGGTAAAATGATAAGGCTGTTGTAAAGATTATTCATCTCTCTATTCTGATGGCAACTGAAGAAAGGATTGCTCAGAAAATAAAGTTGTTTCTGTTTTAAACAAGGTGTAAATTTGGTTAATGATAAGTAAACCCAGGTGCTAAATCTTGATAAAATTGTATATTAAGCACAATTAAGTGATCGGTAATTGCATGTGTGGAGAGATAAAATTATGAACGAAATAAAATACAAACCCATCGGAATCATCCATTCTCTATTTAAACAACCTGAAGGAACACCTATACAGCCAACGGGTGCTAAAAATATTAGTGGAAAAGTTGAGTTATTTTCTGAATATGTCGATGGATTAAAAGATTTGGAAGGTTTTTCTCACATTATTTTGATATACCATTTTCATTTATCCAAAGAGGCATCATTAAAAGTAAAGCCATATATGGATAGCAAAGTGCATGGAATCTTTGCAATGCGAGGCCCAAGTAGACCAAATCCGATTGGAATGTCAATAGTACGTCTTATCAGAATTGAAGAGAATAACTTATACATTCAAGATGTAGACATCATAGATGGAACTCCTCTTTTGGATATTAAACCGTATGTGCCGGAATTCGATATAAGAGAAGTAGAAAAAATAGGATGGCTTGAGAAAAATGTGAGCAAACTCTCGAGATCAAAAGATAATGGGAGATTCGTAAAATGACTGATGCGACTCCCGATAATAAGTGGGTATAGGTAAGTTGATTTGTTACGGTTTTTGCAATTTATTCATTGCCACTAGTATAAGTAATTCAACATTAAGGAACCATAGTCCCCAGCTTACACCCTGAGGATTTTTGTTTTAATACTTTGGGTAAAGTAAAAAAAAGGCGACACTTGATTGAATTTAAGTGTGAAAGTTAATGTTTGCAATACAATCCTAGTCTGATAAGGATATGAAAGGAAGTGTCGCCTTGGGTTGTTATATATCTTAATATTTCACAGGTTCAATACAGTAAATCAAATATAAAAGAACTTTTATGAATCACAAAATGTAAGAGTGTAGGGTAAGTCAACTCCCCCCTTTTTCAACCTTCCTCCAGCCAGAATGAAATGTTGCAGATGTAATTATTAAAACTAAAACCATGATCTGTAACGATGAATATGTTACTTAATTTGTAGAGTGGAGGTTTTCAGCAATCGTTGAATTATCGAATACCTGTATCGATATCGATATTAAGTATTGTTTCAGCCTGTGATCTTATTGCTACTTCCGCAGGTAGATTGCTGCTGCCAATTCTATTCTGCTCGGTTTCCAGGATAACCAAATAATTACCAGGATTCAACTCAATTTTATAAGAACCATCTAACGCTGGATTTATTGGAGCGATCCTCCTCTTTCCATTTGATGTCCATATACTAATAGGATAAGCTTTATATGTCTCATATGTAGGTAAGCAATCCGGGGCAGGTGGCTCTTTTTCAACAGGACAAATCGGTCCGATAGAAATTATACCTTCCAGGAAACCTGCCTCTTGTGTGAATTGTTTTTCACAGCCTGAAATAAAAAGTAAACTAGCGAGGAATACTATACTTAGGTAGATATAATTACTGCGTTTTACCATAATTCAGGAAGTTGAATTTTAAAGAAATTTGCAATAATTATGCCAAACACACCCACCTTTTTAGCCTTTAATTAACAGAATAAACCTCCTCTTATATAATAATATAACTAAACCTCATAAATTCTGACTCTCAAATTCTGATTTACTGAAGCAAAATAAATTTGACTTCGGCTTTTTGCTGGTGTAACTTCGATATTATTTATGCTGTGGCTATGAAAAAGTTATTATTGTTAATCTTTTTCTGGAACGTTTGTTTGATTAGCTATTCTCAGATTGTATATCAAGATGTAGAAGGCGGAGATTCTATTATTAGTTATGGTCAAGGAAGCATAGTAGTTTATTTAAGTGTAGATCAATATGATGAAGATCCTTCTGATTTCTATTCAAGACTTACTGTAAATTGTATGACTTATTGCAAAGAGGTAAAGTATCTGCATCGCAAATCTGGATCGATATTTTCAGGATCTACCTATAAATGGGGTCCCATATTTAATGCGATATTTTCAGAATCTACTATGATACGGGGTAAAGATAAAAACATGTCAGATTCACAATATGAAGGATTTTATGGTGCTAAAAGAAATGAAAAGACTGTAGATTCCCTATTTCAAAATCTCTATGACTGGATAAAAGAAATTGAAGATTTTGCATTAAACCATGCCAGACATGGTGTTTCATATAAGATGAACTATCATAATGTCTATGATTCTAGTCGGCGAAGAGATTATTACCTAGAAGCCCATAGATCATATATTAAGATATCTACTGAAAAATTTTGGGCTGATATGTATCTTGCCGATTGTGAACGTTGGGCTAAAATGAATTTAAAGGATATCACTGAATTTAAAAAACGTCTCCTCGAATATACCAAAGAACATAATATCAGCATAAGGCTTTAATTTTTAATTGGCATAATAAAGGGATACAACTTAATCCTCGGAAATCAGCTCAGGGGGCTTGCTGTTTTGATACTCCTACTCTTAGGAAAAGCGTAACTTTGATTTAATCAATACTTATAAGTATGAAAAAGCTCTTAATAATGAACATCAGCATAATACTGATGATGGTCTACTCTTCAAACGCTTACGCACAGAAAATTATGAAGTTGGATAATGAACTGAAAGCCAATAGCAAACCCATGGAAGCGAAGCGAAAGGGCATTAGCAGTGTAGGCAAGTATCAATTTGGTCCTTACCGAATAGTATCCGGTAAAGCTGGATGGACTACCACAACGTCAAGGAAAAGGCTTTTCAGTTTTGAAACAAAGTCAGAATCTAAGAAAAAATCATCTTTTATTTTTGTTGCAAACGATAAAGATACTGTACTGGTCAATACTTCAACAAATACGAAAGTCAGCGAAACGGTCATTAGTGATGAGTCTATGTTAAATCAAAGCAATGATAATTATATCGCTATAATTTCTCCTTCTGCGGACACGGTCGTATGGAAAATGATTGTAGTTTTCAGAAGTGGACCAGAGGTAGAAGGTAATTTTAGAGCAGAAGGTATTTTAACAAATGGTGTAACGAATATTCAGATAAGGGAGATAAAGCAATGGGAAGATGACAAAAGTCCAGTCTTTAAGGTGATTTGTGGTTATGAGTTTCTCATTGATAATAAATCAATAGCAGCGGTACAGTCAAGTCTTGATACGTTTCAGAAAAAGTTTGTGTGGCTGAATCAAAATCTTGATGAGCGAATGAAGTCAGTGCTTGCCGCGGCATCAGCTTCGCTAATGGTCCATACTGATGATGCCCTAGGTGCCTTAGATAATTGAAGGAACTTTACCTGTGATGCTTAATACACTTCCTAGAAGGTGTTCGAGTTGCTCTCTTTATGTTAGTCAAAGCATATGAACCTGCAATGATTCCATCCATCTAAATTAAGTCTTGGGTAGGTGAATTTTTATTTACCTAGTTAAATTGTTCTTTATTATAACTTTAACAAAAATGCCCGGAAGACTATTACAGGTTCAGAGATCATACTGCGATCCATCGATACTACTTATGCTTGTCCTTATAAACCGACACAAACCAAAGAACTCCAACTCCCAGGAAGAATAGTCCTTAACCACCCAAGAGATAAAACAATAATTGAGTTGCCAATAACGCTTTTTCCATATCATCCTCCTTTTGATTAAGTTATGTTTTTTAAAAATTAATTTTTAAATCTAACTCAATCGTACAACAAATCCAAAGGGCTAGATATATTTTGTAAGAATGTACGATTACCTGAATGGAAATTTAATTAATTGCCTTCTGAGCCGGATTTTTATTACCTTGCAGAGTAAAATCAAAATGATGGAAGCT
>Ga0315544_1001051_pt1 | contig 22802 bp, 13 predicted proteins | sample SalMarSW160130MG_2_FD_202543 | JGI IMG/M metagenome (GOLD analysis project Ga0315544, IMG submission 202543) | Salt marsh sediment microbial communities from the Plum Island Ecosystem LTER, Massachusetts, United States - Salt Marsh Sediment SW1601-130 ... | reverse complement strand
GGTAAATGATTTAAGAGATTATTCTCCGGATAGCAGTGCTTATTTATTCGGACAGGAGACCCATTATTATCAGGAAAAGAAATACAGCAAAACAGATATTAAGAATTATCTGGAGGGTAAAGGACATGGTAATATTAAGATAGTTGAGATTAAAGCTAATATCGAAGATTGCTTTATTTCAGCAATTGAAAATTATAGTGATATCAATTAAAATTATTTGCATAATCTAATATGGCACCCGGGGAAACAATAATAAAAGTAAACGGACTTGTAAAAAAGTACGGGAATTTTACAGCAAACGACAACCTGACGTTTGAAGTTTATAAGGGAGAGATATTCGGATTCCTTGGAGCAAATGGTGCGGGTAAAACAACTGCGATAAGGATCTTATGCGGGTTGTCTTATCCTACTTCCGGGGAAATCCGGGTTGCCGGCTATAATGTTTATACGCAGCGGGAAAAGATAAAAAGTAATATAGGTTATATGAGTCAGAAATTTTCTCTTTACGAAGATCTTACTGTTAAAGAAAATATAAGATTTTATGCAGGCATATACGGATTATCGGATTTGCAGATTAAGGAGAAGACAGAAATTCTGATTGACAAACTTGATCTTAAAGAGGCCGCAAACAAGCTGGTAAGATATATACCTCTTGGCTGGAAACAGAAACTTTCTTTTTCTGTAGCGGTGTTTCATGATCCTAAGCTGGTTTTTCTTGATGAGCCCACAGGAGGCGTTGATCCAATAACAAGGAGAAAATTCTGGGAACTTATTTACGACACAGCCAGCAAAGGCATTACTGTTTTTGTAACAACCCATTATATGGATGAAGCCGAGTATTGTGACCGTATTTCTGTTATGTCAGAGGGAAGAATTGAAGCCCTTGACACACCTGCAAACTTAAAAACAAGATATTCAGCAAAGAACATGGATGAGGTCTTTTTAAAGATTGCACGTAATTAATGATATTTTATGAAAAATTATCTGGGATTTCTTAAAAAGGAATTTTATCATATCATACGTGATTTCCGCACTTTGCTGCTATTATTCGGATTACCTGTTATACAGATTCTCATTTTTGGCTATGTTATCAGGAATGAAATACTTGATGTTAAAATTGCCGTACTTGATAATTCAAAAGATGAAGTAACAAGGGAGATTACCAGCAAGATATTATCTTCTGATTTTTTTATTCTTAAAGAAAATATCAGTAACACTAAAGATATTGATAAGATATTTAAAGATGGTAAAGTCAAGGAGGTAATAATATTTGAATCAGATTTTGCTGAAAAACTTGAGAAATATGGCAGTGCTGATATCCAGCTGCTGGCTGATGCATCTGATCCAAATTCTGCAAGCTTAGTGATTAACTACACTCAGGGTATTATTGCAAATTATATAAAAGGAATTAATAAGCAGATTAAACAACCCTTGCAGATAGTTACTAATGTTAGAATGATGTATAATCCTGAATTAAAAAGTGCATTCATGTTCGTTCCCGGCACCATGGCAATGATTCTTATGCTTGTATCGGCAATGATGACTTCAATTTCCATTGTACGCGAAAAGGAATTCGGAACAATGGAAGCCTTATTGGTGTCACCGCTAAAACCACTGCAGATTATTCTGGGTAAAGTTACTCCTTATGTTTTATTGTCATTTGTAAATGCTGTTACTATAATATTTTTAGGTTACCTGGTATTCGGACTGCCAGTAAGAGGCAGTATCATTCTTCTGCTGGCTGTAAGTATTTTATTTATAACCCTTGCATTGTCACTTGGTATATTAATATCCACCTTTAGCAGGAGTCAGCAGGTAGCAATGTTCATTTCCGTATTTGCATTAATGCTGCCAACAATATTATTATCAGGATTTATTTTCCCGATTGAGAATATGCCTGAGATACTGCAATGGCTAAGTTATATTGTGCCGCCAAAATATTTTATTATCATTATCAGAAATATTATGCTTAAAGGTGCAGACCTTACTCAAATATGGACAGAAACCTCTGTCATTCTGGGTATGACAATATTATTTATTGCATTAAGTGTAATTAAGTTTAAAACCAGGCTGGAGTGAGAATTTAAAATAGTACTAATGAGAACAATAATATTTATTCTATATAAAGAGTTTCTGCAGATTTTCAGGAATAAAACCATGCTTCCCATAATTGTTATTGTTCCAATAGTACAGCTCATTATTTTGGCTCATGCTGCCACAATGGAAATGAAACATATAAAATTGTATGTAGTGGATAAAGACTTGTCAGCAACATCAAAAAAATTAATTAATAAGTTTAGGGGCTCGCCCTTCTTTGTTATAACTGAATTTGGATTTTCTGTCAGTGAGGCTGAATCAGCTATGCTTCAAAATAAAACAGATGCAATTCTCCATATCCCGGTTAATTTTGAGAAGAAACTCTATTCAGAGAATACCTCGGATATTCAGCTTTTAATAGATGCAATAAACGGATTGAAAGCCGGCCTGACCAACGCCTATGCATATGCTGTGATTTCAGGATTTAACAGGGAAATCTTACAGGAAAGGGGCAGTGTTATGTCAATTAATGTAAACCTGAAAAGTATCCGGACTCATTATTCATACTGGTATAATCCCCAGTTGAATTTTAAGTTTTATATTGTTCCAGGTATTCTGGTTATTCTGGTTTCAATGATAGGCCTGTTTCTTACTGCATTAAATATTGTCAGGGAAAAGGAAATTGGCACTATAGAACAAATAAATGTTACTCCCATACGGAAGTACCAGTTATTAACCGGTAAGCTGCTGCCTTTCTGGATAATTGCCCTTTTTGAACTGGGCTTTGGATTGATATTAGCTAAGATATTATTCAACATACCTGTTGAAGGTAGTCTTTTTTTATTGTTTTCTTTTGCAGGCATTTTTTTACTTGTAGTTCTGGGGATCGGACTGTTTATCTCAACAATTGCTAATACCCAGCAACAGGTAATGTTCATGGTTTTTTTCTTTATGCTCACCTTTATTCTTATGAGTGGTATTTTTACTCCTGAAGAAAGCATGCCCACCTGGGCTCAGAAATTGAATTTATTAAATCCTTTTTCTTATTTTATGCGCGTCATCCGCATGGTTCTTCTAAAAGGTTCAGGATTTAAAGAAGTATTTAATGAGTTTGTATCAATTACTATATTTGGTATAGTGGTTCTCAGCCTGGCTATATGGAGGTACAGGAAGATCGCATAAATGATAATTGTTGAGCCCCGGCCTTTTTATAAAAATAAATCTTCCAAACTATATCCATTCAATTGTTTTTAAAGTATCTTATTAATACTTTTGGTACAATCCATTAATCCTGATTATTATCTAAAATTTTGTGATATGAACTATATAAAGCATAAATTATCACTGGTAGAATTTAAGATACTGGTATTATTTGTTGTAGTTAACCTGTCAGTATTCATTAGTGTATTTCCTCAGGATTTTCTAAAACTGCGGGAAAATTTTCAACTGGTAAACTGGAAATTCTATAAAGGAGATATTCACCAGGCAGAGAGTCAGAATATAACTTACACCAATGCGTGGGAAGATATTACTGTCCCTCATACATGGAACGCTAAAGATGTTCTGACAAAAGGATTTGAATGTTATCAGGGTACAGGATGGTATAGAAGTGAGTTCGATATCTCGCGGACAAATGAGAAAGAAAGGTATTTTATTCGCTTTGAAGGTGTTTGTCTGGTTGCTGACGTATACATAAATGGTAAATATCTGGGAAGGCACAAAGGGGGTTATTCAGCTTTTTGTTTTGAAATAACCCCGTATATAGAGGAAGGAAATAATGTAATTGCCGTGAAAGCAGATAATACATTGCAGCCTGATGTGGCTCCCTCGGGTACTCATCTATATCCTTTATTCGGTGGTATTTACAGGCCTGTAACTATATTCTCGGCTGATGAACTTTGTATTTCACCTATGGATTACGCTTCCAGCGGAGTATATATCCATCAGAAAAATATTTCCGAAAAAGAGGCTCATATCGCAGTTGAAACATTGCTGGATTATCAATGTGCAGATGTTTTTCGGGTTAAATCCCCGGAATTGCTGCCACCAGCCGGAAAGAAAGGCAAAGGACTGTATGGAGAGTATTTCAAAAATCCTGATTTTAAAGGAAAGCCCGTGCATACAAGGGTAGATGAATATGTTAATTTCAATTACAGGAAGGGAAGTCCGTTTACCGATATGGCACCTGACAACTTTTCTGTCAGGTGGACAGGGCGGTTCATTCCTGAAAAGTCAGGTTTATACAGGTTTATAATTATAAGTGATGACGGTTCCCGGCTTTATCTTAACGATAAAAAGGTAATTGATAACTGGGGCGCACATGCTGCAACTGAAAAATATTATGAAGCAAGGATGAAGGCAGGGGAAGAATTTCAGCTAAAAATAGAATATAATGAATACGGCCAGGATGCATCCATGAAGTTTGGCTGGGTATTACTGGAAGAACCTGATAAATCTTCCGCGGCTGTTATAAAAACCAGTATTATTGACAGCAAAGGAAATGTCATTAAACAGGAAAAGGATACGATTGTTGTTACAAACAATAAAATAACCAGAAGCATACAGGAATTTCATATCAGCTATCCTCATCTCTGGAATGCCAGGATTGATCCTTATTTATATAGATTGAATGTTAGAATTGAGGATCTGCAGGGTAATAATTTAGACGAAGCGGAACAACAATTCGGACTAAGATATTTTAAGGTTGATAAGCAAAAGGGCCTGTTACTGAATGGCCAGCCGTATCATTTATATGGTGTTTGCCGTCACCAGGAGTGGGAGGGACTGGGTTCAGCCCTGCTGGACAAAAACCATGAAAAGGATATAGAACTGATTCTCGAAATGGGTGCAAACGGTGTACGGCTGGCACACTATCAGCAGGCAGATAAGATGTATAGCCTTTGTGATGAAAAGGGACTGGTTGTCTGGGCAGAAATTCCCAATACACCCGCTTACAGGTTGAATATATCTGCATATTTGCAGAACTGCAAAGACCAGTTAACAGAGCTTATTAAACAGAACTATAATCATCCTTCTATCCTGTTCTGGGGAATGTATAATGAAATAGACATTCCGGCTGCAGATTTAAAGGTCCTCCATGAGGCAGCCAAAGAGCTGGATCCTTACCGGTTGACTACCCAGGCAGACTATACACAGGTGAATGACAGGCATTATATAACTGATGTTGCTGCATGGAACTGGTATTTTGGCTGGTATTACGGTCAGTTTAATGATTATGGAAAATGGTATGATAATCTTCATAGCGAGCACCCTGATTTAATTGCCGGCCTGAGTGAATACGGCGCAGGAGCAAGCATAAGCCAGCAGCAGGAAAATCCCGAACGACCCGATCCTGCTAACGGAAGGTTTTTCCCTGAACAATACCAGCGCCTTTATCATGAGAAAGTATGGACTGAGATTAAGGACAGAAATGATATATGGTGTAAATTTATCTGGAACATGTTTGATTTCAGCTGGACAAACGTTAAACGCGGCGACCGTGACTTCATAAATCATAAAGGACTTGTTACCCATGACAGAAAAATAAAAAAAGATGCTTTCTATTTCTATAAGGCAAACTGGTCTGATGAACCTGTGCTCTATATACTAAGCAGACGGAATGTCGAACGGACAGAGAAAAGTGTTCCTGTTGAAGTATATACCAATCTTGACGAAGTTGAACTATATATTAACGGAGTGTTTTTTTCAAAGAAAAAACCGGAAGCCGGTAATTGCAAAATAATATGGGATAATATCACCCTTTCGCCAGGACGTAATCAAATAAGTGTGATTGGATATAAAGATGGAAATAAATACACCGATGCATGCGAGTGGACATATTATAGAGTTATTCTCTGATTTATGAACTTGTTTATAAAAAATTTTTTAAATTGAGCCTGAGATTATATTTCAGATTGGGCTTTTAATGACTAATATAAATTCTTTCTAATTTTTATAATTATGAACCATAAATACAGAATATTTATCATCAATGCTGTTTTGACAGCGTTAATAGCAGTTACTATAAGCTGTAAGGGTCCGGTTGATAATGACTGGGAGAATCAGTCTATTACCCGTATAAACAAAGAAAGACCTCATGCCTTCTTCATCCCTTATGAGGATATAGAAAAGGCAAAATCTGATGATCCCGGCCAGTCTGTTTATTACAAACTATTAAATGGTGAATGGAAATTCAAGCTGGTCAATACACCGGAAAAAGCTCCAGGAAAATTTTTCTCCAGGAAATTTAAAGACAAAAACTGGGACCTGATAAAAGTACCATCGGACTGGCAATGTGAAGGATATGATTATCCGATATATGTGAATATAGATTATCCCTTTGGATATTCAAGTCCTCCTCCTTTTATCCCTGATGAATATAATCCTACGGGTTTGTACAGAACAACCTTTGAAATACCTGACCAGTGGGCAGGAATGCAAGTTTTTATACACTTCGGGGCCGTAAAATCTGCTTTTTATTTGTGGATAAACGGTCAGATGGTCGGATATAGCCAGGACAGTAAAACCCCTGCTGAGTTTGATATTACAGATTACATTAAGAAGGGAGATAACCTGCTGGCAGCAAAGGTAATAAGATGGAGTGACGGAAGTTATCTTGAAGACCAGGATTTCTGGAGACTAAGCGGCATTGAGCGCGATGTGTTTCTGCTTGTCACACCTCAGAGGAGAATAAGAGATTTCAGGGTCGTAGCCGATTTGGACAGGAATTTTATTAACGGATTACTGGATATTGATGTTGATGTCACTAACCATGAAACTGAGTATAAAGAAGTAACGGTATTGTGCAGGTTAGATGACAAGGGAAAAATAATTTATGAAGAAGAAAAGAAAATCTCAGCCAGCGGAAATGCTGTCTTTAAAGCAACTATCCCTAAGGTGAGGCAATGGAATGCTGAGTACCCGGAGTTATATGGACTGGAGATAATATTAAAAGATGATTCATTACTCCTTCAAGCCATAAACCATGAGATAGGATTCAGAAATGTATCCATAAGGGACGGCCAGTTGCTGATAAATGGTAAGGCTGTGACTATCAGGGGAGTAAATCTGCATGAGCATCATGAAGAAAACGGACATGTCGTTGATTTTGAGACCAGGCTCAATGATATTAAGCTCATGAAGCGAAACAATATAAATGCTGTCCGCACTTCCCATTATCCGCAGGATCCTGTGTTTTATAAACTGTGTAACAGATACGGATTATATGTTATAGGTGAAGCAAATATTGAAAGCCATGGCATGGGATGGGCCTGGGATAACATTATAGCTAATAATCCCAGGTGGCTGGATGCCCACATGGACCGTACCATAAATATGGTAGAAAGGGACAAGAATTATTCTTGTATTATCATATGGTCACTGGGAAATGAAGCAGGAAACGGTGAAAATCAGTACCAGGCCTATAAATGGATAAAGCATAATGAACCTACGCGTCCGGTACAATACGAACAGGCACGGCTTGAACCCAATACAGATATATATTGTCCTATGTATCCCAGGATTGGATGGCTGGAGCGTTATGCAACTACCCATACAGACAGACCGCTAATTATGTGTGAATACGCGCATGCCATGGGTAACAGCCTTGGCAATTTTCAGGATTACTGGGATGTTATATATAAGTACGATAACCTGCAGGGAGGTTGTATCTGGGACTGGGTAGACCAGGGTCTGGTGAAATATGATAAGGATAGTAATAAGTACTGGGCATACGGAGGAGACTTCGGACCTGCAGATGTTCCTTCTGACAATAACTTCTGCATGAACGGTGTTGTTAACCCTGACCGCTCGCCGCATCCGTCCCTTTTCGAGATGAAGAAGGTATACCAGCCTGTATATTTTAAGGAGGCTGACCTGAGAAATGGCAAAATAAAAATTATAAATTATTACGATTTTACAAACCTGAATACTCTTGATTTTTACTGGATAGTTGAGGCAAACGGAAAGTTACTTAAGAAAAGCGATATTTTTAACGTGGATATGAAACCAGGCGCTTCAGGAATAATCACAATTAATATACCTTATATTAAGCCGGTTGAGAATACCGAATACTTTATTACACTTTATGCACAGACAAGAACAGCGTCAGCATTAATACCTGCCGGTCATATTGTAGCATACGAGCAGTTCGAACTGCCGGTATATAAAGAGGCTCCTGTAAAATATTCCACTGATAATAAGCTGGAGGTTTCCGATGACGGGGAGGTGATATTAATTTCAGGTGACAAATTCTCACTAAAGATTAACAGGTCGTCAGGTTGGATTTCTTCATATAAAATAAAGGATAAAGAAATGTTGCTTATGTCATTGCAACCTGAATTCTGGCGTGCACCTATTGATAATGACTTTGGGAATGGCATGCCTGATAGCTGTAAGGTATGGATAATCATGGAAAATGAATTTTTGGTTAAGAATATAAAATCTTTACAGCCTGTTTCCGGAAAAGTTATTGTTAATGTTGATTTTAACATTAAGAGAATAGACTCCAAAGCCGGTATTAGATATGAGATATACAGTGATGGTCTGGTTGTGGTTAAAAGTACCTTCAACCTGGATAAACCCGGTTTACCTGTTATACCGCGTATAGGATTTCGTACAAGGCTTCCGCGGGAATTTGATAATTTTTCGTATTTCGGCCGGGGGCCCCATGAGAACTATATCGACAGGAAAACTTCAGCTCTTGTAGGTCTTTATAAGTCTAAAGCCGAAGAACAATATTACCCCTATAACAGGCCACAGGAAAATGGTTATAAAACAGATGTCCGCTGGGCAATGCTTGAAAATGACAGTGGAACCGGACTAAAAGCTGCTGGTGATCCCTTAATTAGCACAAGTGCTATGCCTTATGCCAGTGAAGATTTTGATCCCGGATTACAAAAGGCACAAAGACATACTACAGATATTAAACAGCATGATTTTATTGAGTGGCATATTGACCTGAAGCAAATGGGTGTAGGTGGCGATAATGCATGGGGTGCATGGCCTCATGATCAATACATGATTTTCCCGGGAGTTTATAATTTCAGCTTTTCTCTTCAACCTGTAATTAAATAATGTCATATCTATAATTTTAAAATATCATGAAAAACATGACAATCATTAAATTCACTGGTGCAGCATTACTAATAACACTTATGATTTTTGTACAACACTCATGCACATCTAAAATCGAGGAAAATACAATCAGCAGTCCGGATAACAAAATAACCGTTCATTTCTGCATTTCAGATGACATGAAAGCTTACTATGATATCTATTATTCTGATTCTCTTATTATGCAAAACTCAAGGTTGGGAATAATTATGGAAGATGAGGATTTTTCAGAAAATCTGGTTTTGCAATCAGTATCATCGATGGAAATGGTTAAGGATGAGTATCGGATATTAAGCACCAAAAAACGTGATTGTTCTTATGAGGGAAATAAAAGAGTCTTTCATTTGAAAAACAGTAATGGAAAGAAGATGGATATTATATTCCAGATATCAGATGACGGGGTGGCTTTCCGCTACTTTTTCCCGGGAAAATCAGATGATATAAAAAAGATATCTAAGGAGGCCAGTTCCTTTAATTTTATTAACGGGACAAAAGCATTTATTCAGCCTATGTCTGCGGCAAAATCAGGCTGGAGCCAGGTAAATCCTTCTTATGAAGAGCATTATATCCAGGATGTTGATTTGAAAGAAGTTCCTGTGAGTGAACCCGGATGGGTATTCCCTGCATTGTTTAAATACCAGGATTTCTGGATGTTAATAAGCGAAACGGCACCTGACAGAAATTATTGCGGCTGCAGGCTGAAGCATGATTCGGCCACAAACGAGTTTTTCCTGGGCTTTCCACAGGGTCCTGAAATTCTTCCGGGCGGACCCCTGAATCCTGAGTCCGCTTTGCCATGGTACTCGCCCTGGAGAATTATTGCTATAGGAAAAGGACTAAAGACAATAGTGGAATCAACACTGGGAACTGACCTGGCTGACCCATCCAGGATTGAGGATTACTCATTTGTAAAGCCTGGCAGGTCTTCCTGGAGCTGGGTTCTGTTAAAGGATGATTCTACAATTTACAGCGTACAGAAACGGTTCATCGATTATGCAGCAGACATGAACTGGGAGTATTGCCTTGTTGATGCGGACTGGGACACAAAGATTGGTTACAATCAGCTTGGCAAACTTGCTAAGTATGCGGAAAGCAAGGGAGTAGGAATCCTTGCCTGGTATAATTCTTCAGGGGTATGGAATACAACAGTATATAGCCCCAAAAGTAAATTACTTACACATAACGATCGTATGTGGGAGTTCAAAAAGCTCAAGGAAATGGGTATAAAAGGTGTTAAAGTAGACTTCTTTGGAGGTGACGGGCAGTCCATGATGGCATATTACCAGGATATATTTGAAGATGCTGCCAGAAACGGACTTATGGTTAACTGCCATGGTGCTACTATACCCAGGGGATGGCACCGTACTTATCCCAACCTGCTGACAATGGAGGCTGTCCGTGGCTTTGAGCATGTAACCTTCGAACAGTTTAATGCCGACAATGAACCTAACCATTCCTGCATGCTGCCTTTTACCAGGAATGTCTTTGACCCCATGGATTTTACTCCTGTATGTTTTTCTGAAGTGCCACGAATGAAACGAATAACAACCAATGGTTTTGAGCTGGCACTTTCGGTTATGTTCTGGTCAGGTTTGCAGCACTATGCAGAGACTCCGCGCGGTATGGCAGAAGTCCCCGCTTATGCAAAGGACTTTCTCAGGGAAGTTCCTTCATGCTGGGATGACACGAAGTTTGTTGATGGCTATCCGGGTAAATATGTGATTATTGCCCGTAAGTCAGGTGAAACATGGTATATGGCAGGCATAAACGGTGAGGATAATGAAAAAGACATAGATGTTGTACTTCCTTTTGTTGACAATGCCGGTTCTTACACGATTATAACTGACGGAGAGGATAACCGTTCCTTTAGTATGAAAAAATTCAAATACGAAACCGGGAAAAGAATTAAAACACTAATGAAAGGATATGGTGGATTTGTGGTGAAGTTTGAATAAATTGTTCTATTGCTTTAAGCAATCCGTCACCATAAATGATGAACAAGTTTCTTTATCCGGGTTTCATAAACCGACTGTATAGCGTCTAACTGCTGTGTTGTAAGTTTCGGCAATTCCAGGGACAGATTATTTGATTCAACATGTTCCTTTTTTGAGGCACCCGGGATAATACAGCTAACTTCATCAAACATTAAAATCCACTTTAAGGCAACAGGGGCAAGATTCTTGTATCCGGGAAATATTTGTTTTAATTCCTCAACAGCATCAATTCCGGTCTCATAATCTATACCTGAAAATGTTTCTCCCTTGTCAAACAGCTCCCCGTTTCTGTTAAAGAACCTGTGATCACCTCTTGAGAATTTCGTGTTTTTATCAAATTTTCCTGTCAGCATTCCGCTTGCCAGGGGAACTCTTACTATAATACCAATGTTCCGGCGTTTGGCTTCACTAAAGAAAAGCTCTGAAGGCCTCTGCCTGAACATGTTGAATATTATCTGAATAGCAGTTACATTAGGATATTCAATAGCTTTAAGGGCTTCTTCAACTTTTTCAACACTGACGCCCAGATTTAAAATCTTACCTTCATCCTTAAGACGCTCAAATAATTCAAAAATTTCAGGCCTGTAATAAACTTCAGGCGGAGGGCAATGTAACTGAATTAAATCAATTGTCTCTACTCCGATATTTTTCAGGCTGTCTTCAATATACTTTTGTAATACTTTGGGCTGGTAATACTGATTTTCGTGCGGACTAAGTCTCCTTCCGCATTTTGTTGCTACATATATTCTCTCAGACCTTGATCTTACCAGCCTGCCAACTGCTTTTTCACTTTCCCCGTCATCGTAAACGTCCGCAGTGTCAATAAAGTTAATACCTGAGTCAACCGCGTAATTTAGAATTTTATTGGCATTATCATGACTGAATTTATCACCCCATTTACCTCCTACCTGCCAGGTACCCAGACTTATTTCAGATATCTTAAAACCTGTTTTGCCCAGTATTCTGTATTTCATTTTATTGTTTTCTAATAAATAAAGTAGTACATAATATTATTAAGAACAGAAACACTTATGCAGTTTAAATTTAAGACTTTTAATTGTTAAAGCCGGTAGATTAGTCCGGTATGGGCAGACTATATACCAGGCTTAAAGTCACTATCGGCCCGTCATTAAAACAAACGTTCTTTTGTGTTCTGTCATCCCCAAATTTTATTATGCTTAACCGGAAATCCATTTTTTCATCTTTTTCGTACTGTGCATATTTTCTGTCCAGTGCGTACCCAATGCGTCCTTCAGCATGCAAATTTCCAAACAGATGATACCTGCCAAAGAAAAATATATCTATACATTCCTTTTCCATATAGTAGTCGGCATTTTCCGGTTCCCCCAGCCTGTAAGAGGTAATAAGGCCAAAATGACCTATGCCTGCAATTAAGCGGTCATTCGCCTTGTATTTTAATTTACTGTAAATGGGAAGTAATCCTGAAATATTCCATCTGTCTGCTACCTGCCAGTTTATATAAACCAGTGGTACTACCATAGGGCTGAAAAAATCATGGTTGTACATTGCACCAAAGCGCATTGTCAGATGTTCGTTAAACTCCTTCTCAAATAGAAAGGTACCACCCAGCTGTAAACTGGTTTCATCTGATTTATGGAAATCTGTCATATAACGGGGAGTAAAAATCAGCCATAGAGCATGATTTTTATTTATCTTCTGAATCAAACCGGTCTGAAGAATGAAACCGTTTAAAGTTATAGGATTTACTATATCTTCAAGCATTCGGGCGTCGCTTGTTACATGCGAGAGGAAATAGTTAAAATCGTTTGCCCAGATAGTGGATTCAGAAAATCTGACGGGTAATACCAGGTTTATAATCCCTCCGGATTCTGTGGCTTTACCCGGGTAGTTCTTTTCATAGGACTGGGGTAATCCATAACGTCCTGTAACTGTCAGCAGGTCAATGCTTTTCTGTGCTGTCAGGGAAAAGCATAATCCTCCTGCAATCATAAAAAGAGTAAGTCTTTTCATTTTCGGAGTTTATAAGTAGTTATTATTAATTTAATCCTTATCTACAGGAACATAATTATCAAGAGTAGAGTAAAAGTCAGCAATAATCTTTTCTTTATTAAAATTTTCCCAGATAGTTATTTTACGGTTATTATCCGGTTGTTCAATCCATTTATCCTCAATAAGAACCGGACAGGGTATTGTTGAGGAATCAGCCCACTGAGGATTTTTTACTATTGCTACCGCTGCCATATCAAATAATGCGCGTGAAGGAGGATCCCCATAATATTCTATATGTTCAAACAGACTGACAGAGTAATCTCCAAAACAATTAAAACTACCCCCATGCCGGCCTGTAACATATTCTGGTATTTTTGGTCCTTTACCCGGCATATTCTTATTTATTTCATTTTGTGTAACTGTAACTGCTGCAGTGCCGGATAGCTTTCCATAACGAACTGTCACCATATGAAATGCCACCTTAGTACCTAGGATATAATTCATTGCTGAAGTATCATTATCCTGGTTGTATTCTCCCGGTTCAGGATAATTTGAACCCAGCCATACTACCTTAATATTATTGGATATTGAGGGATCTTTCTTAAGGGCTAAAGCTATATTTGTCAGTTTACCTACAGCAATTATAATAAGCTTTTCTTTTCTCTTTTTCTTTGCGTTTTTAATAATAAAATTCACTGCTTCATAACCATCAAAGAATACACTGTCTGTCTGATTTTTGATATCTTCAAATTTTCCGTTAGCTCCTTTGAATACAGGTATTTTATTATATAAACCGCAAAGCTTTATTATTCGCACAGCTTCTGCATAATGTTCATTTATATCTCCTCCGTTATATGTAGCATTGACTGTAATACCACTAACCTTGAAAGTGTTGCCGTTTAATAATAAATATGCCAGTGCATGCTGGTCATCAAGCTCATTATTTGCATCCGTGTCGAGTATAACTGTCGATTTTATTGCTGATTTACTTTTGTTTTCTCCTGTACCGGAACAGGAATATATTAGCAGAACAGATACTGAAATTATTATAAATTTAATTGTGCTGTTCATGATTTTTTCCGGGGATTCTCTTCTTTAATTATAATGCAACCGGTGATTCCTCCGCTGAATTCGTCTTTTACTACTAAATGTTCAGCCGGAAAAACCTTATTATTTATTTCAATTGTATGCTTAATTCTTTTCTGGCCCTTAAGTTCCTCAATGGAAATTTTCTTCTTCAGCTGAGGAAATAATTCGAATATATCTTTGTTTTCTGCCTTCTTGCCGGATATTCCGAGTAAATTAAGTCCTTTTCCATATATCTGGATTATATTTCCTGTGAAAGTTGTTCTGTAATAAATCAGAGGATATTCGCCAAAAACTTGCATCAAAACCTCGTTTTTGCCTTCCAGGTTACTTACTAAATCGTTCTGCTCAGTTATATTCCTGGAGATTACTAATAAACCCGTTAGTTTACCATCGACGTCCTTGAAGGGAAGCCTGGAAGTATCATACCACTGTACGGTTCCATCATCGTAGCGGATTTGTTCCTGTACATGTGGTATTTTCTTTCCGGATTCAAGTATTTTCATCTCCTCCTTGCGGGCCATGTCAAAATGTTCCTTGCCAAAAAAGTCAGTGTCTGATTTACCTATTGCATCTTCAGGATTTTTTAATTTCAGGGCATCTGACTTTATCTTATTAATACGAAGGTAATTACTATTTACATCCTTAAAGGTTACCCTGTCTTGCATAAAATTCATTAAAGTATCAAACATTGCTTTTTCAATTTTGAAAGCTTCATTTTTTCTAACCAGTTCCTCCTGGGTAGCAGTAAGTTCTTCAAGATTTTGTTTTAATTCTTCATCCGTAGCTTTTATTTCTTCGGCCTGCATATGTGATTCATCCATAGCTTTTTTAACTCTTTCATTTGCCTGTACAATAGAAATAACTGATGCTACCGATTCTGTCGCCTTTTCAATATAATTAAGCTTATAACTTTCCAATGGAAGAAATGATGAAATTTCAATAATACCCAGGATCTGATCATCTAGCTTTATTGGCATAAAGACCAGATATCCGGGTTGCACATCTCCCAGTCCGGATTGAATCTTAGAATATGTTTCAGGCAGTTCCCTGATCTCCAAAATCTCTCCTTCTTTGTAACATGTGCCTGCCAGACCTTCACCGGGCAGAACAGTTTTATTTTTAAGTTTCTTGGAATCAACTGCATATGTTGCAGCTACTTCAAGGTGCTTATTTTCGAAATCATTATCATTTTCAAGATATAAAACACCTTGCTGTGCTTCCACGTATTCCACAATTTCATTCAAAATACTTCTGACAAGCATTTCAACATTCTCTTTGGCTTTGGAGCTTATTTCAGATATCCTGATTAAACCCTTATTATGCCATCTTGATTCTTTTTCCATCTCATCTCTCTTTCTGATGTTCTCTTCCTGCTCCTTTAGTTGTGCCTGTTGCTCAAGGAGCACCTTCCTCTCTTTTTCAAGCTGGTCTGAAAGTTTCTGCTTTTCCTTTTTAAGCTGGGCTTCTCTTCTGCGGATAAGCCAGTATATAATCCTCAGGGCTAAAATGAATAATAAGCCGTAAAACCACCATGTTCTCCAGAAGGGTCGGCGAATAATTACTCTTAATTCAGCCGGATTAGTGTTCCATATATTGTCAGCATTGGATGCCGTAACTTTAAAAATATATTTCCCAGGGGGCAGGTTTGTATATGTAGCGAAATTCACCTTACTGTATTGCCATTCCTTATCATATCCTTCCAGAATATATTTAAAAACATTCTTTTTGGGATTTGCATAATGAAGGGCTGCAAATTCTATTGAGATTATGTTTTGCCTGCGGCCAAGCTTAATCTTTTCAGTTTCTGAAATTGACTTTTTCAAAATTTTCCTGCCGCCAACTTCCTCTCCAATTACGACATTTTTATTTAAGATCCTGAGGTCGGCAATGACAATATTTGGCTGGATTAAATTATCTTCTATCCTTTCAGGATAAAAAGTATTAAAACCTTTTATACCTCCAAATACCATTTCCCCGGAATTACATTTATAAAAGGCATTATAATTGAATTGCTTGCTTTGCAGACCGTCATCACTGTCATAAACCCTGAAGACCACACTGTTAGGATTCTCCACAATATTGCCGGCTTTAACCAGCCCGAAGTTTGTGCTGATCCAAAGATTTTTTCCATTGTCCTCCAGTATTCCATAAACAATATTCACCGGATGCCCCTTATTCTCAGAAAAATGTAAAAAGGTTTGCATCGAATTATCATAACGGGTTAATCCTTTATCACTGCCAATCCATGTGAATCCGTATGAATCTTCAAGCAGGGCATAAACTTTGCCTATCAGGCTGTCGTTAGCAATAAAATTAAAGATACTGTCTGGTTTGTCAAATTCCCATATACCGCCTATGCTTCCAATATATATATTACCGTCTTTATTTTGTGTAATACCAAAATATGCCTTTTCCTTAAGGTGGATGAATTTATCCTGGCCAGCAAGTAAAATATCAATGGAACTTTGCTGGTTATCTATATTTTCATTAGTTATTATCCAAAGGTTATTATCCTTATCATTCAGCAGTCCGTATATTTTGTCCCAGGACAGGCTGTTTATGTTATCAGGATCATGATTATAATGCAAAAACCTTCCTGTTTCAAAATCGTAGTAGTCCAATCCACCCCTGTTTGTCCCAATCCATAGATTACCTTTTATATCAACTGTCATCGCTTTAATATCATTATAACTGATAGAATAAGGATCTGTTTCATCATTAAAATAATAAGTGAAAGTATTAGTCTCCCTGTCCAGGTAGTTCAACCCATTATCAGTACCAATCCACAGGTTTCCGTTTATGTCTTCTGTAAACGAATACACATTCGGACTGCTAAGAAAATGATTATCATTAGCACCTGCGCGGTAATTAATAAATTCCTTTCTTAAGAGATCAGTAAAGTTAACTCCTCCTGCAAAGGTGCCCAGCCATAATGTTCCGGTCCTGTCAATATAACTGCATAATAGTGAGTTCTGACTTAATGTTGAAAAATTATGATCAGTATTCGCATAGAGGATAAAGTCGTCACCTTTTTTCATATATAAGCCGATACGTGTGCCAACGAAGAAATTTCCTTTTCTGTCTTCAAAAATAGCGCGGACCCTTCCCGTGTAGCTGTTATCAGGGTCCGGCATTATTCGTGTAAATGACTGATCTGCCGGATTAAACATATTTAATCCGTTATTAAAAGTGCCTATCCAGATATTACCGGCTTCATCCTGGTAAAATCGTTCAATCCGGTTACCGCTTATTGAACTGCTATCAAGAGGATCATAACTGAAACATTTAAATCTTTTTTTGTCCTGGTCGTATATGCATATACCTTTGTCTAATACAGATATCCAGACTTTATCATCTCTGTCAACCATTAACCTGAAAACAGTGTTGTCGGGTAATACATTTGGACTGGCAGGAGTATTGCGGTAAATTTCCAGTTCTTTTGTTGAATGATTATATGCATAAAGTCCGGTTGAAGCAGCTATCCACAATTTCCCCCTGCTGTCTTCGTCAAGATCTTCAACATTTCCCAGGGCAGTATCCATTTTATTATGGGAAAAGCGAATAAAATTATTCTTCCCGGCATTATAAAGGTCAAGGCCATTATTGCTTCCTATCCAGAGATTACCCTTGCTGTCCGAGAAAATAACTTTCACATCATTTCCTGAAATAGTGGTAGAATCATCAGGATTATGCCTGTAATTAATTATGCTTTGTCCGTTATATTTATCAGCACCGTTTTGTGTGGCAAACCATATAAAACCTTTTTCATCCTGACAAACGCAACTAACATGGTTATTGGATAATCCTTCATCAATAGTAAGATATTTGAATGTGTATTGATTTTGTGTGATATGAGTATTTTGCCCGTATAATAATATATTACATATTATTGCAGCAGCCAGTCCAATTAGATATTTCATAATTACTATGTTTTCATTAAATTATCAGCAAAATAAATTTAGTAAAATTAGGTTAAAAAGAAAATATAATTTTCTGGCTGTCTGAGACTATTTTTACTATTTGTCTCATTAGCAATTGAAAAGTATTCATAAAAAATGTTATAGCATAAAAATTAGCTGGATTAAGATAAGAATAGTTTTAGAAGGCGCTGACGGCGATCCATTTTATTATTCTTTTAAGAGGCCTTGGATTTTAAATACAACAGCATGCTGACACGGCTGGCTTTCCGGCAATTTTATTCTAAGTCCGTGTTCATTTTGCGTCCAGTCTAATTTCCCGTTATATCCAAGTAAATGTATGTCAGTAATTTTATTGCCGTCCAAATACTCTGAGTCAGTGGCTAAGGTTTTAATTACTACATATTTATCCTCTGGCCAACCCATTATAAACGCATAAAGAAACCCATTTTTTTGTGTAAAACGGATATCTTCCGAAGTAAAGCGGGTTTTATTCTCGTTGAACATACCTGACCTGACCTGTGTAGGCCCTTCTCCGTAAACTTTCCACGGGCGGGTACCATAAATTGCCTCCCCGTTTATTTTAATCCATTCAGCCATACCCTCAAGAAATGCCACTTCAAGTTCATCTATCGAGCCGTCGCCACGCACCGGGATACTAAGTAGCAGATTCCCATTTTTGCTGACAATATCAATGAGCTGATGAACCACTTGCCTTACGGTTTTATACCTGTTTTTATTGTATACATCCCTGTTGTAATGCCAATCTCCTATGCAGGTACATGTCTGCCACGGATTTTTCTTTATTTCATCTGTTAATCCGCGCTCAAAATCTTCAACAACTCCGGAATTCTGATTCGCTTTTAGTTTTTTCGCAGTGGCAACAACTTCAAGCTTGCCATTATTCCATTGCATGCTGGCATTATAATAATGTGCGACTATATCAAGACCAGCCTGCCCCAGAGGTAATCCGGTATTATCGAAATACACAAGGTCAGGTTGATATTTGTCAATCAGATCCTGGCAGCGGAGAAACCATTTTTTGGTAAATCCGGGATTATTTTCAGGAGGATCTTCATTCCAGGGACGGGTATTTTTATCGTGCCATTCTGCAACTGCCTTAGCGCTTGTTATTCCATCAGGCATCTTTATTGTTGGTCCTGTATATAGATCCTGAGGATCAAGACCTTCCCACCATTTTCCTTTTCCATCTTCTTTGGTAAGAGTTGCGGCATCATACCGCACACCTGCAAGAGGGCCTTCCCCGTCATACCCGTAAGCTGTTTGAAACCAATGCCATGCATGAGCTGAATGGTTACTAACTCCAAAATATAAACCATTCTCCCTGGCTATTCTTTTCCACGTACCTACAATATCCCTTTTAGGTCCTACATTTACCGAATTCCAATCATGATACTTAGAATCGTAGTTATCAAAATTATCATGATGGTTAGCCAGTGTAACAAAATACTTTGCACCGGCACGTTTGTAAAGCTCCATTAATTTTTCAGGTTCCCAGTTTTCAGCTTTCCATAGATTATTTAACTCCATAAAGCCAAATTTTGAAGGGTGACCGTATTTTGAAACGTGGTAATCATACTGGGGGTGTCCCTGGATATACATATGTCGTGCATACCAGTCACCTGCTTCGGGCACACACTGTGCTGACCAGTGCGCCCAAATACCAAACTTGGCATCTCTGAACCAGTCAGGGCATTCATAGTTTTCTTCAAATGATTCCCAGGTGGGCTGGAATTTCCCGTTTGCTATTTTTCGATCTTTTACTTCCTGTGAAAATGCTTTACAGTCATATTTTAAAATAATACAAATCATCAAAAAAAATTTAAGAATCAATTTAAATGTTTTCATTGCCGTTTTTTAAGGTTGAAAATTAAAACCAAGCCCTTCTGCCACTTTTTTGGCTAATTCTTCATCAGCTTTATGAAAGTGAGACAATTGAGCCTTGATAATTTCATTACGTTTGTCTCCGGTTATTCCCTGCATTGAACCAACAATATTGTTGATAGTATTTTGGCGTTCCTGTTCAGTCATCACTTTTCTAAATAACAAACCCGGTTGTGTATAATGATCATCATCATTCTCATTACGGTCATACCAGTCAGCAATATTTGAATCCAATTTTTGAGAGGGTTCTTTATAGCTTTTATCTGCTTCAATATCATCAAACCTGTTTGGCCAGTAATTAGGTTTGTCATTCCTATTATCATCAACTCTCATGTGGCCGTCACGCTCGTAGTTAATTGGACTGTTGATTGGACGGTTAACGGGTATCTGCTCGTAATTTGCTCCCAGTCTGTACCGGTGTGCATCAGGATAGGATAATAGCCGGCCCTGCAGCATTTTATCATAAGAATAGCCAATACCATCTGCTACATGAGCCGGAGCAAAAGCCGATTGTTCAACATCCCGGAAATAGTTGGAGGGGATTTCATTTAATTCCATAACTCCAGCATCCATCAGGGGGTAATCTCTATGGGGCCACACCTTGGTAAGATCAAAAGGATTCCATTTAAAAGTTTTGGCCTGTTCTTCTGTCATGATCTGTATTTTCATCGTCCATTTAGGGAAGTTACCCTTTTCAATAGCTTTAACCAGGTCACGCTGTGCCCAGTCAGGATCTTTCCCTTTCATGACTTCAGCATCAGGACCTGTAAAATTTTTAATACCCTGCTGGGTTTTAACATGGAATTTAACCCAGTATCGTTCATTTTTACTGTTGATAAGTGAGAAAGTATGGCTTCCATATCCGTTTGTATGCCTGTAGCTATATGGTGTTCCCCTGTCGCTGAAAAGTATCATTACCTGGTGCAGACTTTCGGGATTTAAACTCCAGAAATCCCACATCATAGTCGGACTTTTCAGATTGGTTTTAGGGTCCCGCTTTTGTGTATGTATAAAATCACTAAATTTTTTCGGATCCTTAATAAAAAATACAGGGGTATTATTTCCCACCAGGTCCCAGTTTCCATCTTCAGTATAAAACTTAATAGCAAAGCCCCGTGGATCACGCTCTGTATCGGCACTGCCTTTTTCTCCTCCTACTGTTGAGAACCGTACAAAAACACGACATTCGTTACCTACTTTCTGAAATAATCTGGCACGGGTATATTTTGTAATGTCATGGGTTACAGTAAATTTACCAAAAGCACCGGTGCCTTTTGCATGTACAACACGTTCGGGGATTCGTTCACGGTTAAAATGAGCCATTTTTTCATGCAGAATATAATCTTGCAGAAGGACAGGCCCTCTCGGACCGACAGTCATACTATTTTCATTCTCATGGTATGGTTTGCCGGATGCTGTTGAAAGTTTTTTCTTTTTGTCTTTCATAATATATTGTTTAATAGTCAACTAATTGAAATTACTAATGTTTATTTTTAATAGTAGGGATTAAAAATCCCATTACTACAGTACCAACAATACCTGCAGTAACTAAAATAATCCTTGGTATCAGTGTATTCATAAAGAAATAAGCAGAAACAAATATCATTGTCCACATAAGAATGATGGAATATATTTTAGTTTGAATATTCAGTCCTTTGTTTTTTCTAAAATCAGAAATAAAAGGACCTAAATATTTGTTAATGAGCAACTGGCGATATAATTTTTCCGAACTTCTGGCATATAATCCTGCAGTAAGAAGGATAAACGGCGTGGTAGGGAGGCCCGGAATGAAAATACCAAGTATGCCCAAAAAAAGTGAAATGGTGCCCAGTATTATTAAAACTAATTTAAGCATTTCTACACATCAAGTTCAGCAAATATTCTTTCCAGAAGTTTCCGGGTAGCAATAATTCCATCTCTTTCAGATAAATTATCTCCTTCATATTCAATACCAATGTAACCTTCATAACCTGATTCCTTAACTATTTGCATCATCCTTTTATAATCAATATCAGTCTCATTACCGTTTTCATTAAAATTATGAGATTTGGCACTAACACCCTTTGCAAAAGGCATTATTTCCTGCATTCCTGTATACTTATCATACTCATCAATACATTTCCAATTACCTTCAACAATTTCACTTTTCAGACAAAAGTTTCCTAAATCCGGTAAAGTGCCGCAAAAGGGATTGTTAACACAGGAGATTACGTTAGACAGCCATTTTCCATCTGATGAATATCCCCCATGGTTCTCGACAATTACATTTATACCTGCTTTTTCTCCGTATTCCGTAAGCCGCTTTAGTCCGTCAATAGCTGCAACAGAAACTTGTTTATCCGTGCCTTCCCCTCTTGCATTAACTCTTATAGAATGGCATCCAAGTATTTTTGCAGTATTAATCCATTTGTAATGCCTTTCAACAGCCTGAATACGTCTTGGTTTATATAAATCTCCAAGGTTACCTTCGCCGTCAATCATGATCAGTACATTTGTTATTCCGTTATCATTTGTTAGCTGCACTAATTCATTTATATATGGGTTACCCGTACCTTTAAAAAAAGTGCTTACATATTCCACAGCATCAATTCCAAATTCATCTTTAGCAAAAACAGGAAAATCAAGGTTACTTATTTCGCCACTAAACAAAGCTTTATTCAGTGACCATTCTGCCAGAGAAATTTTAAATCGGTCACTTTTTTGAAAAGAGGCAAACAAAGAAGCATTCTTTGTTAACAGAGCTGCACCTGCCGATGCAGCCAGGGATTTTTTAATA
>Ga0315544_1001042_pt1 | contig 22928 bp, 17 predicted proteins | sample SalMarSW160130MG_2_FD_202543 | JGI IMG/M metagenome (GOLD analysis project Ga0315544, IMG submission 202543) | Salt marsh sediment microbial communities from the Plum Island Ecosystem LTER, Massachusetts, United States - Salt Marsh Sediment SW1601-130 ... | reverse complement strand
GTTTACATCCCGAGGGACTTCCTCCTACACGCGGCGTCGCTGTGTCAGGCTTTCGCCCATTGCACAATATTCGTTACTGCAGCCCTCCGTGGAGGTCCGGGCAGTGTCTCAGTCCCGATGTTGCGGGTCAACCTCTCAGTCCCGCTACCCGTCGCTGCCTTGGTGAGCCGTTACCCCACCAACAAGCTGATAGGAGGCAGGCCGCTCCTGTGCTGATAAATCTTTGATCATCCGCCTATAGACAAATGATATTATTTGGTATTACCGCCCCTTTCGGAAAGTTGCTAAAAGCAACCGACGCTATCCCAAAGCACAGGGTACGTTACCTACCCGTTACTAACCCTTTCGCCACTAACCGTCCAATAAATTGAGCGGTCCGTTCGACTTGCATGTCTTAGCCACGCCGCCAGCGTTCGTTCTGAGCCAGGATCAAACCCTTCAATTTGTATCGTCGCTCCCCCAAGCTTTCTTTCGAAAGCAGAAATGGGGGAAATCGTCGAAGAAGGCTCAACACTTTCAAGCATACGCACCGAAAGTGCCGAATGTACACATAGTTCCCCGCTCACGCGGGGCGTTTAAGCTATCCGGGCAGAGCGTATTCACGCCCGGTAGCTGCACTTTCGCTGCTTGCCCCGTTTAGAATATAAATTCTATTTGGGGCTGTTTTGGCTTAACTGTTAACTTGTCAAAGAACTCTCTTAAATCCGCATTATAAACCGAAGGCCAAGCATAGATGTATAGTCCCTGCTTGACCATCAATGTATCTATTTTAACCTATATATTAGTATCGTCAAGAAAGATAAAGAAAAAAAATAAAATTTTTTGAAAATTTTTTTCCCGGCCGCTAAATAACGCTTATTAAAGCCCATCCCCTGCCCCGTATCTATTATTACGCATAAGGCCCCGCTTTGTTCAAACCCCGGCCGAAGTCCCGCCCACCACTGTCATCCTGAGCGAAGCGCAACCCACAACTGTCATCCTGAGCGTAGTCCCGCACCAATTTTGGTGCGGGACGGAGTCGAAGAGCCTGCCCTGAGCATAGTCGAAGGGATCTGGTAAACGAAAAAAATTAAACCTCCATTTTGACCAAATTTGTAACGTGGTTGCCCGGCAATTCTTTTCATTCCTGTGAAACCTGTCTTGAGCCTAGCCTGCCCTGAGCGTATTGAGTTTACCCCCGATGTTAGCTCACTTGCTTTTCTGTCGGGGGCCGTGGGCACCGATTTTCATTCAGTAATCTTATAGACCAAATCCCCACTTCTTACCCGCTCACTGACCTTCACGCCGATAGAATCGCCCGGCTTAGCCTCTTCAACCTGTTCATTGTTGATCTGCATCGAATCAACCGTCATTTCAAGGTCGGTAGTATGCCCCTTAATGTGGATTTTATCTCCCACTTTTAAGGCCGCCGTCAGCTCGATACCAGCTGCTACAGGGTGGGCGAAGAAATCCGATACTTCTCCAATAATCTCCTCAGGCATCTTTTCTCCTTTCTTTTTCTATAGGCCAGACGTCTTGGTCTTTTTTTCATTGATTATTGATTGATAATAGTTTACTATGAGTTTAAGCGATTTCAACTGGGGATTTTCTTTAGTTCGAGATTTAAAATGGTTTGCCCCCTTGGGCATTGCAAAATGCCCAAGGGGGCAGTGCCTGCGAGATTTCTTTAGAAATCTTACTTGTTATGACAAGCACGCAGACACGGATCAGTTACAATAACATAAAAATACCGATGAAGGAGCAGGAAGTCAAGTATAAATTTAAAATTTTTGGGGAAAATTATAATGAACTCATACACACTTGGATTAGATATTGGCTCAAACAGTATCGGCTGGTCGTTAATGGACATGGGCGAAAGACCGGCAATAATCGATATGGGAGTTAGAGTTTTTCAGGAAGGAGTGAACAGGGATACAAAAGGATTGGAGAAGTCAAAGAATGCGACGCGTCGAGAAGCGAGGGGTGTAAGACGGACTCACCAGAGACGAACTCTGAGAAAACAACAATTGTTGAGCGTGCTTCAATCCAAGGGGTTATTACCGAACGATGAATCGAAACTTGTGTCGCTATTTCATACCAGTCCATACGAATTGCGAAAAAAGGGGCTGGACGAGAAGCTCGAACCTTATGAATTCGGCAGAGTATTTTACCATTTGAGCCAGCGCAGGGGTTTTAAGAGTAATCGCAAGAGCGGGAAAGCAAGAGAAGACAGTGTTGTCATAAAGTGGGCAAACGCACTGCAAACGGAAATGGACAGCAAAAAATTCCGGACGATAGGAGAGTATTTTGCGGAGTTAAATCCCGATGAGAAGCGGATAAGAGGAAAGTACACATTCCGGACGATGTATGAGAAAGAGTTCGATTTACTATGGGCTAAACAGGCGGAATTTTATCCGGAGGTGCTGACTGAAGATTTACGCAAAAAGGTTCGTGATGAGATTATATTTTTCCAAAGACCGTTGAAGCCAACAGATGAATTGATTGGTGAATGCGAATTAGAGCCAGGTGAGAAACGATGTCCAAGAGGTGATTGGTATGCAAGGCGGTTTAGATTGCTTCAGGATGTCAATAACCTGATTATCCAAAATCCTGACGGAACCGAAGAAAAGCTTTCTAATCAGCCTGACCATCGAAAGATACTTCTGGATGAGCTGGGCCAAAAAGAAAAACTTACTTTTGATAAAATTCGCAAAAAACTGGGTCTGTTAGAGACCCAGAAGTTCAACGCCGAATACAAAATAGGCAGGGGCGGAAAAACCGTTGAATCATTAAAAGGCGATAATTTTTCCGCCGGGATGAGAAGCAAGAATGTCTTTGGACCAAAAAAGTGGGATGAGATGGATGAGCAGGAGAAGATGAAGCTCAACGAGTGGATTGTAGAGCTTGAAGATGACCAACTTAGAGAGAAGTTGCGAGGTGAATACGGCTTTGAAGATAAGCAGATAGAAGCCATTTTGAAAATATCGATACCCCAAGGGTATATGAGTTTTTCTCGCAAGGCGATTATCAATCTGCTTGAGTTTATGGAGCAGGGAGCCATCACGAGTGAGGCAATAGATGTTGCGTATCGTGATAGAAAAACAACCGGCGGGGAAAACGATCTTGATAAATTGCCGCCGACGGAGGACCTGCGTAATCCGATTGTGAACAAGGCGCTTTTTGAGGTTCGCAAGGTTGTCAACGCGATTGCACGAGAGTACGGTAAGCCAGCAAGGATAAAGATAGAAATGGCAAGAGACGTGCAGGGTAGCCAACGACAGCGGGAGGAATTGCACTGGAAGCAATGGGAGAATAAAAAGAGGAATGAGGGGGCGCGTAAACGGCTGAGAGAGGACATCGATATTAGTAGGCCGACACGTGACGATGTTATAAAATACAAGCTATGGGAGGAGTGTGGGAGAAGGTGCCCATATACGGGAAGACATATTTCGCAGGAGGCACTTTTCGGGCCCAATCCGGAGTTTCAGGTTGAACATATTTTACCATACGACCGCAGTTTAGACGACAGCTTTTTGAACAAGACCCTTTGCGAGGTTCACGAGAATATCCACGTGAAGAAGAACCAAACACCTTATGAGGCATACAGCCACGACACGGAGAAGTATGAGCAGATAAAACAGAATATAAAGGTCTTGCCTTGGCCGAAACGACAGAAATTTATGCAGAGCGAGATAAACCTCGAGAAGCATATCGAGAGAGAACTTAATGACACCAGATATATCTGCAAGGAAGTTGTTAAATACCTCAAACGACTCGGAGTTAATGTCAAAGGGACAAGAGGTAAGATTACGGCAGAGCTGAGGCACCAATGGGGGATGGATGGGATTTTTGACGAGTTGGGAGTGAGACGAGATGACGACCATCGCAGGCATGCGGTGGATGCGGTTGTAGTAGGGGTTACTGAGAATGAACATCTGCGAAAGTTAGCGAGAAGCAAGTATTCGGTGACGGGGATGTTCTTTGACCTGCCCTGGCAAAATTTCAGAGAAGAAGTAAGGGAAAAAGTAAGGCATATCAATGTTTCCCACAGGGTTCAGCGAAGGGTATCAGGCAAGCTGCACGAAGAGACTAACTACGGGCTGACGGGCAAGAAAAATGAAAAGGGGCAGGATATTTACGTATATCGCAAGCCGTTAGATGGCCTGACGATACCGATGATTAAGGACATTGTTGACACGGTTGTGCGGGAGATTGTGAAAAATCGCTTATTAGAAAAGGGCATCGACCTGAACGCAGGCGATAGAAAAATACCAAAAGAGGTTTGGAAAGAGCCGCTATATATGAGGACAAAAAAGTCCGACAAGAAAGTGCCTATCAAGAGCGTGAGAATACACGACGTGAAAACGAACGTGATACTAATGAAGGATAATACTGGCAAGGTGTACAGAGTTGTAGAACCTGGTAGCAACCATCATATTGAGATATTCGAATATACTGACAAAAAGGGAAATGTTAAAAGGGATGGAAAAGTAATCTCAATGTTCGATGCTATACAGAGAGGTCAAAGAGGTGAATCTGTTGTATGCAAAGACTATAATGATGGTAAAAATTTCGTTTGTTCGTTAGCTCAAAATGAGTCGTTTATGCTCGAGCTTGATGAAGATAGTACAGAATTACACAGAGTTCAGAAAATAACACAGTCCGGTAATAACATTACCATAACTCTACGTCCTCATACATACTCAAGAAAGGTTAGTGATTCTGATAAACCCCCTCTTGTTCAACGTAGAACACCAAATACACTAAAGGGCCATAAGGTAACTGTCGATATGCTCGGCAGGGTACATATGGCCAATGATTAAGCGGATAATTGAAATATCTCAAGCAAAAACGTACTTGTCTGTTAAGTACGAGCAATTGCTTATAAAGCAGGATGGTGAGCAGGTCTCAAGTATTCCCTGTGAAGATATCGGGGTACTGTTAGTTGACCATAGGGGGGTAACATACACACACTCGGTATTCACCGAATTATTAAGGTGTGGGGCTGCGGTTGTACTTTGTGGGGTCGACCATCATCCGGCGGGGATGCTACTTCCAATTGAAAGCAACAGCATTCAAACGGAGAGGTTTCGTCAGCAGATAGAGGCGAAAGAGCCGGTAAAGAAACGGCTATGGAAACAAATCGTAAAAGAAAAGATTAAACATCAAGCCAAACTGGTTGGCAAAGACAGTGATGTATATAGAACTCTGATGACTTTGAGAGACAGGGTTAGGTCGGGTGACCCGGATAATATCGAGGCGCAGGCGGGCAGGAAATACTGGCCTGTGTATTTGCAGGACGTAACATTTCACAGGGACATTAGCGGGCCACCGCCAAATAATATGCTCAACTACGGATATATGGTGTTGCGTGCGTCTGTGTCAAGGGCGCTATGCTCGGCGGGTCTTTTGCCGTCTTTGGGGATTCATCATCGAAACCGTTACAACGCATTTTGTTTAGCTGACGATTTGCTTGAGCCGTTCAGAGGGTTTGTAGAATCGAAGGTGAGGGAAGTCTATTGGGATATTGGGCCGATGGATGAGCTTGAGCAATCGACTAAAGCGAGGCTGTTGGAAGTTTTATATGAGGAAGTCAATATAGCCGGCTTTAAGGGGCCGTTGATGGTTGGATTACATCGGACGATGGCATCTTTGCAGAGGTGCTTTGCGGGTGAGCAAAAATTTATCAATTTGCCTAAATTGTAAAAAGAGATTCTTCGCTGCGCTCAGAATGACAAAGAGCAAGTATGATTATAAGCGGGTATAGAGCGGTGTGGATATTTGCGATGTTTGACCTACCAACAGATACGAAAAAGGCGAGAAAAGATTATACATATTTTAGGGAAAATCTGTTGAAAAATGGATTCAGTATGCTACAATATTCGGTATATGTAAGACACTGTGCAAGTGAGGAAAATGCAGATGTTCACTACAATAGAATTAAAAATTTTCTTCCGCCGGACGGTGAAGTTCGTCTTATTACCATTACTGACAAACAGTTTGTCCGTATGGAAACTTTTTGGGGAAAAATGCGAAAACCCATGCCTCCAGCCCCTCGACAGCTCGAATTATTTTAAAAATTTTCGCCCGCAAACCCTTAAAGACAAAGGCCTTGCGGGCGAACCATTGTAACTGATCCGCGTCTGAGTGCAAGCCACAACTCTGTATAAAATGTATTGACGGTAAATTTATTGTAACTGATCCGCGTCTGAGTGCAAGCCACAACCATTTACTGTTTTTGCCATTATTTTATATATTGTAACTGATCCGCGTCTGAGTGCAAGCCACAACTGAGCTATATCAACAGCCTTTTTCCAAAGAATTGTAACTGATCCGCGTCTGAGTGCAAGCCACAACACAATTATATGAGCTCCCTCATAGCCGTTTATTGTAACTGATCCGCGTCTGAGTGCAAGCCACAACAAATATTCCTGAATCATAGAATAATCCATAATTGTAACTGATCCGCGTCTGAGTGCAAGCCACAACTTCGTGTTGTTTTGCAGAAGTATCATCGTATTGTAACTGATCCGCGTCTGAGTGCAAGCCACAACCCAATATGTATATCTGCCATTTTCAATCTATTGTAACTGATCCTCGTCTGAGTGCAAGCCACAACTAATTTAAGGTTTCTCTCCTTGGTGATTTTATTGTAACTGATCCGCGTCTGAGTGCAAGCCACAACGTCATCAAGCTCATCGTCAAGCTCATCATCATTGTAACTGATCCGCGTCTGAGTGCAAGCCACAACGCTGTTCCAATAGTCCTTAAACGGCTGGATATTGTAACTGATCCGCGTCTGAGTGCAAGCCACAACCGGTACTTCATTTTTCATTTCTCCTTTTTCATTGTAACTGATCCGCGTCTGAGTGCAAGCCACAACATTTGCAATTCTACATTGCAATTTTATCAATTGTAACTGATCCGCGTCTGAGTGCAAGCCACAACCAATAACACCAATGTCAGAAATGTTCTGGTATTGTAACTGATCCGCGTCTGAGTGCAAGCCACAACTAATCCACTCATAAGTCCTACCGCCGAACTATTGTAACTGATCCGCGTCTGAGTGCAAGCCACAACAGAAGAGGACTTGGACAGTGGTACGATTGAATTGTAACTGATCCGCGTCTGAGTGCAAGCCACTTAAAAACTCAAAATTACCACCCCGGCCAACGAAAATCAAGCAAATTCCCCCCTTATTTTAAACAGTTCAGCCGGTCGGCTTAATCATAAGTAGGCAGCACCAAGCCGACTGAATCCGTGTAAATTCGTGTAATTCGTGGCTTAAAATAGGTAAAAATTCCGCCAGTTTTCAATCAAAAACGCTGATACCTCAGAACAAAAATCAAGATTTTCAGAAATTCTTTAACTTACTGTCCCAAATAGAGTTACGAGAATCACGAATCGATATTCGAGGACCTTTTTCGCATCAAAAGTGCAGGTAGCTCTAATTATAGAGGCGCTACTTTTTCGCCTCCGGCAAAAAGATGACAAAATCCAAGCTTGTCCTCGAATGCCGTAGTCAGGGATCCAGATTACAGCTTGATCATTTAATAAATATCGAAAAACCGGTCATCAACGATGTTTTTGACCTTAAGAAATTTGTATTTTGAATTTGTTTCGGATTTAGTGCTTAGTATTTCGGATTTCAAACTACCAGATACAACCTTGGGCTACGATCTATGCAATACGCAATACGCGATACGCAATACTCGCCAACCGACATCTGTCGAGAGTTCTCTACAAATCAGCCCTTTTTATGCAAAACAAACCCAATTTCATTTAAAGTCAAATGAATGTAAGGCCATATAATATAAAGGATTACGAAAATAAACCCAATGGGACACTTGGTGAAAACAAACCCAATTCAAAGCCAATTAAAGCCAATTTCAATGCCTATCAAACCCAAACAAACCCAATTTCTGCCAAAATCTGCTCTGCTGTAACTCGTTTGGCTTTAGACTGCTCTCATTTTTTCTGCCGCCAGACCGTCCGCGTTTGCTCTGGAGATTGTAATGGTCTATAGCATTGCGGACAAGCTTTTCGAAGTCCACCCCCCCGAATTTCCACGGCTTAGGAATTAACCTGAAAATCTCTCTCTGGTCGACTGCCGTCTGAAGAGTGGCGTCCTGCTCATATCCCGAGAGTACCATTCCGATAATGTGGGGATAGTCTTTTCTGACGGTTCTAAGAAGCTCGAGTCCGTTCATCTCAGGCATGCGCATATCGGTTACGATTACATGCACTTCTTCTCGCTGGAGGATTTCAAGTGCTTCTTTGCAACTCTTGACGAAAAGTTTATTGTATGACTCGTCCAGGAGGCCCCTTTCTAAGGACTGCAGGACTATTTCGTCATCGTCCACAAATAATACGGTCCTCTTTTCTACTTTTTTCTGCCTCCACTTCATTTTTTGCCTCTTTCTTGCTGATTAGAAGTTTTATTGTGAATTTTATCTCCTTGTCTTCTTTAAGTCGTTTCGTTGTCCTGAGGTTACTTGCGGCCTTTCGGAACTCTCTGCAAATTCAGCGGCAACCATTGCTACCATAGGCGTTTTCTGCTATCATGTCGCACCCTTACAATAATTTTTCGGCCAGATTTGGTGCTGAATCCATCTTAAAATTGCGACTGCAGCCTTTTTTTATAACGTAAGCCTTCCCAGACAATCTCACAGAACACCCATCGGCTTTCAATTTAAAGCCCTCAGAGGCCGTTTAAATGTCGAACTCGTATTGAGGAGTATCATATTTCCCCAAAACGCCCTTGGGCTCGCTAACAAAAAAGGGCTGTAATCGTACAGCTTATTAGACAATGCCTCTGCTTGCTTTACCTAACGTCCTCCTCAGCGAAGCAGGGGCTTTTTCGTGAATCGATCGGCCTGGCAAAACATTGGTCTCCATAGAGCCCGCTACGCTTTTTCTGCTCGGCTTGCCCCGTAGCATTGTCAGACAGCCTTATGCTATGAGGCTTGGTTGTGGTGATAGAGATGACCCTGCAGTGGCTTAGAATTCACTTCTAATTTCCTATTGCGGTAAAAAATTATTCTTTCTGGACTTTCTGCTTGACTTCCTTATCTTAAATGTATATAATATTCTTGTGGAGTAGGGTTAAGAAACGGGAGTGTTAAGAAAGTTTCATTGCACTTCCTACCACACTTCCTCACGAGGAGATTGCTATATCGGCGCTTGGCCCTGGGCAAGGTATGAGCGCTGAAGCGGTTTGTCAGTGCACTCGAATTGGTAAGTAGGTTACCATCGTAGGATTGGTGTATGCCTTGATAGGATGGCTTAGAAGGCGTAAAACATTGTAAAAGATGTATAAAAAGGGGGGGCAAGGGCAGTCTTTGGGAGGAGAATATATGAAAAAATTTTTACTCCGACATTTCCCATTTAATATGCTCAGCTACACCGCAGAGCCTCATTTCCGAGAGAGTGTCAAGCCTGTCTTGAAAAGTCAATCTTTCCGTGCACTTCTGGAAGTTCTTTCCAGCCAGAACGGGCACAACAATACGAATATGGCTTTTCAAGAATCAAATTGGAGCGGCAAAGATGGCTAAAAAGATAGACCCAAACGAACCACTAACCAAACTTGAGCTTGATATCGTTTTTCTGAGATACTTTCAGGGCCTGTGCAGCCCAGAGGTGGCCGAAAAGCTTGGTCTTCAGCTTAATCAAGTCAAATACAGGATAAATAAGCCCAACGTCAAACAGTATATCCGTGAGGAAGTTCTGCCTTACAAACGAAGGCAGAGAATAGCGAAACTACTGGAAGCGCCGCGTGTTGTCCCCATAATAGCCGTGAATGCATTTATTTTGGCTGGTGTCCTGGTGTTTTCATTTTTGGCCATAATTAGTATAGCATTATTTCTGTAAAAATCCCTATCAGCTCTCAATCTAAATAAGGGTCGCCCGTGTATGATTTTCTATAAAGCTTTCGGTGTCTCCTTTTTAGTCCGAAAACACTCTTTTTTATAATATCATCTCACCCCATTTTGCCTTGATTGCCAAACTACAAGAAATGCGCTAAGGCTTTTTATGAAAACGACCGAAATGAAAAAATGCTAAGACTTGTCCTGAGCATTTGCAAATTAGAAAGAACTGTGTAGGCAGCGACGTAGCGGCGCAGAGCTTATATGAAAAATATTAGATGAAAGGTTGCATTATGAATGAGGAAAAGAAATGTCTACGATGTGGTGGCACCAGTCTTCAAGCCGGTAACTTCCAATCCACCGGAAAAATCTATTCTCGTCCTGAAAATGCCAAAATTAGTGCATTCTTCACTTCGGGAGTTCCTGTTAGCTCCATCATGTGTTTTGACTGCGGTCATGTGGAATTAATTGTGGACCCGAAAAAAATAAAGTTGATCACAAAAGCGTCCTCTGATTGCTGTCCGCAGGAGGAGCATCAGCGTATGACTTATCAGTCGGCTGCAAAGACGTAGGTCAATATAGGCTATCTGGTCGTATGGCTACGAAGGGCTGCGAGCGTAAAGCTTTTGCGGCCCTTTTTTACTGCCTAAGTCAGCCCACACAATCTCACAGCCCCTCATCTTTCAATTTTAGGAGCCTCATAGGTCATTTAAATGATGAACCATACTAATATGGTAGATTGACCATATACTTTCGAGTTTGGCCATTTTAGAATGATATTTTTTATGCATGTGCTTATACCGAAGAAATTCCTTAAGTCTTCTATTTTTGGGGTCGATAATCAATTATGAATGTAATGGCTGTAATGAAAATATTATACGGTAAAAAAATCCTTTAAGTGCATGAAATAAATTAGTGAAAAGGAGTCCATGCCATGCTTAAAACAAAAGACATTATGAAGAAGAAAGTAATTTGTGTGAAAAGAGACACCCCTGTAGTTGAAGCCATAAGACTTATGTCAACAAACAATATTACCGGCGTCCCTGTGGTCGAAGCCGATATGACCCTGGTAGGGATTCTTTCAGAACAAGATGTGCTAAGATTATACCACACCTATAAAGACGAAAAAGACAGGACAGTAAATACTTTTATGACACATCCTGCTATCTACTTTGATGAGAAGGAACCTTTGCTGGATGTTTGCTACCGTTTGAGGGACAACTCTATCAGAAGAGTGCCGGTTACATCCAACGGCAAAGTGGTAGGCGTTATCAGCAGGTCAGATATCCTTAAATACATTCTTCAACTATGTGATGGAGATGCCGTACCAGCCGTCGTTGCCTCGAATAATACAGAACGATAGATAACCTCCAAATAAATTTGGGCATGTGTTTATCATAACAAAGGGATGCTTTCATGAGTTTATTGCCCGTCAGCTTTCAATTTTAAGCACCTTACAGGCTGTTTAAATGGAGAACTGGTCTTGCCGTCACCGCGGCGCCCAGCTTGGGAGGAGTAACCGAAATCCCACGACTTAAAAATCAGCCAATGGCTTGCGTTACGGTGACCGAGTGTGTTATAATTATGGCAGACAAGCTCAGCGACGGAACCGGCCAGATTTAAGTTTGATTGTCGATTTGGAAAGGCTTTTTAAGAAGAGGAAAAAGAGGAAATCTATTATGAGTAAAGTAAAAGATTTTACCCCATTAGAAATAAATCGAATTCAGAAAGTGCAAGAGTTTCGTGCGGCACTTCTAACGGGGTTTACGTTAATAGAACTTTTGGTAGTTGTTGCCATTATAGCGTTGTTGATGGCGATATTAATCCCTGCGCTTCAAACGGCCAGAGAACAGGGTAAACGCGCGGTTTGTCTTAGCAATTTAAAGCAGTTGACGCTTGCGTGGATTATGTACGCAGATGAGAACGAGGGCAAGATATGTACGGCGTGGGTAGGCCAGCCGGACTCCTGGGTAAATATGGCCGGGCGCGATGCTTCTGAGGCCCAGCAAATAGAGGCTATGAAAACAGGAGTGCTGTTTCCATACGTGAAGAACTTAAGACTTTATAAGTGCCCAACCGGTGTTCGGGGGGAGATGGTGACGTACTCTATTGTCGGCTCTATGTGGGGCAGCAGCACGCCGGTTTCGGGGGGACATCCCCCGGAACTTTGTATTGAAAACAGGTTGCAGATTCAAAGGCCGGGCGAGAGGATAGTTTTCGTTGACGAAGGCAAGTGGCCGGGCAGCCCCTGGGGGGTTTGGCATGATAAGCCGATGTGGTGGGACATTCCTACGATACGACACAGTGACGGGACGGACTGGTCTTTCGCGGATGGGCACAGTGAGTACCATAAGTGGAGAGACCGCCGCACGATGGACCTTGCCGTGCTGCGTGCTCCTTATGAGAATGTGAATCCTGATTATGCGAGTGTGTCCCATCCGGGCAATGAGGATTTGGAATGGGTGCAGAGGGGTATATGGGGGAAATTGGAATATGAACCAGAACGTTGACAGGTCGAATTTTTATACCGCCCCTGAGCTTTTTAATTTAAAGCGTCTCGCAGGTCGTTTTAAGTATGAACTTGGCTTGAAGGTATCAAAACCTATTATTGCTCTTAAAAAAGCGGGGCCTATACCAAACGAACCGGTATAAGCCCCGAAGAACTGTCACTAATCTGCTATATCAATCCCGTTAGATATGAAAAATACGAAGTTATCTAACGGGATCCAACACGTAATTCTAACTGTCAACTAAATCACACGGCTTAAAGTGCTGGCTTAGGGTGCCGGAGGATACAGCCGAATATCATCGATGTATATCGTACCTGAACCACCAGCTACCGGATTCTTCTTATTACCCAGCCCAATAGCAATCGTATCGACATTGGCCAGGTTCACACCCTGGTCTGCAAATGCTTGCAGGTCGATATTCCATTGCGTCCAGGTGCCTATCTGTGCTGCATTTGGATTATCGTGATTGACCACCGCACTGCCATTGAGGGCAACATATAACATCTCAGCAGCGTTATCCGAGTTGCCTATGAACCAGATCGTCAGCGTGTTGACACCATTCTCGGTCCAGTCGCTCGGGTAAGTCAGCGTCTTCTCCACCTCTGAATACAATAAGACGCTGTTGTCATAGAATACAGGCATCGATTGGTTGCCTCCGTGAACGATAGTTTCCTCAGTGTAGGAAAGAGTGCTTTCATCGCCCACGGCTGAGCCGGTCCTATTACCGGGAGAGTAGGGTTCAACGTCCGGCGTGCCAAAGCCAAGTCCATCATGCCAGGCGAACCATATCTGGTTGTCGCCGGCATCGTAGTCCTCAAAATCGTCAACGACAAGGAAGTTGGCGGTCGTAAAGCTCCATACATTGCCTGTCCACGGACTGTCGGGATTGACGTCATTGGCCTCATCAATACGCCAATAGTAGGTAGTATTCCACTGGAGTTTTCCGGGGTCGTAGCTTTCAGAACCAAGGTCCCCAGCACCTTTATACTCCGTTGAACCTGTATCGGCATATTTCACGGCATCTTTATCAGTGCCGAAATAGACCTGATGTGAAGCTCCATAGACTCCCGGTGTCCAGTTGAGAATCGGTGTATGCTTTACATCCACAGCACCATTAGACGGGTCCGGGCTCCCGACAGCGCCTTGAGTGGTAAAGCCCCAAACGTCACCTTTATACGTGGCGATAGCATCAAACTCATCGACACGCCAGAAGTAAGTCTTAGCCAATTTAAGTGTGCCGGGAGTATATGTTGCAGTTCCCTGAGGAAGTCCACCGGCGGCATTGTCGACATCTTCAACATTGTCGCCAAAGTACACAGTGTGCAATTTTCCACCGAAACCTGGCGTCCAGCTAAGCTCAACATTCGGGTCAACAAGCTCGGCACCATCAGCCGGGTCGGGATTGTATGCTGTCTTGGGAGGAATACAAAAGCTCCAGACCTCACCTTTCCATGGACTATTCGGCTCAGCATAATTGACCTCATCGATCCGCCAGTAGTAAGTTGTACCCGGGACAAGACCGTCCGGAATCGCAAATCCGGGAAAGCCGATAGTTAAAGAAGTTGTGGCCTGGTTACCCTGAAACGTACCTTCGGCTCCGTCATTCACATCGTCAAAATTATCGCCGATATAAATATCGTGCGAAACCGCAAGAGCTCCCGGCCACCAGCCAAGATTCACCCATGTATCCAGATGCATGGTGCCATCCGCCGGGCTGGGGCTGTAAGCATACGGATAGGGTTCACCCCCACCCCCTTCGATGATTTGTTGAATCTCTTCCGGCGTCAGTACCTTGTCGTAGATGAGGACCTCGTCAATGATCCCGATGTGGTAACTTCCCTGGTTTACGGGATCCCAACCTATACCGACATCCACATCAGCAACAATGTTCAACGAAGTAAACGATTGGGCTGTGCTCGTAACATCTTGGCCGTCCAGGTAAAGTGTCGCCTGGTCCTGGTCCTGAACCTTTGTCACGGCAATGTGATACCATTCATCCAGGCTCAGATAGATGTCACTCTCGACCCTGCCGGCGAAAGTCGACATCCGTAGCTGGCCATCGGCGCGGACCAGGAAACGCACTCTCGCACCGTCGACGAGCTGCCCCCACGCTACAATCGTGCCGGTATTGCCTGCCGTCTGCTTTACCCAGGCAGCTATGCTAAAAGCGTGCGAGCCGAGAACGCCCTTGTATCCATCGATGCTCACGTAATCGTCTCCGTCGAATTCCATCGCCTCATTAAAGACGCCCACAGTAAACTGCGGGTCCCCATTGATGGTACCATGGCGGTCATTGCCGGAAGAATCAAGGGCATGGCCATCAAACGTCCACCAGCCCATAAGATTAGGGTCGGCAGCATTTGCCGCGCTCGTCAGGACTAAGCCCAGCGCAAACACAAAACAAACCAGATAACTCAGTTTCTTAGACATAATAATCCTCCTTCAAAACTAAATATAGCTTGTCAATTGAAATGTGAAAATATCTTCACCGAAAAGCGTAGAGTCCCCATTCCAACTCTGTGCCTCATATAATGCACAATAACCCATCCTCTATTTGGAAAACTATAAATGCTCCACACCTCAAAGGGCCAAAATCCACAGATACCCACCCATGCGACCCTTCGGCTACCCCTTCGACGGAGTTTACCCTGAGCGTAGCCGAACGGGCTCAGAGCTTCGGCTAATTCAGGGCAAGCTCTTATTTGCTCAGGGCAGGTTCTATGCTGGCATAAACTATACCAATTCTATTTATAACAAATTAGCAACCTTCCCGTCAAGCAAAAGCTCTGGATTATGTATTGGAATGTGTTCTTCGATATAGCAGAAAAAAACGTTACATTTGATATCAAAGGTGGCACATAACCATAGTTTTTGCTGATTAGTTTTGCAATGAGGGAGGTGGCACAGTGTATGGAATATACACTATCGCTTAAGCCTCTGCTTTGTTCAATCTATTCTCTACAAAGTAGGGGCTTTTTTTAATTCAGCTTTTTGGCAGGAACACGTCTTCTCGATGAATTTTTCCAAAAATCTGCAAAAGTTTTTTATTGATTTGCGCCTGTGTAAATGCTATAATCATTAAATAGTCCCCAGAAATACCAGAGTACAACAATAGGAAAAGAGTCATCCAATATAATGTGGTGTCTCTATGTTTTCGTCCTTTGCTATGTATTCAGGCAATAGCGTCCTAAATGAGACCTCCGTTTCTACATGCAAAGCGCCTCTTTGCCTGTCCTGATACGGCTTCGGCCTTCGCCGAGACGACCGGGCTTAGGAGCATTGCTTGCATGTTCCTTGTAGGCTCTGGCGGACCTCAGTTGGGCACATGTCGCGGCTTGGCACCCCCAAGCGGGCCAAGACGGGCGAAGTAGTAGTGCCAATTTTGTACTTGTGCACCTCGATTATCAGGTGACGAAGATTCCGAAAGAAGAAAGGAATAGTGGAAAGCTGAACTATCGGAAGTCGTTCTCAACTAAATAAGCCCTCGCCGATTGCGTAAGATAATATTCTTACTGTCGCTGTGGCTCGGGCGCCCTTTGTGAAAAGACCTGACTACCTGAAAGCCTTCCACTAACTCTTTTGTTGATAAGTGGTTATGATATAGCGAGATAAGCCTAAGGGCTAATGCAGGCCCCAAGTAGGGCCAGGCAAAAGCCCGCGAGGTTCCAAAGGCAGTGACTTGCTGGTAAAATTGTGGAAAAAACGTTATATTTGACCTCTTTGGTGGCACTTAATTATAGTTTTGGTTTGTGCGATTAATGATAACAGGATCCCTGTATGGATCAGCAGTTGTGTCAAATCGAGCTGATCAGGCGGGCTCAGCTCGGCGATAAGCAATGCCTCGGTCAGTTGGCTCAGCAGGCAAGAGAACGTCTGCGCACGTATGTCTTCCGTCTTACTCAACGGGACGACTTGGCGCAAGAAATCGTACAGGAGAGTTTGTTGGAGATGTGCAAAGTGTTAGGTAAGCTGAAAAAAGCCGATCGATTCTGGCCCTGGCTCTACGGCATAGCAATTAACAAGCTGCGGCGTCACTATCGAACCGAGCAGAAACAACAAAGACTGGCGGTCTCCAGTGCAAAACGCAGGGGCACTCTGAAAGAACGGCAGGATGGGCTGGAGAACCTCGTCAGCGAAGAGTTAAAACAAATCATTTCGGCGTCAATGCAAAAGCTCAGGACCCGGCACAAAGCCGTCCTGATTATGCGATGCTATGACGGGATGACGCATTCGGAGATTGCTGAATCAATGGGCTGTAGCGAGTTTAGTACGCGTATGCTGTTTTTGCGCGCGAAAAAGGCCTTGCAGCGAGAGCTTTCACGCAACGGCTTTGGAAAGGGCTCTCTGTTAGCAGCTCTCGTGCTGTTCGGAAAGATGACAGCCCCAAGTAAGGCCGCTGCTGCACAAGTGACAGTCGCGGCCTCCACAATGAAGATTGGGTTACTGACCGGAATCGTCGGCCTGGCAACCACGAAAACGGCGATTGTATCGTTCACTGCGGCTACCGCCTTGACTGCCGGCACGATAGTTTCAACATCAGGACCATGGAAGCAAGGTACCGAAGGTCCTCGCCCCTCCGTGGCCAACCAAGCTATCGGCCAGTTCGACCAGAACAGCAACGCCCAGGAAGAGTATTGGTACTATTTTCCGCAAGGTCTGGAAAAACCAATGATGCTGCGGGCAAAGTCCGGTACGGCCGGTGACAAGTCGTACTGGCAGATACTGCAAAATGACCGCGCAAATTACTACTACCACAACAATAGTGTCCATATTAACAATTACCGAATGTGGGCCAAAGACCTTAGCGTGCTGACCGTCCCCACGGACAATCCTGAATTGACCGATTTTCTCTGTAAAGTCCAGCCAAGCACAAAGGCTATGAATCACATCGCGGCCAACGGTAGAGGGCTGCTGCTCATTGCCGTCCGCGGCAAAGCCAAAGACATAAATCAATCGTGGGCTGTCCGTCATTACAACGTCTTGGAAGAGGATTACTTTCAGTCTGACTGGCCGGCCACAGCCAAGGTCTTTGATAACCGCGATGCTATGCATAAACGCGGCTGGACTTACTTTAGAGTCAGTGGTCAAGTAAACGGCCAGAACGTTTTTGGGACGGGGAGAATACCATTTGTTTACGCTACCAGTGAACAATATAGCCCCTGGCTGAATCTGCAGGTGGGCTCCCTGATGATAGTTGATACGTACAAGGAAGCTTATCTGAACCGTTTACAATCTGATCAGTTTGAGACATACCCAGGCGGCAGCTTCTTTAAGGGGCTAACCAGACCTTGGATGGGACTTCATACAATCGATACAGTCCGCCGAGACGCGGCCGAACAGCGTATTTCGTTTGAGACAAAACATACCCCGGGCAGCCAGTTCGCACAGGTGGAGCTAATCTGTAAAGGTCTCAGACTAATCTACAAAATCGACCTGGAAATGGACGTCATTGACGAAATCACCTTCTCCACCGACCAAGGCAGCTCGGGAAATCTGAAGTTCTCATATCTTCAGTCCATTGAAGGAGCTGGAGCTACTGAGGAGTTTAAACCTCCAAGACCAAAACGACGGAAGGCCTCTAATAGCAGTCCGGGTCTGTTATGGCTTGCGAAGTTGGTGGAAGGTTCAATGGGGTAAACCAGCGGGATTGTACGCACACAAGGTTATCCCGAAACAAGGAGGACGGCATTAATGGACAGGATGTATTATATCTGGTCCAACAGGGGCAAAGTAAATGAAACAGCTAAGAAGAGGTTGGGTTCTTTGGACTACTACTATTTTGGTTAACGCAATAGTTTGCCTGACCTCCAGTCGGGTTGAGGCTGATTGGACCTACGAATATCGGGAAGATTTCAGCACTAACAGCGTGGAAAGAGACAGCTTCCTCCACTCGGTTTTTTGGCCCCAAGGGGCCTTTCCTCCTCCCCAAACGCATCTGTACTATCTTGATACGGGACTGCAGCGAGAATTAGGCTTTGGAGACTACAACAAGGACCCTGCCCTTCTGGGTTATTGCTTCCCGGTCGGCTCGGTCCCGGCCCAGAGTGCCATTAGCGGATACCTGCAGATTGACGTACGATTCCTTGAAAGCACCGACATGGTGTCTGGCTCTTTAGAATACTCGCTCTCGGACGATGGTGTCGTTTGGTCATCGGCACGGCAACTGAGACCAGGAAGCCATAACATCCCTATCGAGTCGCTCAGGGGCACCTGCTACATCAAATTCCGGGGAACTGAGGTCCTGATTGATAATATCGTAGTGCGTTTGAGCTCGTCCTCTGCTACGATTTACGTGCCGCGTGACTTTGCCACGATCCAGGGAGCGATCGATTCTGCGACTAACGGTGACATCGTGGAGGTCTCTGCAGGCACTTACACGGGCGATGGCAACTGGGATATCGACTTTCGGGGCAAGGCAATCACTGTTCGCAGTGAAGCTGGGCCAAATCGTACGACTATCGACTGTACAGGCCATGAGGGCCACAGAGGCTTCTACTTCCACCGGGGAGAAAGACAAAGCTCTGTTCTGCGCGGCTTTACGATCATCGGAGCTATCGTGCCTGGCTCAGAGATTTCGCTGGAATCTGGGAGCTGGAGCTCAAGCCCCACAAATCCGGTCGGTGGCGGCATATACTGCGAATTCAGCAGTCCAAGTATCATTGACTGTGTAATTAAACAGTGTTCAACGGAACTGGGAGGGGGCATCGGGGCTGTGGGCGGTGCTCCGGCGATCATCGATTGTACAATCGAACAGTGCCAGGCCGGAGGTCTCGGACCAGCCGAATCCGGTGGATATGGGGCCGGCATCGGCCTGATAAGGGGCTCCGACGCCAAGATTGTCCATTGTACCATCAACAGGAACTTCGGTTATTATAACAGTTATGGGGCAGGTGTTTATTGTCGGCAAAGCGGAGCTCTGTTAGCGAATTGCGACATTTCCTTTAACAACGCACAGGGAAATAACAATGGCGGCGGTATCTACTGCGGAGGGTCCTCTACAAACGTCGTATTGGAGCGATGTATCATATCGAACAACACTGCAGAGGCTGGTGGTGGCATCTTCGCGAGTTCACCTGCCTATGTACGCGTGACAAATTGCACGATTGCTGACAACAGTGGGGGAGGGATTCACTCGGCCGGCAGCAACATTGCCATCAGGAACAGTATCGTGTGGTATAATGACGGCGAAGCCGTTGTGCTAAATAATCCGGCCTCGAGCAGTCCCGTTCTATACTCAAATATCCAGGGATATTATCCAGGACAAGGTAACATCGATACAAATCCTCTGTTCGCATCAGCAGCAGGAAATGATTATCACCTTCGGTCAGTCTTAGGCCGTTATTACAATGGTCAATGGGTCACAGACCAGGATAATAGCCCTTGTATAGATGCCGGTGACCCCCAGGACCCGGTTGGCTCAGAGCCCTTCCCGAATGGCAATCGTATCAACATGGGAGCGTATGGCGGAACGCCCCAGGCAAGCAAAAGTATCGGGCCTCTTATTTTTCACGTTGATGCTTCAAGGGGCAGAAAATTCAACTCGGGCCTGAGCAGGAATGAAGCATTTGCAAAAATCCAGGAAGCAGTTGAATGGGCTATGGATGGCGATACTATAATGGTCTGGCCGGGGGTTTATCAAGAAGCAGTATTTATCATCGGCAAAGCAATAACTATTCAGAGCGCCGACGATGCAGCCGTGGTTGTGGCACCGGCTAATGATTATGCATTTACTTTTCAGTTCGCTGAGAATTTAAGGTGTGTCCTGCGTAATTTTGTTATTAAGAATTGTGGTCAAGCAGCTATCATTTGCCATAGCGCCTCACCTGAGCTAACTAATCTGACTATAGTTAATAACCAGTTTGGGATTACTGCTTATGAAGGGTCTAATCCGAGCATAACCAACTGCATCCTTTGGAACAACGAATTTGGCGACTTAGAACAATGCTATGCTCGCTACAGTTGTCTGGGAAAATTGGAGCCTGGAGATCAAGAACGCGGAAATATAAGCAAAGACCCCATGTTCGCTGACCCTGACAATGGCGACTACCATTTGCAGTCCGAATACGGCAGATATTTGCCGAACAATGTGTGGGTAACGGACTCGCAAACAAGCCCTTGCATCGATAGTGGTGATCGCAGCATGCACATCGGACGCGAGCAGAAGCCTCACGGCGGTAGATTGAATATGGGTGCTTATGGTGGAACGCCCTATGCAAGCAAGAGCGGCCCGTCATGGTGATTATCAATCGTGATAGTCAGTTACCTGTTCACAAACCTGCAGCGAAAATTTGAGATTTCTTCTGCCTAAAGGTCTCAAAATGACATAAAAACCTCTGTTTTGCCCCCGTGAACGGGTTAAAAAAAATTTTCGTGCACCCGATAAAAACTACAATTTTAAGGGTTGACAAGGGATTGAATGTCGAGTATAATATAGAAAATATGCTTAATGCGCTGAAATAGTGCAAATAGAATGGTCTGACCACGGTTAGGAGGATAGAGAAATCCGCGCCCAACACAGACACATGAAGGTAGAAAATGTATGGAGGCAGGGATTTACGCTGATAGAACTGCTTGTTGTTATTTCCATCATCTCCCTAATGATGGGTATTACGCTGCCGGTATTCAGTCGGGTGCGACTTCAGGCCCGGACGATGATGAGCATGAGCAACATGAGGCAGATCACGTCCGCAATGAACCTCTATGCATCAGACCACAATGAAAGATACCCCGAATCGGTTGCCACTATAGGAGCTGGTAATACCTGGAACTGGACAGACTCAACCAGGTTAACCGGTAACAGACGCCGTAGCCCACAACTATACCGAGCTATGAGCGAATATTTGCGAAGATACATACCCGATGCGAGTACCATGTATTGCCCAAATGTGCCGCATAAATACGAATATTTACAGAAAGCGTGGGATGCTGGCGACAATTGGGACAATCCCAATACCTCTTTCCCAGCCGACCCGGTTGGTGGTACATATTGTTTCTATTGGAACTACAGAGGATTTATTGGCGGACGGAGGATCGTTTTCAGAGGACCACAAGGTCCGGCAAGTAGTGGAAGATACAGCAAGTTGCTTGTTAGCGACTATTTTGGCTATGACCACTGGAGAAAGCCCGGCTCATTCAGTAGCTGCGAACCATTCGATGGAGCTGATATTACTCCCGAAACATACCTCCTTTCATCCTTTTGGTTCCGCAAGAGCGATGCTGATGATTTTCCTGTAATCAAGCTGCGGGCAGGATACACCGATGGACACGTTGAGACCTATTCGGCCTCGAACGTCGTACCTATGAAGGTTTCCATTACTGCCGATGGTACTGTCCCATACCCTGATGGTGTGGGTCCAGGCACATTTTTCCTGCCGAGGAATGCTCTCCACTAAGAGCTTATCCGAATAACCGGGTCGTTATGAGGCCGAGCGAAAAGTCCGAGGCCAAGGCGGCAGGCCAAAAATGCTCGGAGGCGTGGCTTTCTCCACGTTGAGAACATTTTTGGCCGACAACGCAGGCATCGGGCTTTGCAGGCGGTCGCAATAGAGCGGGTTATTTGGATAGGCTCTAAGCCAGGGCCTTGAAGGAAATCGTTACTCTCTATGTCTGGCCCAGAGTACAAACAAAACGGTAGCTTTTGTGTTCTCGACCCCCTGCCGATATCAAATCGTACGCCGCAGAGAAACTATACTGGTAAATAAATGACTACGTTTATATACCCGCTCGTAATGGAATCCAGGTTTATCTTGTTTACATATCATTAAAGTAATGTCTCATTCTCCCCGCCTCCCGCCGACCATGGCTGTTTTACATGCTGATTAACAGTTGATCTCGAGAAACAACCTGAACATAAGTTCTATTAGCACAGGCCGGGGCTGGGCACCAAAGAAGAAAGGCTGTGAGTGAAAATCACTCACAGCCTTAATTTGCCTAAATCAGATATTCCACAAAGTTACTGCGGACAGTTCTCAAGCCAATCGGTAGTGAAAGTCGCCAGGTCTGCAAGGTTAATTACCCCATCACCGTTAAAATCCTCGCATGCCGTGTAGGTTGTCTTAGGAGTGAAGTAGTAATCTTCCGTTTCACCATACTCGTATCCCGTCTTTGGACCGGAACCGCCGTTGCCTCTCGTGCCGGGATTACTGCCGCCCTTCCAGGGCTGTGCAGAAAGAGTAATCCTCATCCATATCTCCTTGCGACCACTCTTCGGATGCCAGGACAGGAACGCCGGTGTGGTGAGTTGGTTTAATCCGGCCGGGAGATTGAAAAGATATTGATTCCTTACAACCCATTCTGATACAAATCCTTTGGAGCAGGCGAGAGTGGGATTAGTGTTTCCGTCGTCGTCCCAGTCGCCATCACGGTTCCAGTCACACCAGACATTGACCCAAAGGCTGGTACTTGGGTTGATAATGTTGACAAAATAGTCAAATGTTGTCCAGCGACATGTGGGCATATTGACCGGGAAGATAACACCATCGTCGCCCTGGTCCCTGTCCGGTGAGTTGGATTGTGGACCGATGTTGTTGACGCCATCCTGATCCTGGCCCATGTCAGCTTCGGCTTCATTAGT
>Ga0315544_1001041_pt1 | contig 22935 bp, 17 predicted proteins | sample SalMarSW160130MG_2_FD_202543 | JGI IMG/M metagenome (GOLD analysis project Ga0315544, IMG submission 202543) | Salt marsh sediment microbial communities from the Plum Island Ecosystem LTER, Massachusetts, United States - Salt Marsh Sediment SW1601-130 ... | reverse complement strand
TCGCTACGAGCGGTGGACAAGCCATCGCTATCCGGTCAATGAAGCGATTTATAACAGACCGTATTGACCCCTCGGTTTATAAACCTGTGAGAACCGCACGCCCGGACAAGAAGATTCATAGGATAGCGGTTGTAGGTGCGGGCCCTGCGGGCCTTTCGGCCGCTCATTATCTTTCTCTGCTTGGCTACAAAGTGACGATCATCGATGCAGGGGAAGAGCCGGGCGGAATGCTTGTTAGCTGCATACCGGCTTATCGCCTCCCTTTGGCTGTGACACGCAAGGAGATACAAACGCTCCTTGATGAAAACATCACCCTCAGGTGCGGGACCGCCCTGGGTCGGGACATAACCATCGACGAATTATTCAAGGACGGCTTTGAGGCTGTTTTCCTGGCAATAGGTGCGGATAAAAGCTGGCGTTTGGGGCTTGAAGGGGAAGACACTGAAGGGATTTATCCATCAATGCAATTCCTTAAGGCATTTAATCTGAGAGGCGAGGAAATGGCTAAGGGGCGCGTGGGTATCGTTGGCGGCGGTAATTCTGCCGTAGATGCCGCAAGAGTGGCTATTCGTCAGAAAAAAGTTAAAAGTGTAACGCTGCTCTATCGACGTACCGCCCAGGAAATGCCTGCTTATGCCGAAGAAGTCGAGGCAGCTCTTGAGGAAGGTATAAGGCTTGAAACATTGGTTTCACCAACAAGCATACGTTACATCAGAGCTGCTGAGGCAGAGGGTGTGAAAGTAGAAACATTCGTCGAGCCGGTAAAAATAGATGCGAGAAATGGACGCCTGGCCGATATCCAGTGCATCAGGAACAAACTTGGTGACGTTGACTCAAGCGGCCGACGCAGACCGGTCCCAATTGCTGGTACCGAGTTCACGATTCCATTGGACACTTTGATAGTAGCCATCGGCGAGCGTCCGGACAGTGATTACCTGGTTTCTATGGGCTTGGAGCTTGATAAAGGCGGCAGGTCGCGGGTTGATGCGAAAACTCTTCAAACTAATCGTAAAGGAGTATTCGCCGGGGGCGACCTGGTGACCGGGCCGAATACTGTTGTTAATGCCATTGCCGCGGGAAGAAAGGCGGCGGAAGTTATAGACCACTATATTCATGGCGAAGAGCTTGTTAAGCCGCCCGAGTTAAAGCTGCCTTCGGTCTTCATAGAGCCCGCTGTGGTCAGTGATGAAGAGCTTGAAGATGCCCAAAGAGTAGAACCCGCTACTCTCAACGCCAAATCGAGGAAGAAGAACTTTTCGGAAGTGGAGATGACATTTTCGGTTGAACAAGCGGTACGCGAAGCCCGCAGGTGTCTGAGGTGCGATTTAGAATTTACACAGCGAACGGAAAATGAAGAGGCCGAATGCGTAGCAGTGGAGGAAAAGTCGGCATGATTACATTGAAAATAAACGGTTTGAATGTATCGGTCGAGAAAGGCAGCACCCTGCTGGAGGCCGCAAGATTCATAGGCTTTCCTGTCCCAACCCTGTGTCATATGGATGGGTTGTCACCCTATGGTGCCTGCCGTCTGTGCGTGGTGGAGATCAGAGAGGGACCAAAGGCCAAATTGGTATCCTCGTGCACCTACCCGGCCGAAGAAGGTCTCACCGTGCGCACAGCATCGGAACGGGTGCTAAGGGCGCGTAAAATGATACTGGAGCTGCTGCTCGCTTCCTGTCCCCAGTCCAAGATAATCCAGGACCTCGCTGCAGCCCACGGTATTCGCCAACAGCGTTTCAAACAAGAGCACGAGGATTGTATCCTCTGTGGCTTGTGTGTACGTATGTGTGAAGAGCAAATGATGGCTAAGGCTATCGGTTTTAGAGGCCGGGGCGAGAAAAGAAGTATCGGCACGCCGTTTGATATTAAGTCGGATGTTTGCCGGCTGTGCGGCGGTTGTATGTATGTGTGCCCGGCCTGTCAGCTTCGCTGTACGTACAATGAGCCGGAAAAAGCAATCTGTGGAGGTTGTGCGAATCTGACCCCGCCCTGCCTCGAGAAAGAACAGTTTAATGATATGATGTGCTACATGAGTCCATGCGTAGCTTGCGAGATAAAGAAAGACTAACATAAATAGGTAAGTAGTGAGTAGTGAGTGGTGAGTAAGTCGATTAACCACTCACCAATTAACCAAAATAAGGAGCCAGATAAACTTAAAGAAGATGAAGCTGGTTTGTCGTTGTCGAAGCTGGTATCGAAACTGGAGGCTGGAAGCCCGAGATTCGAGTTTCCAGGGCGAGCATCGATACTCCACAGGATGCCTTGCGGCAGAGCGTCGACAACCTTAAACGTAAAACTAATAAAAGTAAAGGAGCCACATAAAATGTCACTTACGCTTTCAAAGATAAATGCTTCGGCGGCAACCCTAACGAAGAACCGGACCGAAGGTTCAGTTGTACCCGCATCCGGCATGTGTGTTACATGCGTGGACGGGTGCATAGGTATGTGCGAGATAGGCAAAAGCGCTTATCGCGGCCATGAAGTAATTTATCCGCAGCCTTTTGGAATGGTCACTACTGCTGCCGAAAAGACTTATCCAGTTGATTATTCGCACTTCAACATTATGGGCACTGCTGTGGGCGCACACGGCATTGAACCCGACAGCGACAAAGCCATCTTCCCCGCGGTAAATATAGAGGTCATCTTTGGGCAAAATAATGGGATAAAGTATCGTTGTCCCTGGCATATTCCGGGAATTGGTTCCACAGACATCGCAAAGAACAACTGGGAAGGCCTGGCCATCGGTTCTGCCCTGGCTGGAACGGGCTTGACTATCGGCGAGAACGTTGTAGGAATGGACCCCGAGGCGATTATCAAGAACGGCCGAGTGGTTGATACCGTTGACCTTAAACGCCGTGTCAGAATCTATAAAGACTATCAACGTGACGGCTACGGTGCAATCATCGTGCAGGCAAACGTCGAGGATACCAGGCTGGGCGTACAGGAATATGCGATCGAAAAACTCGGAGTCGAGTGTGTGGAACTCAAGTGGGGCCAGGGTGCCAAGGATATCGGCGGAGAAGTAAAAATCACGGATCTCAAAAAAGCACAACTGCTCTACAAGCGGGGCTATGTCGTGCTTCCCAATCCTACCGACCCTAATGTCGTAAAAGCCTTTGAGAATGGAGCGTTTAAAGAGTTTGAACGTCACTCACGTGTGGGTATGGTGACCGAAGAATCATTTGCCCAAAGGGTTGAAGAATTACGCAAGGCCGGTGCTAAACATATCTTTCTTAAAACAGGTGCCTATCGGCCGGCAGATTTGGCAAGGGCAATAGTATTTTCTTCCCGCTACAAAATCGATCTTCTGACCGTTGATGGAGCAGGTGGCGGTACGGGCATGAGTCCCTGGCGTATGATGAACGAGTGGGGCATACCTCCCGTAGAATTACACTCGCTTTTATACAATTACGCCAAACGCCTTTCTGATAAGGGAGAATATCTTCCGACATTGGCTTTGGCCGGTGGATTCACCTTCGAAGATCTAATCTTCAAAGGTCTTGCGCTTGGTTCTCCGTTTGTAAAATTGATAGGAATGGCCAGAGGTCCGATTGCGGCAGCTATGGTAGGTAAAACGATAGGCCGCACGATGAAAGAGCAGCAGATACCAGTGTACATTGAGAGATTCGGAAATACTAAGGATGAGATTTTCGTAACCGCAAGCACACTGCGTAAGGAACTGGGAGACGCTGAATTTGAAAAGCTCCCGACCGGTGCCCTGGGACTTTACACCTATTACGAACGTCTGGCCCAGGGCCTTCGACAACTAATGGCAGGCAGCCGGAAGTTTGCTATAAAACATATAACAAGAGACGATATAGCAGCTTTGACAAATGAGGCCGCCCAGGTCAGCGGAATTCAGTACGTGATGAACGTCGATCAAGGGAAGGTTGAAAGGATTCTTGACAGTTAAAGTAGCGCCGACTTGTGCATTGATAAGGACAATCACCTATTAATGGCCGGGGCGGATTTAGAATTGAGAATTTAGAATGTAGAATTTAGAAGGGCAGAATTAAGCCCTTCGACTCCGCTCAGGATGAAAAGTTCAGGATGTATTTTGCCATTTTTGGTTTGCGTCCGAGGAGCTCGGTGAAGTGGTGAATTAAAACCGTCTCAATTTCGTTCAGTGTTTTTTCCTGCGATTCGGCTAACAGTTTCAGATTGCTCAGACAATTCGCAGCCGTTTGGGTCAGCCTTACCTTGTCCGGGAAACTTGCCTCGCAATCTCTGCAAATCAGCCCGTTGGCCAAGCTGCTGAAATAAACTCGATGCTCGATACTCGATGCTCGATGCTCGTATCTCGTTTTGCAATTCACACAGTAACTTAGAATCGGCTGTAGGCCGACTTCCTTCAGCAGCCCTAACTGGAATAATATCAATAATGCCAACATCTGGTGTTTGTCTTTGTTCTCCTGAGCGTTCTGTAAGAACTGCAAAAAGTCATCGAAAAGTTGCGGGTGTGGGTCGTAGTCGTGGGTAAATTTATTCAACAATTCGGCACCGAAAAGGCAGCAATTCATAGTAAATAGATTGTTGCTCAGGCCGGTAAAGCCTGCACCTCCATAGGCGGATTCGAACTCAGTCAGGGTGGCGAGCTTTTCTTTTTTCGAGTCGGCAAAGACAATTTTGCCGTACGAGAATATTTCGATAGGCCCGTCGAATGCCGATTTAGGTCGTTTCGAGCCTTTGGCGATGGCGCTGATTTTGCCGGCCGCCCTGGCAAAAAATGTTACTATCTGAGACGTCTCAGAATAATCAATCGCGCGTATGCAGATAGCGGTATCTTTTGTTAACACTGACTAACACTGACTTTAACACTGACTAACACTGACTTTAACACTGATTGATACTGACTTTAACACTGACACCCACCACAGAGGTGGGGGCTAAACACTACACCCTCTGTCCTCTGTTTTCTGTCCTCCGTCCTTTGTCCTCTGTTATCTGTCTTCTGTCTTCTGTATTCTGATGCGTTTTATCCTTCTGGCCTCGGCCGAGGCGATAGTGAATTTCAGATTTTCGTAGTCGAAGTCTTCTCCGGTCTTGGGAATATAACCAAGACGCGAGAAAACAAATCCGCCTATGGTCTCGTAGTCTTCATCTTCGGGCAGATTCAATTCGAGCTGGTCGTTTAGGTCATCGATGTATGTTCTGGCGTCGGCTTCAATAGTGTTTTGGTCTATTTTCTTTATCGGCTCGGGCGGGGTCTCTTCGTATTCATCGGTTATTTCGCCGACAAGCTCTTCGAGAATATCCTCTAAGGTAACGACCCCGGCCGTCCCGCCATATTCATCTAACACTACAGCTATATGCAGTTTTTGATTTTGAAATTCGTGCAGCAGCGCTCGCAGCAGCTTACTTTCAGGGACAAAATAAGCATCTCTGATTTTATCACGTAACTTGAACTCTGTGCCCGTTTTGCCAATTTCGGCCAGCAGGTCCTTTGCATAGACAAGCCCGATTATGTTATCGATATTTTTTTCATAGACCGGAACACGCGTATGGCCGGCCGTGGTGATTGTCTCCAGAACCTTTTGCAAATCAGAGTTGACCTCCACCGCTACAATATCGGTGCGAGGAGTCATAATCTCATCCGCTGTGCTGCTGCTCAGCTCCAGGACATTTTCAATCATCTCCTGCTCTTCTTCATCTAAGACGCCTTCGGTTCTGTGCTGCTCCAGGCCTGTTATAAATTCCTCCTGTTTTTCTTCATGTTGTTCTTCGGGTGTTGTTTCGGTTACGCCTGCCAGGCGCCGGATGAAGCCGTCATATAATCTAAAGATATAAAGAACAGGTGCCGCTGCAATCGAAAATCCCACTAACAGTCTGTACGTTCGGCTCAGGATTTTTTCCCCGGAGTACTTGGCCCAGGCATGAGGAATCGCCAGACTGAATATCGAAAATATTGCCATCGCAACAATGAATGTAAGAAGATAGCTGATTACAGTATCGACCGAGTCTCCCGCTGCTCCGGGACCGGCGAAAACGGCTACCAGCAGAAGCAGTATGCACATGTTGAAGATGAGTCGATATAAAGAGCATGTCAAAATTAGTTTTTCGATGTTTTCCGCTAGTTGCTCGGTGAGCTCTTCAGGAGTTGCCTTTTTATTTACCGCCTTGAACGCTTCCTGCAATTTGACGTGTGAGAATGTTCGCAGAGCAATGGCATTGACGGAAAAGAACAGCGTACCGCCCGCAAGAAAACAAATCAACAACACCGCCAAACCAGCAAAATCCACTTCTTAATATCCTTTCAGTTCTACTAAGAATATCGAATTTCGAAGTTCATTATTCATCATTCAATATTCAATATTCATTTTCTCTTATTATATACCAAACCATAACCAAATTGTTGTAAAATCTCATCCTCCATATCGTGCATTTTCAGGGCCTGGCTCTCTGTGGAATCGTCGAATCCAAGGTGGTGCAGCAGCCCATGTGTTATGTAAAGTGCCAGCTCAGCCTCGCTTGAGTGCCCTCGCAGATTTGCCTGCCTGACGGCCATCTCGCCGTTGACAATCAGCTCGAGTAATTTGGGCGACTGCGGCTCCTCGTCATCGGACAAGTCGAAACTTAAACAATCGGTAGTCGATTTGCTGTTCAGGAACTGATTGTTTAATTTCCGGATTTGGGTGTCGTCAGCTATTGCAATACTAACTGTTGCTTTCGAGAGCTTAAAACGATTGCAGACGGCTTTGACCAATTTTCTAAGTTCTGAAAGACGAACCTCTATATCTTTAAAATCCCCGGCGATGTGAACGGTTATTTCCTGGTCTTGTTTAGCAGAGGCCATGATTGTTAATTGCTTTTTTGCTTGGATTGCTCGGCGTGAGATTTAGTCTCTTCCGGTGCATCCGGCGGTTTGGGATATGCGATTCGACCGTGATAATGTGCCGCAAGAGTTTTTGATATACTTTTCTCTATCTGGCTTAATTCCCGCAGAGACAGGTCGCATTCATCGAATTGGCCGTCCTGCAGACGTCTCATGGCCATAGTGTGCACCACCGCCTCTACTTTTGTCGGCGTTACTTCGGGAAGACTCCTGACGGCACCCTCTATAGTATCGGCTAACATTACAATCGCCGCTTCTTTTATTAAGGGTTTTGGCCCCGGATACCTGAATTCACTCTCGGAAGGCTCATCAGTAGTTTTTCCTTTTGAGTTTTTCGTCTTTAATTTTTTGGCCTCGTGGTAAAAATGTTCTACTAACGTCGTGCCGTGGTGCGTCTCGATAAACTGCCGAAGAACGTTGGGCAAAGCGTATTCCTTGGCCATTTCTATTCCATCTTTAACGTGGCCCACGATAATCAATTGACTCATCGTAGGCGAGAGCTCTTTATGCCGGCTCGCCGAGCCGATTTCATTTTCAATAAAATAGCTTGCCTTGTTGATTTTGCCGATGTCATGGTAGTAAGCACCGACCCTGCACAGAAGACCGTTGCGACCGATTGCCTCGGCGGCAGCCTCGGCAATGGAACCTATCAACAGACTATGACTGAACGTTCCGGGTGCTTCCATAGCAAGTTTTTTCAACAAAGGCTGATTCGCATCGCTATAGTCCAGAAGAGTCATGCTTGTTGCTATATGAAAGATTTTTTCAATTAGCGGAAGCAAACTCTGGATGAGCAGACCAACAATGAAAGTAGCACCCGCGTGATAGCCTGCATTGCTGAAGACATCCGCCAGCGACAGTTTTTGGGCCAAATAGTCCAGACAGGCCAGGGAAAACGCTGTTAGAAATACAATTACCGCTGCCAGGGTGCTCACTTGAAGCAGCTTCATTCTTGTACGGATTTCTCTCAACGAAAAACAGCAGGTAAGAGCCCCGGCAAGCATCGTCAAAAACAGGTTGATATCGGTGAGCTGATATTCGCTAATTGTTCCTGTGGCAAAGCAGCCAAGTAGACAATAAAACATAATCATACCTATCGCAAAACGCTGGTCATAAGCGATTGTCAAGATAATGGCTGCAGTAACAGCGCTTCCGGTGGCACCGGAGGTATGGTTGAACAACAAAGCGGTGACTTTGGTTGCTGCCAACAGCAGAATAAATAAGCCGACCAGTGCAAACGCTCTGGCGTGGTTTATTATTATTCGCTTTTGGTAGTGGTTAATATAGAAAGCCATAGCAAGGCAGATTAGTAATACTATTATCGTTGTTAATATCAGGTCGAAATAATGGACCTGCTGGATCAGCTCAAAAGTTAAAATAGGAACACAGAGCACCACGAAAAGACACCACAGCAGAATCGAGATTAAAGAGTCGGTGTCGAGCAGCAGGCCTAATCGCGAAAAACGCTCAGCAGATATATTCCTGCGCACCTGAATTCGACGCGGACTTATTTTCTTCATAAACGGCATCTGTTTATCCTAATTAGCTTTTGCCTTTTTCTTGTAGGCCTGCACAATATTTTGAACCAGTCGATGTCGCACTATATCTCTCTGGCTTAATTCAATGCAACCTATACCTCTGATTCGGCGCAATAGTTCAATTGCTTCGACCATTCCACTTTTCTGGCCCGGTTCCAGGTCAATCTGTGTTATATCACCTGTTATTATCATTTTCGAGCCATGTCCCAGTCTTGTCAAGACCATTAGCATCTGCAGGGCCGAGGTGTTTTGGGCCTCGTCGCAGATAATAGCTGCTTCGTTTAACGTTCGGCCGCGCATAAAAGCAAGCGGAATTATTTCAATAATATCAAGCTCTATAAATTTTTTCATCTGAGCAAAATCCATCATATCTTCGAGCGCATCAAACAAAGGGCGAAGATACGGATTGACCTTTGCCTGGATATCGCCCGGCAAAAAGCCGAGTTTCTCACCTGCCTCTACTGCGGGACGTGCAAGGACAATCCTCCTAATTTGCTTTGTCTTTAGCATTGATACCGCAATTGCGACGGCCAGGTATGTCTTGCCCGTCCCGGCCGGCCCTATACAAAAAGTAAGGTCGTTAGCCAACATCGTTTTGATGTACTTTAGCTGTCCCTTGGTGGACGGTTCAATAACCTTTTTATGAGCATAGACGGTAATAGCCTCGCCGGTCTCAGGAGTTCTGTGCGAGTCCCTTTGGCTTATAAAAGCAGTTACATTGGCAACGGTCAGCGAGTGGTGTTTGATAAGCCGCTTTTGCATCTTATCGATGACCTCAACAGCCGTATTTACATCTTTCTCTTTGCCCGTGATTATTAAATTGCTCTGGCGGGCGGTAATTTGCACCCCCAGCGATTCCCGCAAAAGCCGAAGGTAGCTGTCAGCGGGGCCGAACAATTCAAGCTGCTTATCGGTTGAATCTAATTGTATCGTAACTTCCAAAGCTTTCCTCTATCGAAGGCTCACAATAAAGAACAAATACCCAAACGGTGCCGCTACCAGAAGCGAATCGATTATATCTAATATTCCGCCGAAGCCCGGCACATTGTTTGACGAATCTTTTTGCTCAGCGTCCCTCTTCATCATAGACTCGACCAAATCCCCAATCTGCCCGATAAACGCAAAACACAGGCCAAAGATTGCTGCTAACCACCAAACCATTATATCACAACTCACGGCAAAACCAATAGCAACTATCACCGCGGCACCAACCGCACCGGCCATTCCTTCCCAGCTTTTGGAAGGGCTGATTTTTGGCGAAAATTTATGCTTGCCAAATGAAGTTCCAATTGCATAAGCACCTATATCGGCAGATTTTACGACAAAAACAAACATAAACAAAGCCCATAGCCCGAACTCCAGCCGCATCGACACAAAGAAGCTGCTCAAAAGTCCTAAATACAAAATCGAAAAATAATTCGCTCCGCAATTAGCTAACACCCCTGAAGTCCCATAACTTATGTATTGGTATAAAAGCAACGACAGCAGCACGAAGACCGAGAGAAAAATTATATAAGTTTCCGGCCGAATTACTACAAACTGATGCCAATATTCCTGCTGCCAATACCGGCTGGTGGCGAATAAAATCGAGGCGATAGTTGAAACGGGGACAAAAATCTTCAGGTTTTTTGCTGCCGCGAGTTTCGACAGTTCGAGCAGAGCCAGGATTGTCAACAAAGCGATAAGAATACAAAGAACTGTCCCCTGTACCGCACTATCGTCGGCCACCGAAGCGGTCAGAGAGCCGTCCAGCCAGCCGTCGAAAATGACAACAGCCGTGAAAAACACTGTCATCAATATTCCCAAAAGCAACCGGTATCTAAGCATGGTTATATATTCATCAGCTTATTTGACAGTGCCGAAACGTCGGTTTCGTTTTGCGTAGGCCAGTATTGCATTTTCCAGAGACGAATTTTTGAAATCCGGCCAAAGGGTTTTTGTAACGTAGAATTCGCTGTATGAAATTTGCCAGAGCAGAAAGTTACTGATTCTCATTTCGTTTGCCGTCCGTATCAAAAGGTCGGGCTCGGCAAGTCCTGCCGTGTATAGATGTCGGCTTACACATTGCTCGTCGATATCTCTTAGCCGCAATTTGCCGTTTTTGTATTCTTGTGCGATTTGTATGGTCGCATCTATGATTTCCGTTCTGCCGCCATAGTTTAGGGCCAAAGCAAGTATCATACCGGTGTTGGCGTCGGTTATATCCATTGTTTTTCTTAGTTCATTTTGAACCGGTGCAGGCAGCCCGGCCGATCGGCCAAGGTGAACCAGCTTCACGTTATTCTTCATCAGCGTAGCTCGAATCTCGATAAGGTATTGAGTGTACAGATGCATTAGCGCGCTGACTTCTCCTTTGGGTCTCTTCCAGTTCTCTATGCTGAAGGAATATAAAGTCAAGGATTCGATTCCAAAATCAACGCAGCATTGGGCTATTTTCTCAACTGTTTTTCCGCCCTCGCGATGTCCCTCTACTCGCGGCAGACCTTTTCTCTTTGCCCAGCGCCCGTTGCCGTCCATAATGATAGCAATATGACGGGGCATCTGGTCGGGCCTTAAACCAAGGCGCTTGGCGGTTTTCTTAAGTTTCTCTTCGGGCTTCTTCATTAACTAAAAACTTAGAGCTAAAACCGAAAGACCATAAACCAAAATTTAAAATTCTCGAATCTTGCATTATGATTTTTCGTTTTCAGCTTTTAGTTGCTATCACCTGAATATTGTCTGACTTCGTTTTGGTCCCACGCCAATGATTGTGATTGGTTTGCCTATCTGCTCTTCGATTCGGCAAATATAGTTTTGGGCGTTCGTAGGCAAATCGTGAAAATCGTTTACTCCGGTTATCTCTTCATCCCATCCGGGGACTGTTTCGTAAACGGCACTCGCCTGTGATAGTCTGTCTATATTTGCCGGGAAGAAGGTTTTCTCTGTTCCATTGATTTTGTATGCCCTGCAAATCTTTAATTCTTTCAGGCCGCTAAGCGTATCCAGGTGCATCATTGCTACCAAATCTATAGCACTGATAGTTACGGCGTACGATACGGCTACGGCATCGAACCATCCGCATCGCCGCGGACGCCCCGTTGTTGTGCCGTATTCGTTCCCTTTGTCACGGATGTATTGGCCTGTCTCGTTGTCCTGCTCCGTGGGGAAGGGGCCGGCACCAACTCTTGTCGTGTATGCCTTGGCAATACCAATAAATTTATCAACCACTTTGGCCGGCACGCCACAGCCGGCGGGCATGCCCAGCGAGCTTGAGTTCGAGCTGGTCACAAATGGAAAAGTGCCGTGATCCAGGTCCAGCAGCGAGCCTTGAGCGCCCTCAAAAAGGATGGATTTGCCGTTCGCAATTGCTCTGTGCAGATATTCGGTCGTATCTGTTAGAAAAGACAGGAGCTTCTCGGCATAAGATTTACACTTTTCGAAAATTTCATCAGCATTCATCGGCTCGGCGCCATAAACTGCACCAAAGACTTTGTTTTTGTATTCCACAATGGTTTGAAGCTTGGCTTTGAGCTTTTTAAGGTCTCTCAAGTCAGCTATACGAACTGCGTAGCTTCTGCCGACCTTATCGGCATAGCAAGGCCCGATGCCACGAATCGTTGTGCCGAGTTTGTTTTTTCCGAGAGATTCTTCGCGCAACTGGTCCTCTTTTTTGTGATAATCCAGCACGACATGAACATTTTCACTAATAAAAAGCCGGCCATCTAAGGAAATGCCTTTTTCGCCGAGTTTTTCAATTCCGTCTATCAGGACATCGGGGTCGAGAACCACTCCATTTGCGATTACACAAATAGTACCGGGTCTGATTGAACCACTGGGCAAGAGGTGCAGAGCGAATCTATCGTCGCCTACAATAACCGTATGGCCGGCATTGGCACCGCCGCTGTATCGCACAACGATATCACTCTGCTCGGCAAGGATATCGACAACTTTGCCTTTGCCTTCGTCACCCCACTGTAATCCCACAACGCAACGATTCATTTGTATCCGTTCCTTTAAAGTGCCGCTAAATCATAAATGCACAACGCAGAAGCTCTTTGTGCCCTTGTCCTCAACTGATTTTTGCCACCAAATGCTCTAAAATGGCCGCTAAATTATCGTACTTTCTGTCACTTAGTTTGTAATTAACTTTCTTACCATCTTTGTTTTTATATGTGATGATAAAGTAACCCTCTGGTTGGCCGCTTTTTTCTTGGACTTCCCCATTAGAGTTCCCTACAAACTTACGTTTTGTCCTCGGGCGAAAATGCGTTTTATCTATTTGTTGTATGGAATCATAAGATATTCTTTCTTTGTCGCTGATTATAAGTTCATTTTCGTCAGCGAGGACTTTCTTGTTCTTGCGGGCCCAAAACCAGACTGTTGTAACAGCAGCAAGCCCGACAAATACAAAAGGTGACTTCTGATTGAACACCATATCAAAATCTGGTTTGCCGTCTTTGACATGTTTTTCATAGAAGCTGCGGCGAAGTGACCACTCGTATTTGCTCAAATAGCCGTCATAAGCAAAAATAATTGCCATTGCAAGGAAAAGAACAATACTGATTATAAAGTTGTTTTTGCTGTGTTTACTATATGGTGCTTCGATAGTCATCGAAGGTCCTTTGTGGAATCTATGTTAAACGTTTTTGCGCGATTATCTCGGTTAAAGGCTGAACAAAGTGCGGGACTATTTGTTCAGCCATTAGCTCTTCTGCCAATCGGCATTGATAATCAAAAGATTTTAGCGTCTCGAATTTCTCGTCGGTCCTCGGGTACTGACGGACTGTGAAAGACAAACTTATCGCCTCATCTGCAATCCGTCCTTTTTTCTTAGGCTCATAGACGCTCGTTTTTGACTCGATGCTGATTCGACCCTGTGTACGGTCATCATCGGACAATGCCATTACCAGCGAAGGTGAAAAACCGATGGGCCTTGCCCCGGGCAAATCCAAAAGGCAGTTAAAAGCGCTCTGGGCCAACAACGCCTCGGCGATAACCTCATCGTGACTGCCGGCATAATCAAAATCCATAGCGAAAGTAACATCAAGTGAATCGATATCGAGATGATTTACTCCAAGCATATAGGGAACAAGCTCGAGCACTAATCTGTCCTGGCAATAAGCCGTCTCGAAGTCAGAGGGGTTGGCAACGCCGGAGCCGATACGGTCTATTTCAAGACTGACCCACCGGTATTGTCCGGGGTTGCGGTCTTCCTCAAGGTAGTACTCATTATTCTCACGCCGATAGAAACGGCCCATAGACGGAAATTGTTTTTGTATCCGCTCGAAAAAGGACAGAATCGTATCACGCCCGGTCGGCAGCTCCAATTCGGTATTGATGTACATATCGAGGTAAAAATCATCGCAAAGCGAACTATAACTATTTAATGTCATAGCAGAAAAACCCTCCAGAAAAGGCTTCGGGAACACACCCCCAAGGCCCTGCTAAAAAGGTTCGAACTTCAAATCATATATTCTATCGGGCAGCTATTATACGTTCAAATACTCATTTTCCCAGATTTTTCCCGTCAAAGTCTCAAGTTTTTCATCGTAGTTTTTCAGCACCTCAAAATATTCATCGGATTCCAGCGCTTCTTTTGCGTTTTCGTCTTCCGGTTTTGCCTCTTTGGGCAGAACTGAATTCCTGAAAATCTCGTAATGGTCTCTAATAGAGCAAGGCATCAGCCAGTTCTTTGGCTTTTTCCAGTCGTCCAGGCCGTATTCTCTCTGCCATTTTCGGCCGTTTTTCATAAAATCAGAGAACATCGCATCAGCTAACGTCTTACCGTTTTTATATAGCTCATAGATATTATCGACGTAGTAAGGAATGAATGCGCAGGGTGTTACGTTCCCATGCCAGTCAACATAGGCGTATCCGCCGCTTCTGCCGTAGGCGATACAGCCCCGGGCCAGCACCCCGCTGTTCCAAAAATCTGCCAGGCAGTATCTCTTTTCGCTCAGCAGCTTTTCCCATTTTCTATATAACTTAAGCCTCTTTTCAGGATTCACCATCAAATCAAGCTCGTCTTTGCCTCTGCCGATGGGCATCATTTGGAATTCCCACATATAACAGGCGCCTTGTTTCTTAAAGTAGTAATCATAAAATTCATTGCCGAGCAATACATCGATGTTTTTGCTTGTTGCCGTTACGGAAATACCAAAAGGAACACCCGCTTCTCTCAGGTGCTCGAAGGCGCTGAGGATTTTTTTGAATGTGCCGGGGCCCCTTCTCTGGTCGGTTTCCTCCTCGAAGCCTTCAACCGAAATCGCAGGTGTTACGTTTGCCGATTCCGCAAGTTTTTCAGAAACCTCTTCGTTAATAACCGTGCCGTTGGTATATACCAGGAAAAACATGTCCTTGTATTTCTTATATATATCGAGCAGAGTCTTACCTTCACTTTTATAGATAAATGGTTCACCGCCGCTGATAGTTATGAACCTGCCGCCAAACAAGTCATGTACCTCACTGATTACTCTATCTACAAATGGATAGGGCACTGTGGTGGGAGTATCTGTTCCGGAAGCTGCGTAACAGCCGATGCACCTGAGATTACATTTTTGTGTAGGAGAGAAAACAATAAAGGTTGGTGGCAACTCCCCGTATTTTTTTTCATATTTATCTACAGCCTGATTATAACTTTGTTCTTCACGAATGAGGTTGTTTTGAACGAGCACTTCGACAATTTTCTCTATAATTTCACCGGATACGTGGCCTTTACTTATATTTCTGTTCACACATCGCAGCATCGCCGATAAGAACTGGTATCTTTTTATCCGCACTTCAAGCAAGTCTTCTGAGTCATCTTCAACAACAATCTTATAGACGTAATCATCGATTTTTTTTGCCAGCAGTTTTCTGAGGTGTTTGTGATTTACCATCTTTTTTAACGTTGAGGATATGACTTCCGGTTTCATTTTCGACTCCCTTCAAATATATAAGAACCGCTGAGATGATTTGTTCAAAAGCACTTTGGCTTAATGTTAATTATCGCACAAATTAGAGCCTCCCGCAAGAAATAATTTGGCGCAACATGGAGGGCTGATTACTGATGTTTGAGGGTCAATAATCCGAAAAGACCGCCTAAAAAAGCATCAATTACTCGGCAGGCCATCCAGATTCTTTTTGACTTGCTCGGCACAAAAACTGTTCGGATACAAATTGAGAAAGCTCTCCAGAGTTGCTCTGGCATCCGCTAAATATTTTTTCTTCAGCTCTGAATTTGACTGGCCCTGATACAAACCAATCTTCAAAAGCCCTAATTCGTACAATGCTGACATCCCGCCATCGGTCTTGCCGAAATTCTTATGCAGCTCGCTTAATTTCTCAGCCCGGAGCTGCTCGTCGGCAACAAGTTTTGCCTGGGCCAAAAGGATGTTATCACGAAGCCGGTCTTTATCTTCTATTTGGCCCAGCAATCCCTCAATACGCTGGGCATAATCGGAGGCGTGCGGATTTAGCATAACAAACTCGGCCAAACGTTCAATTGCTCCTGCCTCATCCGTTCGATTTTCAGGCCCTATAAAGGTTCGCAATTGACCTAATCTTCTTTGCAGCTCGTTTAGCTTCGGTACTGTCATAACCGAGTCAGCCGGAAGACGAAACAGACCGAACAATGACTCGTCTGAGGTTTGTTCTTTTTCAAGCAGTTTTGACCGCTCAGCCGCCAGCATCGTTTCGGCCTGGCTAAGAAGCTCCTCAGCCAGCTCAAATTTACCCTGACCGGCCCAATGTTTTGCGATCCGCCATCGTGCCTCTATTGATTCCGGACTCTCGCCAAACTCACTGTACAGCCGATACCATATCTCACGTGACCTTTCGTATGGATAATCGCTGTAAAAATGTAATATTTCGTTTTGCCCAAGCACATTGATATCCGGGCTGTATTCGCTCAGAAGCGCTTTGCAGTAAAGCGCTATCGGCATCCGACGGCTGTTGGAACGTTCGCTTATAAACAAATCGTACTGCCCGAAAAGCCATTGTCTTTTCGCCTGATACTCCAATTCCTGCGGCACTATAAACCAGCTTGGCCAAAGGTCGTAACTTAACTTAATCTGGATTTCTCTTTTCAGCTCTGCACGCAGCGCTATATTGTCGGCAGGGTAAAAGAAACCTTCGAGGTATTTCCTCTTAATAGGGTCTCTCGTTGTTTTGTCCAGCGCTTCTGTGATACTGTGGTCGTGAAATTCGCTAACGTGCTCCGGATTATTCTTGGCCACATAAAGCTGATAGTCTAATTCATCGAAGCCGATTGTTACTTCAAACACAACAACAGCCAACAAAAGTGTAATGGAAGTGAAAATCCAGACCAGACCCGGGCGATAACGCGTAAAATGGCCTATGCCCAGAACAAATCCCGCTATAGTCAAACCATCGAGCCAGGCACAGATCCAGGGTGAAAAAGAAAAGCCCCATTTAATAGGTTCTACCCCCCTGGTACCGCCGAAGTATCCCCAGTAAAGAAGCTGGGGCGCCGTGCATAACGCTATCGCAACAAAACGCGAGCGAAAACGAAGAGGCCGACACGCCACCGCAATACAGCTTACCAATAGACAAACCGCGAAACCCGGCATATTGGCCAAAAAAAACACCGACAATATAAAAACAAAACTATAACTGAAGCTCATCAGTTGCGATATCAACACCGGAACAATTGACAAAATACCCATAAGCAGCCCTAAAACAACAATCTGCCAGGGATACTCGAATATGCTAACTCCGCTTATGATTGTCTGGCCCAAATGCCAGGACTCCGGTCTTATTGCCGTCTGAATGTCGAACGACCAGAATGAGTCGGTTGCTATCTTCGACCAGAAAAAACAGCTTACGACAAAGGCCGCAACAGCAAGAAACCAGCACCTCTGAACATTCTTATGGCTGTAGTGCAGCGTTGGGCCAACAGCCATAAAAGACTTCGAGACCACTATCGGCGCCTTCTCTGTCTCTTTACTATTCATAGGCCTACCTATTGACTATTGACTATTGACTATTGATTATCTTCTATTGAATTAGAGTGCCGATTTTCTTTTCAATAGTCAATAGTAAATAGTAAATGGTTGATTTTACGTCCCTTCACCGCTGCTGGCAAGGTAAACAACCTGCTCGGCTGTAAGTTTGTCTATACTAATCGACATTGACTTTAGTTTGAGCTTGCTTACCTGCCGCTCTATCTCCATCGGGACATCGTGAACCGCAACAGAAAGCTTGCCTTGTTTTTTTACTACATATTCACACTGCAACGCCTGTGTTGCAAAGCTCATATCCATCACGCTTGCAGGATGACCCTCAGCGGCTGCAAGGTTAATTAAACGTCCCTCAGCCAGAAGATAAATCCGCTTGTTATTTTTCAGGATATATTCGTCAACGCAGTGACGCACATTACGGTTTACCTTCTTGCTGAGCCGTTTCAGGGCCGGTATATCTATCTCAACGTTGAAATGTCCGCTGTTCGCGACAACCGCTCTGTCCTTCATCGCACGGAAGTGCTCAGCCCGTATAACATTTTTATTGCCCGTAAGCGTTACGAACAACTCACCGGCTTTCGCCGCCTTCGCCATCGGCATAACTTCAAATCCGTCCATAGCCGCTTCAAGGGCCTTGACCGCATCAACTTCTGTAACAATAACAATTGACCCCATCCCCCTGGCTCGCATAGCAAGGCCTCGCCCGCACCAGCCGTATCCTGCCACAACAACTTTTTTACCTGCCATCAGAAAATCTGTAGCGCGAATTATACCATCAACCGTTGATTGTCCGGTGCCGTAGCGATTATCGAACAGGTGTTTGGTCGCAGCGTCATTTACCGCAATGACCGGAAACTTTAACTTGCCTTCATTCGCCAAAGCCCGCAGACGAATAACTCCCGTAGTGGTCTCTTCCATACTCGCAATAATCCGGGGAGCATCTTTTTTTCTGCGAGTGTGTAATTCGTTTACCAAATCAGCACCGTCGTCAAGCGTAATAACGGGTTTATGGTCAATTGCCGCGTTGATATGTTTGTAGTAGGTGCTGCGATTTTCGCCGCAGACAGCAAAGACCGCTATCTTAAAATCCTTCACTAACGAAGCAGCCACATCGTCCTGGGTGCTCAGGGGATTAGATGCGCAAAGAACAACATTCGCTCCGCCGACCTTCAGCGTCCTTGCCAGATTAGCCGTCTCAGCGGTGATGTGCAAACAAGCAGAAACGTTTTTGCCCTTTAGGGGCTTGCTCTTTGCAAATCGCCTGCGTATCGCCGCCAGAACCGGCATATCGTTATCCGCCCAGAGAATACGTTTTTTACCCTCCGCCGCCAGTGACAAAGCAGCTATGTCGTATTTCATTTTTTAGATTCCTTTCAAAAAAGTAAACTATCAGCCCGAATTCTAAGGTAAGCTGATAAGAATTGCAACTTTTTATTTCTGCAAACGGCAGTCGTAGTTAACTCTGGCTGAACCCGGTGAGCTAAAGTGCCTAAAGTGAGCTAAAATTGCCCAGTTGTAGAAGCTTGTTTGTCGGTGTCGAAGCTGGTATCGGACTGGAAGCTCGACGCTGGATGCTCGAGTAGAAGCGAGTTTCAAGTTTCTGTGACAAGCATCGATACGAGCCCCGTCCCGTCTTCGACGGGCGGGACGAGCATCGACAACCTTAAACGATGGCTATGAACATTTTAGGCACTTTTAACTTTAGGCACTCTAATCTTTGGTTAGAGCGTTCTTGCCCCCAATCCGGTAAAGATGAACGTCCCAAGCCTCGAAATTGTCTGCGAAGACGCCGTCCTCTGACATGATTGTTCGATTCTCGCCAAGAACTTCCACTGTCCTCTGGTCTTTCAGAGACCGCAGAGTGAATTTTGCACTCGTCTGGCCGTTTCGCATCCCCACCGCAAAAAGATATGTCGCACCTTCATGCTCCTTCGCCATAATCGCCACAGGAACATCTTCGTTTTCTGACAATACGCACACAGCATCTTTGACCGTCGGGCTGTTCAACACCGGTGCAAGCTCACTAATCTGCCGATTTATCTCAGTAACCGCCGAAAGCATTTTCCCATCGCTCAGAAGGGCCGATCCATTAAACCTCGGCTGCCATTCGTGGACGAAATAAATTAAGCCCATCGAGCCGTGTATGATGGACATCCATACCTCGCAGCGGACCTGCTGTGGGGTAGCTTTTGTTTCTCGGTTGTTGATTCGCGTGCATTCAATACAGTTCCATACGACTTTTTTCCCTTCAGTCCATTTCACCAGGCGCTCGACACCTCTTGCGACGTACCAGAGTTTCCCCGCCACTTGTGGTTTACTATGAACGACCGGATAGATGTCAAATGAAGCAATGTCGCACCCCTTTACGTATTCGGGATAATCCTCAGGGTGGTTAGTACGAACACCACGGCCGTGCCAGCCGTCCCAGGCCACACCCTGCCCGAGATTGAGAAGCACCGGCCGCGTAAGGTCGGCACGGCGGACCCTACGGTAGTTATCAATTATCTTTTGTGGCGGAACCGGCGGACCGTAGCCTTTGCCGCTTCCCAGAGATTGGGCGTTGTCCGGCTCGTCCCCGTGCATCCAGCCGATAATAGTCGAATCATCTACGTGTTTAAGACCCACCTGGTTTTGGGTGCAGACGACTTTCATACCAAACTTTTTCAATTCCACAAGCTGGCTTTCCGTTGGGCCTTTCCAGAGACCCACGTACGTATTGAAACCGGCCCTCTGGTACCTCCACGCGTCATTTGGATTTTGCAGCCAGACCGCAATTGGAAAAAAATCGGCACTGTGCGACGGACCGTTCTTCCATTTTACATAAGGGCTTGTAATGACATCTTCCCCGTAAGCACTGCCAAAGGCACACGCAAGAAAAATAAAGCATCTTATAAGAGTCATATTTCCTCGCAAGTATCGAAACCAAAAACTAATAAGGTGATCGTCCTCCCATACCCTCCATCATCATCTCTTCCATGTAATACTCATCGCCATAATCCTGATACTCAGTATCTCTCGTACGACGTCTGCTCCCACCTGTACCCCAGGATTTCAAAGGCTCCGGCTTCTCTCTTTGCATTCTCATAATATCACTATACCACTTCTGCAAATCTGTCGCCCAGTATGCTGTTCTGACAGGCATGTGCTCGATACTGGTCCCATCAAAACTGTAAAGCATATCATAATAACGCCTGGTGCTCAGATTTTTGTCGCCCGACCAGTCGTTCACCGCCACAGCATCAACCATAACAGCTCCGGTACTAAAATCAATCGTCTCAGGTTCCACAGCTTCGTCTTCGGGCCTGGCAACAGGACTGATTAGCATATCTAATCTGCTATCTCTGGTACCTCTGCTATCTCTGGTACCTCTGCTATCTCTGATACCTCTGCTACCTCTGCCAATTTCGGGCCTTGCAGCCTCGTTCTCAACAACACCACCTATAACTTCTCCCTGGCTTACCGTAAAATCTTCACTCCGCCAATACCCCATCACATATTTGGAGACCTGAACTGTAACAACCTTGGCCGCTTCACGCATATTCTTCGCGAAGAAGAGCAACCTTCCAGGAATCTCTACCGGCTCTGTAATATCGGAAAACTCACTCCATAAAACAACTTCGTTCTTCCGCGATATGTCCTGCTCGCTTAACTGATTCGTCCCCGCCACTGGATTAAGTACACCCAACCGAATTCTGTATCGGTAGCTCTTTCTCGGCTCAACAGTATCATCGTGCGCCCAGAACACCAAAGGCTCACGCATCTTCTCCAAAGGCGTTCTCCAGGTAAGCCGAATCTTGTCAAATTCATCATAAACGTCATTCATCGATGGCCCCCTCCGAGTTAGTCTGTCTCCAGGCAGACCCGGCATCATATAGTCTTCGTATCCACCTATATCCGTTGTGCCTCTTGTGCCTCTTGAACCTCTTGAACGTCTATCAGTCGAACGAAGGCCCGGGCTCAGACCGCCCAGAGCATCGTCGGTCGAACGCCTTCTATCACCGCTTCTTCTACGTGTTGTGCCTGCGCCCACGCCCCCATAAAGACTATCCGTACTACCCCTTCCTCCAGAGTAAAGTCCACCCCCGGCCCTTCCAGTCGGACTAGAGCCTGACCTCGTAGGGGTTCTTCTGGCACGCCTCGAGTCTGTGCTTTCGTTGCTCTTCTGCTCCTCTTCCCTTTCTTTTCGCCTTTCCTCACTGTCCTCTCTCCTCTGCATATCAAGGAACTTTCTATGTATCAAGGGAGGATACCACTCCTCTTTCGCTGATGCAATTTGATAAGCCTCCGGCTGCAACAGGTCTATTTGCAGTTGCGGGTCGTCAAACTGAAGCTTCCACACTTTTAACCTGCCTGCTGGCAAACCGCTGGCATCTTCTCCAATTTCGAACAATTTCCCATAGTGGTCAATCTTGCTGCGGGGAACAACCTGCCAGTCACCCCAGCTACCATCCTCGACCAGTTCCTGCCGTTGCAACTGCACAGCAGCAAAAATCGGCTTCGCAAGGCACGGGTCAGCCCACTGTTCGGCCACATCATCGACAAAACTGTGTCCAAATCTCTCGTATAACCCCTCAATATCAAACTTGGCTTCCACAGTTACAAGGTCGATATCATTCGGCTCATGCGGAGCTTTATCATAAGGTGCTTCTGCAGTGACAGCAACAGTAGGCACATAAGCCACTGCTCTGATGTGCTCGACCGCCACATCGTTGACCTCACCAATACGAGGAAGACGATATTGGCCCCCTCCTGTTCCTGATATCGCCCCATCAACCGCATATGGTACCTGTGGCCATAGGTTAACGTCAATATCACTTATGGACGAATCAAGCAGAGCAACAAACTCAGAAAGTTTCGACTGATAGGGCTCCGGGTCCGTGGGAGGGGTGTTAATCTTATCCCTCAAAAGCACAGCCTCTTCGTACACCTGGTCATCGACTGAACCTGGGCTGTATTTCCCATCGCCGTATGCAACCTCGTTGGGGCTGAAAATAACACGCGTAATCAAAAGCCACACACACACAAGCCCAACGATTACCAAAACCATCTTCTCTACATTTTCTTCGAAAAAGCTGCCTATTTTAATCATATCCATGCCCTCGAACGAAGTGAAGGGGCAAACCCCGTTTCATGTTTTTCTGACTGTTTTACCGGACTGCAGTTTGTTCTTCTGCCTTTAGCGCTTTCTTAACAATTTCCGGTTTTATTTCCTCATAGCCTTTCCTGTTGAAGATATATTCGCAAATTAAATCCAATTCTACCACAACATCTTCACCATAATCGTAAAGACTGTAAGGATCCTCTTCGACCGACCTGAACTTAGTCTCTAAAACCGTTATCTGATTATGCTTGAAAGTCTGCTCCGGCTCATTGCCGGTGAACCCCCTGAATTTATGCTCCTTGGCACTGCAAAGCTCCTTTATAAACGGCAAAATAGATTTTATGTTGAGCACAAAGGTAACATTAAAATGTATAACATCAATATTATTAGCATCATTGGAAACTCTTCCCGTGCAGGATTCTGTCAGAGCATCGTCTTTAGTAAGAACGTAAACGGGCTTATCAGCATCGTCTCTGTCTGTTCCCGACTTACGCCGCCTGCGTCCCGTAAACACAGAGCCCGCTG
>Ga0315544_1001039_pt1 | contig 22962 bp, 16 predicted proteins | sample SalMarSW160130MG_2_FD_202543 | JGI IMG/M metagenome (GOLD analysis project Ga0315544, IMG submission 202543) | Salt marsh sediment microbial communities from the Plum Island Ecosystem LTER, Massachusetts, United States - Salt Marsh Sediment SW1601-130 ... | reverse complement strand
GTGAGCCAATTATAACCAGGAATCTGCGTAACTCAGGCTGAAATACCACTATTAATGCTATAACTCCCACCCCAACAATCTGACCAAGTATTGAACCCAGTAAAATCATCCTGTCTTTAACAAGCAGTAACCAGAGAATATATATTGATATAATAGTTACAAAAATATAGGTAGCAATTGTACCTTTAATTAGAATGTACAACTGGTACATTAAAAATGCCACTAGCAGAATATCTATTATATCAATTATCCTGACTTTTATAAAGTAATCAATCATAAACATCGGTTATTACTAAAACAAAGGTAAAAAAATATGGGAAATCCATGCATTTTGACTTTCAAACTAATACTCATTATTATTCTCCAACTGAGACTCATGATATAATGAGCATAGCTTAATGGTTTCCGCGGCTTCTTTAACATCATGCACTCTTAAAATATCTGCACCATTCATTATGGCTATGGTATTTAATACTGTAGTGCCGTTAAGGGCTTCCACAGGAGTAGTGCCTAATGCTTTATATATCATCGACTTACGTGAAAGGCCGACAAGTATCGGCAGTTCAAATATTTTAAAATCATCAAGCCTATTTAAAATCTGGTAGTTATGTTCCAATGTTTTACCAAATCCAAAGCCCGGATCAATAATAATATCACAAATACCTGATAATTTTGCTTTCTGGATTTTTTCCGAAAAGTATTTTATTATTTCCTCAACCACATTATCATATGTGGGATTATTCTGCATGTTTTGCGGGGTTCCCTTTATGTGCATCATTACATACGGAACATTTAATTCAGCAATAGTATCAAACATATTCTTATCCGCACTACCTGCAGATATATCATTAATAATATCGACCTCGTAGTCCTTTACCGCCATAATTGCAACCGCTGAGCGGGAAGTGTCAGCTGAAACAATTACATCAGAGAAATTAGCACGTATAGCTGCAAGTGCAATACTAAGTCTTTGTATCTCTGCTTCGACAGAAATATGCTCAGCGCCAGGTCTTGATGAATATGCCCCTACATCGATAATTGAGGCTCCTTCTTCAATCATTTGCTCAGTCTTTTTCAGAATTTCTTTCCTGGTCCGGAATTTCCCCCCGTTATAAAATGAATCAGGAGTAACGTTAAGAATGCCCATGATTTTAGGTGTTGATAAATTTATGAGCTTCCCCCTGCAATTCAAACTATATTTTTTTGAAAAAAATGTATCTTTAGATTTCATAAATGAATTATTTTCTGTCATAAAGGTAATAAAAAGCTCGTAGATAAGTTTTAGAAAAATTAGCAGATTGTCTATGAAATTCATTGTTATAGAAGGACTGGATGCTTCGGGTAAGTCAACTCAGCTTGAATTATTACAGCAATATCTTAAAACCAATAAAGTTAACTTCAAGTATCTGCATTTCCCAAGGACAGACGCACCTGTATATGGAGACCTGATTGCCAGGTTCTTAAGAGGTGAGTTTGGCAACATAAATTCTGTAAATCCATATCTGGTGGCATTATTATATGCCGGCGACAGAAAAGATGCAGCCGAACTCATTCAAAGCTGGTTGAGCAGGAAGTACCTGGTAATTACTGATCGCTATGTACATTCAAATATTGCATTCCAGTGTGCAAAACTCAGTAATAAAATAGAAAGGGAAGCATTAAAAGACTGGATATACTATTTTGAATATCATTATAATAAAATACCCAAACCCAATATGGTTTTATTCCTGGATGTACCCTTTGAGTTTACAGTGAGGAGGCTTAAACAGAGCAGAAAAGGTAATGACCGGACTTACCTCAGGGGACATAAAGATATTCATGAACATGATCTTAATTTTCAAAAACGTGTAAGGGATATGTACTTATGGCTTGTTAAGGAAGATCCTTATTTTAAGCTTATAGACTGTAAGGATGAAAATAATAAAATGTTACTTCCAAAATCTATCTTTCAAAAAATTCTGAATACTTTGCAGCTGGATTAACAATACATTAACAATTCAACATTATTGATTTGGTTATTTTTATATAAATTTTTTAAATAGACGATTTATACAGCATGAAAATAATACGAATAACGAGTAGAATACTTGTAGGTGTTATATTTATTTTTTCAGGTTTTGTAAAGGATATCGATCCTATGGGCTCAACCTATAAATTTATTGATTATTTTGAAGCATTTCATTTAGGTTTTTTAAACTTTATTGCCTTCCCCGTGGCAATACTTTTAAGTACTGGCGAACTGGTTATTGGAATAAATCTGCTCCTGGGAATAAGGGTGAGGCTAACAAGTTACGCTTTATTAGTCTTTATGTCCTTTTTTACTATTTTAACACTTTTTCTGGCGATATATAATCCGGTATCTGACTGTGGATGCTTTGGTGATGCAATAATACTTACCAACTGGCAGACATTCTGGAAAAACATCATAATTCTGGTGCCAACATTCATTGTCTTCTTTTCACGAAATAAATTCGTGCCCCTCTATTTGGCAAATATTGAGTGGAGAATGACTTTCATATTCATTTTATCGGGTATACTGATATCGGTTTACTGCTACAGAAATTTACCTCTGCTGGATTTCAGACCTTATAAAATAGGTGCCAATATTCCTGAAAATATGATAATACCAGATAATGCACCTGCTGATGAATATAAAACAATCCTGGTATATGAAAAAAATGGTATTAGGAAGGAATTTAATGCTGAAAATTTTCCCTGGAGGGATACAACATGGAAATGGGTAGAGACCAGTCAAATATTAATTAAGAAGGGTTATGAACCGCCCATACATGATTTTACAATAATTACAGCAGACGGTTATGATATCACTGATATTGTTATATCGGATCCGGATTACTCATTTCTGCTAATAGCAGATGATCTTACCAAATCCAATATTAACGCATTTAAAAAAGTTCATAAAATTGCTGAAGTATGTCATAATAATAACAACTGCTCGTTTTATTGTCTTACATCATCCACTGATGAGGAAATTAGCACCTTTATGGATAAGGTAAAAATAAATTTCGACTTTTATCTTACTGATGAAATAACGTTAAAGACAATCATTCGTTCCAATCCCGGTCTTTTATTGATCAGGGAAGGAAATATTATAGGCAAGTGGCATTATAATAATTTGCCCGCTTTTAATGCTTCGGAACAGAATTATTTTTCTTTTATATTGGATTCATGTAGAAAAGATAAGGAGACATTGATAATCAGTCTTTTTATAACGGGTTTTGTTATGGTTGCAAGTGTTTTTCATATTGTAACACTCAAAACAAGGAAAGATAAGGATTAACAAATCATATTATGAAGTGTATATCCGGAATAGTTGCTATATTGATATTACTCTTACTTGCAAACTGCGAAGAAACCATTAAATGTACTGAGAATACAGAAATATCTGTAAATATTGATTTTAAAACACTAAGCTCTGGTATAAAGAAGGATACATTAATTAACAATCTTACAGTAATAGGTAAGGATACTCTTTACTTTAATAGTAACCTGAATTCAATTAGTCTGGCACTGTCACAATCATCAGATACAAGTGAATTTAAATTTGCTGTTGACACTGTAATGGATACAATATCATTTTACAGCAAGAGAGAACATTTCCTGATATCTTTTGAATGTGGTTTTGCCACCCGCTTTATTCTGGAAAAAGTTATTTCGCAGGACATATTAATAGATTCGATTTCAATTATTAACCCCAATGTTGACAGGTCTGATGAAACAAATATTATATTTTTCTATTAGTATTATTATCTTGCTGTATACTGAAAAACCTTATGCCCAGGAAGGATTGGTAAAGGACAGAGGTATAAGATTTGGAACAGATGTGTCAAAATTTGTTTTACCACTTTTTTATCCTGAAACCAGAGGATATGAATTACTCGCAGATTTTCAGATTCTTGATAATATATTTATTGCAGGGGAATATGGCATAAGTAATACTAAACTCGATACTGACTCTTATAAATTTAATTACGATTTAAATGGAAGCTACATAAAATTAGGCTTAAATAAAAACATACTTAAACATGATGATGTAACTAAGAATGATCTGCTATTTGTTGGTTTCAGATATTCATTTTCCTGGTTTAAACATAAAGCAAGTAATATAAGTATTATTGATGAGCAATGGGACGAAGTTACAATAGCTGAAACTGAAGAAATTTCTTTAAGTTGTCATTCTATTGATCTTGTGGCTGGTGTAAAAACAGAATTATTTAAAAACATATATATAGGCTGGACTATAAGAGGGATGATAAGGCTTAAGCTAAAATCTGATAATATAATGTCACCCTATTTTATACCGGGTTTCGGAAAAGGTGACAAGAACGCTGCAATCGGATTTAATTACTCCATTTATTACAGAATTCCATATAAAATATCAGTAAAAGAAAAGAAAAAAAATAAAGGAAGTACTTAATCCATTCAAATATTATTACTTTAAAAGAATTAATTATTTTTAACGTCATTAGAAAATTTAAATCTAAAGTCCGATTATGAGAAAATTTATCGTAGCAGGAAACTGGAAAATGAACAAAACCCTTCAGGAGGGAATAGAATTAGCCAGGGCAGTTAATGAAAAAGTAAATGGTCAAAGAGCGCTGGTAGTGTTATGCACCCCGTTCATTCATTTATCCGAAGTAAAGAAAGTAATAACAAAAAGTTCTCTGTTTCTCGGGGCTCAAAATTGCTCATCTAAATCCGCCGGTGCCTATACAGGAGAAACTTCAGCATCAATGATAAAATCTACCGGTGCAGATTATGTAATTATCGGTCATAGTGAAAGAAGAGCATACTTCAAAGAAGCTGATAAAACTCTCAATAAGAAAATCAGGCTTTCACTTGAAAATGAGCTAATACCTATTTACTGCTGCGGAGAAGTATTACCAGAAAGAGAAGCAGGAAGACATTTTGAAGTTGTCAGAACCCAGATTAATGAAGGATTATTTAGCTTATCTACCAAAGAGTTCATAAAAGTAGTAATAGCCTACGAACCTGTGTGGGCTATAGGTACAGGTGTAAATGCAACACCTGAACAGGCACAGGAAATGCATGCATTTATTCGGGAATTAATATCTGATAAATATGGGAAAGATGTTGCGGAGAAAACAACAATCCAATATGGGGGAAGCTGTAAACCTTCAAATGCAAAGGAAATATTTGCAATGGCTGACGTTGATGGAGGATTAATAGGAGGGGCCTCACTGAACGCTGAAGATTTTATTGCTATCGTTAATTCAATTTAATATTTATTATCAGCGGAATATATAAATCTGACCTTTCTAAAATAGAAAAAGAGTGCTTTAAATATTCTTTAAAATATATTAGTTTTAAGGAAAAGAACAATTGGGTATCAATAAAATTCAAAAAGTCTTAAGTTATTTAAATTATAATCTTAAACGGATGAAAAAGGTCTTGTTTTTATTTTCTTTAATAACTCTTCTAACTGTTTCACAGCATATTTCTTCACAACAGTTAAAAAAATTTTCAGAGGACCACAATAATTTCATGAGTGAATTATATTCTTTTATGGAGAAAAATATTTCTGCAGAGGATCAAAAAATACTCAATGATTTTAAAAGTGTCTGGGAGACAGACAGCCTTTTTACTGCTGAAGAACAGGATCGTATTATTAATATATCACAAAAATTGCTGGATAAAAATGCCAAACCTGCACCTACATTTTTAAATTATTTATTAAGTCTGTTAACGTTTAAAAAAAGTAATCTTGGTAATGAAAACTATAATACATGGGAAACAGGACTTATATACATCATTGAACAAAGAAGAGTAACATTAAGTAAAATAAATGCCTACCTTGTTTTCACGATTGAACTAATTAATTCAAACAGTCTGCATAAATCTCCTTCAACACACTGGAAAGCGAGTAAACCGGATTACAAGTTTGTTTTTGATGAAGACATAAAATTAAGATTCAATTTAATAGACCTTACCTGTATTACAAAAAGAGATAGTATTATAATATTTGATACGGAAGGCGATTATTATCCTGTTGATAATATCTGGAAAGGTAAAAAAGGTGTAGTAACCTGGGAACGCAGTAATTATAATAAAGACGAGGTATTTGCAGTATTACCGGAGTATGAGATTGACATGACCAAGTCAGAGTACCAGGTTGAGAATGTTACATTTACCAATAAGTTATATTTCGATGCTCCCCTGAAAGGTACTTTATTCGATAAAGTTAAATACATACAAAAAAATGAAAGTCCTACTTATCCCAGATTTGAATCTTACCAGAAAAATTTTAAGATTGAAAACCTGTATGATAACATTAATTATGAGGGTGGACTTGCGATGCACGGGGTAAAACTTATTGGTACCGGTAGTGGTGATGAATTGGCCAAAATAAATATCTACCGTAAAGACACACTTATTCTTGAAGCAAGTTCAACCTATTTTGGCTTTAGAGCTGACAGAGTAAGCGGGCCGAATACCAGTGTTAAAATCAAACTGAAAAAAGATTCCATATATCATCCCGGCCTAATGTTCAGATATATTGTTCCTACACAGGAATTAACTTTATCAAGAACTGAAGACTTTACAACTCAAAGCCCCTATTATGATTCCTATCATAATATTGATATGAGCTTTGAACAGCTGGTATGGAATATGAACGAACCTTTTATGAAATGTACTGCTCCAATAGGTGCATCTATTGGCATAGCAAATTTTGAATCAGCTAATTATTTCAATTACAGGAATTTCATAGGGATGCAAGGGATAGATGCAGTACATCCATTGATATCTATAAGGAGTTTTGCTAAAAAATCCGGTTCGGACGAGTTTACTGCGACAGATTACGCAAATTACCTCAGGAAGTCTATTACACAGGTAAGACAGATGTTGATGCGCATGTCAGTATTAGGTTTCATTTTCTATGATGTAAACACTGAAATTGCAAAGCTTAAACCTAAGCTTGAGAACTATCTTGCAGCAAGTGTCTCAAAAATTGATTTTGATGTAATCGGGTTTCCCTCAAGAACTAAAGCACCGCTTGAAAATGCAGTCTTTGACCTTAGAAATTACGATCTTAAAATAAACGGTATTCCACAGATATTTGTCAGTGATTCTCAAAATGTTGTATTTATCCCAAAAGAAGAAAGGATAATATTAAAGCGTAACCGTAATTTTCAATTCGATGGTACTGTAATTGCCGGATTGTTCACTTTTTACGGAAACAACTTTTTTTTCAGTTATGATTCATTTAAGATTGACCTTCAGAAAGTTGATTTGCTTGCTATAAAATATATAACCGGAGAGACCGATAATTATGGACTTGCAGTTATTGATGACATAGATAATGATATTCAGAATATTACAGGTGAAGTACTTATTGACAAACCGGATAATAAATCAGGTAGAATAAATTATTCTGAATATCCCATTTTTAAAAGCAATGAAAACTCCTATGTTTACTATGAAAGAGAAGATATACAAAACGGGGTATATGAGCAGGATGATTTTTATTTTGAAGTTGATCCGTTTATAATTGACAGCCTTGATAATTTTAACAAGAAGGCTTTAAAATTTGACGGTGAATTTTATTCTGCCGGCATTTTCCCCTCTTTTGAACAAACCATATCCCTTCAAAAAGACAAATCACTGGGATTCTTACATTTGACACCACAGGATGGTCTTCCGCTTTACGGGGATAAAGGATATTTTAAGAATGAAATTCATTTGTCAAATGATGGCTTAAGAGGTAAGGGAATAATTACTTATCTGACATCTACTGCTGTTTCAGATGATATTATTTTCTTTCCCGATTCATTAAATGCTTTTGTAAAAGATTTCACTATAGATAAGGAAACAACAGGAACAAAATTTCCGTGGGTACAATCCACTAATAATTATGTTCACTGGCTTCCATATTCAGATGAATTTTTCGTTTACAAAAGAGAAACCGATTTTAAATTGTTTAATGATTCAACAACACTATCAGGAAGTTTAAAACTCGAACCCACAGGATTATCCGGACAGGGGAGAATGGACTTAAAAAACTCGGAGATAAAATCCAATTTATTTACCTATAAGTCAGATGAAATATTGGCAGATACAGCCGACTTCTACTTAAAATCTTTACATACAGATGGTTTTACAGTTCTGACTGACAATGTTAATGCACATATAGATTATAATTCCAAAAAAGGATATTTTAATTCTAATGAAGACTTTACACTGGTTAGTTTTCCTGAAAACAGGTACATAAGTTATCTGAATAATTTTACCTGGGATATGGAAACAAGGGAGATGGCAATGGGTGTCACACAGGAATACCAGCCTGAAATAATAGAATATCCGGGTTATGAAGGAGAGCTGACCGGGCCAAGATATATTTCTTTACATCCGGATCAGGATTCTCTTAGTTTTGTTTCACCACTTGCATACTATGATTATAAAAATAATCTTATTAAAGCAACACAGGTAAAATATATAAATGTTGCTGATGGGAAAATATATCCTGATGAGGGTAATGTAGTAGTGGAACAGGATGCGAAGATGAGGACCTTAGAAAATGCCACAATTATCACAAACAACAATACAAAATATCATACAATACATTCTGCCAAAGTAAATATCTTCAGCAGGAACAACTATACTGGTGAAGGAGATTATGATTATATTGATGAAAATGCTAAAAAACAAGTCATACATTTTAATGAGATAAAGGTCGACGAAAACATTCAGACTATTGCCAGTGGTGATATCTATGAGCCCGATAACTTTACTCTCAGTCCTAATTATCACTATCAGGGGAAAGTGTTTCTCGAAGCCGACGACAGGCTGCTAACCTTTAAAGGGGCTGTCAAAATAGAGCATAATTGTGATATACTGGAATCAAAATGGTTAAAGTTTACAGAAACAATCGACCCTTATAACATATATATACCTGTTGATGAACAAACCTTCGATATAAACAGGAAGAGAATTTTCGCCGGAATATTTTTACATTATGATTCGGTTCATGTTTACCCTGCCTTTTTTACACCAAAGAAATTTCATAGCGATAATCCTATAATTTCTGCCCATGGATATTTGTACTATGATAAATATTCACAGCTATATAAAATATCCTCAAAGGAAAAATTGTATGACAGGAATCTGCCTGGCAACTACGTGAGTCTTCACAGGGAGGATTGCCAGTTATATGGTGAAGGCAAAATTGATTTGGGAGCGGATTTAGGTCTAGTAAAATTAATTTCTGCCGGGAATGTGAGACATTATATAAACGATAACAAAACCAGACTTAATTTTCTTTTGGGAATAGATTTCTTTATTGATGAGGAAATATTGGGAATAATAGCCCGGGAAATTGATAGCATTCCTGAATTACTTGCCACTGATATGAATGCTCCTACATATAATAAAGGGATTATTGAATTAGCAGGCAGGGAACTGGCCGGATTGTTTAAGGATGAGTTAAATCTATTCGGAAAAGTAAAGGAGATTCCTGCCCCTCTGAAACACACTATATTCTTTAATGAACTGAAACTTATGTGGGACGATAATGCAAACTCATACCGTTCGTACGGTAAAATAGGAATCGGAAGTATAAACAATACACAGATTAATAAAAGGGTCGATGGTTTAATTGAGATTCAGATAAAAAGAAGTGGTGATATCTGTGACATTTATCTTGAAATAGATGATATGAACTGGTATTACTTCGGTTATACACGTGGAGTAATGCAAACCCATTCATCCAATCAGGAATATGTTGACAGGATTAAATTCTTAAAGCCTAAAGATCGTAAGCAAAAAGTAAGGACAAAAGCAGGCGGCCTTTCTTATATTTATATGGTATCCACTGAACGTAAAATGGGCAGATTTTATAACCGCTATCTTGAAACAAAGGAACAAGAAGAAGAAAAGGAAGAAAGTAATAAAAATCAATAATGTTTACAATCCACTGATCTTCTTATCTTTAGGATACTTTACAGAATAAACAAATCTTATATTTTGAGTCTGTCCGGATTTAAGATTGAGCTTCCATAATAATCTTCCGTAATCCTCAGAATATTCAGCACCTCCATTATCTTCAAGCTGAACTTCTATTTCTTTATTCTTGGATATTGGAATCTGGTCAAGTAATTCAAGGTTAACAGGGAATATATTGTTATTCCTGACAAATATCTCATAACCTTTTGTTTCTTTTATGTTTCCTCCAATTACCTGTTTTTTGGTAAAGTCTTTCAATTGATTTCTTTTAACAGAAATTTTGTTGTCCCTTCCCAGAGAAACTAGCAAAGTATCAGCAGTTGTAACCGGGTTTATTGTAGATTGTCCGACATACATTCCCTGGAAGAACAAGTTTGCCTGACCTGGTAAAAGGTTATACTGTCCGTAATCAGGGACTTTAGCAAGGAGAAATGCCCCGTCGCTAAGCTTGGGTACAGTATGATATGTAAAGTCAGCATCTGGTTTATATTCCATCATTGCTACAAGGTGTTCTTTACCATCAGAGGGAATATCCTGTAATACCTCAATATTATATTCAGCAGCCATCTGGCTTGTAGTTTCCGTGACCCTGTATTCAGGCATTTCAGCAACCTCATCCAACTCCTCACGTGCTAATCCCTCCTGAGCAATATTAAGCTGCATCATCTGTGACCGTTCGGCTGACTTAAGCTGGCTTTGTATATAACTAAGTCCAGTAGGCGGAACATAGAAATCGATAAACCAGGGATACAGTATTGGCCTGTTATTATCCACAGTGGGATTACCTGTTGAGACAGTTAATTTTACATCCTCCCAGTCATATCCCGTTTTCTGATATACATTTGCTTTATAAATCAGTTTTAAAGGTTTGTCAGTACCATCGGCCCTTATATCATAGACAGGAAACCATCCTGCGTTAGGTGTCAGATAAGACAACCTTAAATCAATCTTCGTTGAAATATTAGAAGACACATTTATTATTACCTCACCTGTTGGTTTATTCCTTGTTGAATTTAGTTCACTCAGCTGGTTCTGAATTCTGGATTTTACCAGCTTCAGTTCCAGTACCTTTTTATCAATTATTAATATTTCTTTCTTAACCTCAAATAACCTGGAACGATAAAAAATTACCAGTTGTTTTAATTCTTCCACATTCAAACCTTCCTGCTCGCTCCCAAGTTTATTATTCTCATTAATTACTCTTTCCTCACCCTGGTATACGATTTTTTGATTTTGTAACCAGTTTATCTCATTATCAACAAGTTCAAGTGAGTCCTTAAGTTCTTTTATTCTTGGAGACTCCTTCTGGCCAAACATATAATTAATACGAGATGTTGCTGATAATAAAATTGCCTTCCCTTGGATATCTACTTGCAGGCTATTTTGCAATATGCTGCTCGTAAGATCTTCCATCACAATTTCAGTAATTCCTGCCGGAATGCTGACCGTAGCTTCTCTGGTGATTTTGGCATTTTGCTGATATATAGTAACATCCTTTATTTCAGATTTTACATTTATTGCAGCAGCTTTAACACATATAAGTGCAAGGATTGCTATAACAGATATTATTCTTCTCATGACAAAAAAATTATGGTACTTTGTAAATAACTGAATTAATATTCATGCCGGCACCAACTGATGTTAATACTGCAATCTGACCGGAAAGTAATCTGTGGTTTTTCATTTTTCCTGTCAGCACCAAATTAAGAAGTGTCGGCACTGTTGCTACTGAAGAATTTCCTAAACTGGAAATTGTCATAGGTAAAATAGATTTTGGAACTTTTATTTCTTTATATAAACTGAAAATTCTTTTTACAATCGCATAGTCCATTTTTGCATTGGCCTGATGGATCAATATTTTCTTTACATTGTTTAACATTATCCCTGCTTTGTCTATACTTTCTTTAACTACCTGAGGAACAGTTCTTAAGGCATATTCGTAAAGTTTTCTGCCATTCATTTTAATAAATAGTTCGTTCCCTTTGTATTCAGGATTATTTGATTTCCCAAGCCAAAGATTATAGGCATTATCAACTGTATCAGTCCTGCTAACATGTGCCAGTATCCCAACAGGTTCTATACTTTTAACAGCTTCCAGTATTGCTGCCCCTGCCCCGTCTGCATATATCATACTGTCCCTGTCGTGAGGATCGGATATTTTTGATAAAGTATCAGTACCAATTATCAGGGCTCTTTTTGCATCACCTGATTTTAAATAATAGTTTGCCTGTATTACACCCTGCAGCCAGCCCGGGCATCCAAAGGGCGTGTCGTATGAAACAGTTTTCGGATTATTTATTCCCAGCTTTTCCTTTACTCTTGAGGCCAGGCTGGGTAATATATCTATTTGTCTGCTTTCGGGTCTTATATCACCAAAATTATGTGCAACTATAATATAATCAAGTGTTTCCTTATCTATACCGGATGACTCTAAAGCATCTCTGGCAGCCAGATATGCTATATCAGAGGCTGACTGATTGTCTTCAACATACCGGCGCTCATGAATTTCCGTAATCTCCTCAAATTTTTTAATTATTTCCTCGTTAGACAAATCAATTTTATTTCCACTTGTATCATAAAATTCATGGTTCAAAAAAGCATCGTTTGTAACCCTCTTCGGAGGTATATAGCTTCCCGTACCAATAATTACCGTATATATTTTTTGTTCCACGTTTATTCTTTTAATAATTAATAATTACTATTACTTAATTTCTCAGTTTTCTGAAATTTATAACAATACTAAAAACAAAGCATTGTCATATTGGTTTAATAAATTGCTAAATTAATATTTATTTAATTATACTGCCAAATATCAAATTAACAATTTATTAAATATGATTTATAACATATTTTATGTGATATTGATCATGTATTCGGAAAATTCAGTTGATATATTTATCTATTATTGAAAGCAATTCTGCTAAATTCAAAGGCTTGGGAAGGTATTCGTCACAGCCGGCTTCAATGCACCTTTCTCTTTCACCTGACATCGCATATGATGTCTGGGCAATTACCGGCAGTTTACTGTTAATTTTTTTTATTTCTTTTGTTGCCAAATAACCATCCATTTTTGGCATTTGAATATCCATAAGAACCAGGCTTAAATCCTGGTTCTTCACCATCCGGATAGCCTCAAGGCCGTCATTTGCCCTTAATATTGTTGCATCTGTCCGCGCCAGGGCTGATTCAAGAACCTTAAAGTTCAGATCTTCATCCTCCACAATAAGTATTACTTTATTATTCCATTTATAATCAAAATCCATTTTCAAAGGTGAAATTTCCGATTCTTCTTTTTCAGGTCTGCTTTCAATTCTGATATCTTTATAGGGGATAGTAAAACTGAAAACAGATCCTTTATTCAATTCTGATTCAACCCATATATTACCTCCTAACAGATTAACTAAATTCTTACATATTGAAAGCCCAAGACCTGTACCGCCAAATCCCCTGTCTTTTATTGAATTAACCTGCAAGAAGCGTTCAAATATTAACTGTTGTTTGTCTTTTTGAATACCAATGCCTGTATCCTTTACATAAAACTGCACACTATGGTCAATGTCTTCAAATCCCATTTCTACATAGCCTTTTAAGGTATATTTAAGTGAATTTTCCAACAGATTATTTAATATTTGTTTTAACCTCAAGGGATCAGTTTCTATAATTACATTTTTTTCCAGGCATTTTGGATTTATACGAAATTCAATATTGCTTTTATTTTTCTTACCCTTTAATTCATTGAAAATTCTCAGCAATTCTGCTAAAATACCGGTAATATTGCACGCTGTTTTATTAATGCTTAGCTGTCCGGATTCAATTTTCGCACAGTCTATAATGTCATCAATCAATTGTAAAAGGTTGTCCCCTGCATTTGAAATATAATTTAAATATTCATTTCTTTTCTCATCAGATAAACCAGGATCTTTAAGGAAATTGGAAAAAGCTATTATTGCATTCAGCGGGGTTCGGAGTTCATGTGACATATTTGACAGAAATGCTGTCTTCAGTTTGTCAGATTCCTCGGCAATTTTTCTTTCCGATATTTCAAGATCCAGTTCTTTTGTCCTTTGCTTAACTAATTTTTCAAGATTATTATGATGCTCCTGTAATTCCTTTTCTGCTTTCTTTTTCTTCCGGTAAGCATAATAAATTATGATAAAAGCGATTAATAGAAATATTGATCCTGAAATAAATACATTCTTTTGAATCTTCTGTTGTTTTAATTCAGCATTTTTATTTGACAGTTCTTTTGCCTTCTGCTCATAATTATATAGCCCTTCAAGTTCAGCAACCTTTTTCCTGGTTTCATATGTTTTGACTGAGTCTTTAATTTCATTGTAACGAACATAATATTTCAATGATTTATCATAATCCCCTGATGCTTTATATAAATCTGAAATTGATTTATAATTGCACCTTCTATATGTCCGTAATCCTTACTTAAATCAAGGCTCTGCTGAAAATATGATACTGATTTATCATATTCTTTAATGTCCAGGCAGACCGTGCCCAAATTATGCAATGCATAGATTTTACCTATCTGATAATCTATTTTATTAAAGATGTCATGAGCCTTTAAATAATAGTATAAAGCTTTATCATAATTATTCTTATTTTGATAAATAGCCCCCATATTACTGTATGATCTGCCAATTCCCTCTTTATTATCTATTTTCAAATACAAATCATATGAACTATTAACATAATAAAGAGCAGTATCATATAATTCCTGATTTATATAAACCAATCCTATGTTCTGTGTTAATCCTGCTATATTTTCTTTGTTATCGAGCTCAATATTTAAAGCCAATGATTTATTGTAGTACTCAAGTGCTTTTTTATAATTTTCAATTTTTCGTTGCACTACCCCAACATTCTGGTAGACATTAGCCTCCATCTGTCTATCCTTCTTGTCAATATAATATGTCAGTGAATTCTGATAATTTTTAATAGACTCTTTGTAATCACCAAGAAAATACTGTGTTATGCCCAGATTATAATATATATCTGCCAGTTTATCGTTATAGTGCAAATCAGCATATATATTCCGGGCACTTGTCAGATAATTTTCTGATTCATAAAAATCACCCAGTTCAAGCTTGGCTTTGCCCATCAGCATAAATGACTTACCAAGTATTGAATCTATTCCTAGTTTTATTGCAATATCCCGTGCCTGAGATGAATATAGATATACAAGTTCTGCTGAATCGTATTTATGATATTCGGCAAGTTCAATCAGGGCAAAAAGTCTGACTGAAAGGTTTTCAGTTTCTATATTTTGTTTCAGACTATCTGCATATTCAGTTGATTCTGAATAACTTTGCGGAGAGTATAGAAAGATTATTGCTACAAATGAAAATATTTTTTGCATAACGCCGGGTAAAATACTAAATATTTCATTCTTGCAGAAATGTAGTATTAAACTTTTTTTAACAGTATTTACTGGATTACAATTTAATAAAAATAAAAAGACCTGGCAGAAAAACAAAACACTGCCAGGTCTTTTTTCTATTATTTATGCATTCTGTACTTGTATAACCTGTTTATTTTACTTAAACTCAATAGGAACCGTTAATGATACCTTTACAGGCTTTCCTTTTTGAATTCCAGGTTTCCACTTCGGTGATTTTTTAACTACACGAATTACTTCATTGTCAAGCAGGGGATGCAATCCTCTTAAAATTTTAACATCTATAACTGAACCATCTAAATCTACAGTAAATTGTACAAATATCCTTCCCGCAATATTCTTATTCTGTAGTTCTTCAGGAAGCTGTATATGATCATATATAAACTTTTTAAATGCGTCCATTCCACCTGCATATTCGGGCATCTTTTCGACTACATAAAATATTTCGTATTCTTCCTGTTCCTGATCACTTCCAGTTAAGTAAGGTGATGCTTCTTCGGCCATGTCAAATGATACCGTCTTAGACCGTGGAGAATACAATGAACTGCTGCTTAAACCCTTGCGTGCATTTCCCACTGCATAATTACTTACACCTTTGGGCAATGGTAAAGGTTGTTTCACCAGGGTTACATTGCCTCCGGAATTTCTAATCTCCGAATCTACAGCAACAAATGATGTATAGTTTGTAAGTAAATTATATTTCAGGCCCAGCTGTAATATTTCATCTATTAATTCCTGTGTGTTATTAATATTGTTATAATCATCCAGTAACATAATTTTCTGTCTTGCCCACAAGTATTTTAAAGCTTTATTATTTTCAAAAGGCTTTGATAATGACAGACTTATAGATTTGCTATAATTCTCCGTTCCGGTTTGTCCGTTTAATTCAATCTTCCCGGAAGCTATTCCTTTATATTTGCCTATTACTACTATAGGTCTCTCTGCCAGAACATCAGGAATATTCTGAGGTATCACATCATAAACATTAAATCCCGGGTATTTCATCCTGATATTAGTAAGGACAGGTGAACTTATATAATTCCTGAATTTCCTGGCACTTTTTTCTGCTTCACCCTGATTTGTCAGTATGAAAGGTTCCCCCATACCTACATGGGCCATACCTTCTATAATATATCTGTTTACTGATGATCCTATTCCAAAAGCAAAAAAGTTTGCCTGGCCCAGGTTCTCTCTTATCAGATCGAATGTTTCTTTTTCCACACTCACATATCCATCTGTAGCAATGACAAAAGTCCGTGAATAATTTTCTGTTCCTTCGAGAGCCAGTGCTCTCTTTAAAGCAGGAAGCAGTTCAGTCCCCCCTCCACCATACTGATTGTCTATATGATTTATGGCTTTACTAATATTCTCACTACTTGCAGGCATGGATCTTTCAAATAAAACACTTGAACTACCTGCAAATAATAACACGTTAAATCTATCCTGGTTTCTCAAATCTGTTATTAAATTTCTCAACAATTCCTTTGAAATATCCAGTGGAAATCCTCTCATCGAACCTGATACATCAACAATGAAGACATATTCCCTGGGTGGTATGTCAGATGATATAACATTCTTTGGAGGCTGAATCATAGCCATAAAGAAGTTTTCATCCTTACCTTCATACAACATTATACCCGATTCAATTTTATTTCCCGAGAGTTGATATTGAATAATAAAATCCCTGTTGCCTTCAAATTCTTCAGAATCTTTTAGCTTAATATCAGCAAGAGTCTTATTCTCGAAATTAATATCAACTTCGTGTGAAGTTGAGCGTATATCACTTATGGGCAACCCCGCAGCAATATGTACATTAATATTAAAAGAGTAGGTTGGTTTTTCTCCTTCATTTAAATATGGATTTGATATCCATGTATCATCAGGTGCTGATTCTTCAGTCTGATTACTATACCTGGGGCCAACCACAGTTGGATATACAAATTCATAAATTGATAATTCAGGTACCAGAAACTCCGTATATTTAAGTTCAACTTCAATGATATCACCGGGCATTATGTTAGCTACATTCATCTGAAAGACATTGGGTCTCATTTGTTCAAGCAATGATGCGGTTTTACCTTCATTCCTGGCCTGCTCGTAAGTTTGTCTGGCCTGTTGTTTTTCCTGGATTATGGCAAATATTTCACGCTCACCAATTTTCATTTTCATATCATAGACGGCAGCCCGTGTAGACGCAGGAAAGACATAAATGGCTTCCAAAACATTCTTTCCTTCATTTTTATATACCTGTGAAACCGTAACATCCGCAATTACCCCCGCTATATTTACATTAACCGATGTCAACTTAAGGGGTAACTGATCGGTCTCCGGATTATCACTTTTTACAAAAAAATAGGGGGAGAGAGTTTTATCTTCCGTTTCAACTGACTGGCTGCAAGCCATATTTATATGCATTAAAAAAACAAAAAATAATGCTGCCTCTAATGCAATAATTCTCTTAAATTTTCTCAATGTTATTTTTTTCATGATTTCAATTTTTTAATGTGATTTTGTAGTAAGATGCAGCACTTTTTCAAATTCCATAAAATTCAGAATATTTTTGTAAGTTCAACAAAACCGTTTTGAAAAATATGGAACACAATTTGTAGTTGACTAAAAGCTAAGTTTTGTATAATTTTATATTTTAATAAATAATATACTTTGTTTCCGGGAAATAAAAAAAATATACATAATAGATATAGATTAAGTACCGATTATATTCTTACGGACGAGGAATTAGTTGCAGAATATTTTTCAAATGGCAGCATAAAAATTATCGGCCAGCTTTATAAAAAATATACTCACCTGGTATTTGGTGTTTGTTTAAAATATTTGAAAAATGAAGAAAAGAGCAAGGATGCAGTAATGGAAATATTTGAAAGCTTAATTGAGAAACTAAAGATTTATAAAGTTTCAAATTTTAAAAGCTGGCTATATACTGTCACAAAAAATCACTGCTTAATGTTACTTCGCTCAGATTCATCACATAATAAATTAAAGGATAGAATATTTCATAATTTTATGTCAGAAAATATGGAATTACAGAATCAAATGCATCCTTTATTTGAAGATGAGCAGAAACTTTTAATTGAGCATCTGGATAAGGCACTGGATAAACTTAAAAAAGAACAGGGAAATTGTATCAGGTTAATGTATCTGGAGAATAAATCTTACAGAGAAATAGCTGATATTACGGGTTATTCAATGAAGGAGGTTAAAAGTCATATACAAAATGGCAAGAGAAATCTGAAGAATTATATGATAAATTTAAATGACGAAAAAGAATAAAATAAGAAAGCTTTCTGCAAATAGCAACTGCTTAACAGCAGAGACCATCAATAGCTTTTTAACTGGCAGATTAAATACTAAAGAGACGGAATCAGTCAGGAAACACATTGATGAATGTGAATTTTGTGCAGATGCTGTTGAAGGATATAAGAACATGCAGCTAAAAGATACAATATTAAATACTGTTGAGCAATTAAATAGGGAAATAGACAAAAGATCCGTACCCAAAGAATATAAACTGCAATCATTCACCAGGAAAATAATTGCTTATTCCTCATTAGCTGCTTCGATATTAATACTTACAGGATTATTCTTATTGATTAGTAATCTTAAAATTCGCCGTGCTACAATAGTCTCGGATAAATTAGTCCTTGAGAAGGATAAACAACCATCTCCGGAAGGCCAGGAACAAAGTAAAGAAACAGGTTCTTTGGTCACTTATGATTCATTCCCCAGGAATGCGGAGAATAGAATAAAAACTTCACCAAAAGAAGAAATATTACCAGTAACAGGTAAATCTGCCTTTAAAACGGATAATAAATCCGAGATAAAAGAGATTATGGAACAGGAAGTAATTGCAAGTGTTCCGGAAGCAGAGGGTGAGAAGGAAATCGATATTGACATGGAAATGAAAGAAGCTGAATATCAGGCTCCTAAAATGGTTACAGCTCCGGCTGCAAGAGCGGCTGAATTATCAGGGCCCTCAATGTATGATAAAGGTACTGGCAGAAATAAAGCTATGCTTGCGAAAAAAGAATACTCTCAGAAGCAGGAAATACTGACTACTCAAATACAAAGTGATAAAGATTTACTATATGATGAAACAGTATCTATCATAATGGATGAATTGCCCAGATTTGAGAATAACGGGCTGGAGCATTTTAAGGAATATGTACAGAAAAACTTACAATATCCACGGAGGGCAAAAAATTTAAGAATTGAAGGCAAAGTATTTGTAAAGTTTGCTATTGACACTACTGGCAGGGTAGTTGATACAGAAATTATAAATAGTGCCGATTCTCTTTTAAATAAAGAAGCATTAAGGGTTATAAATTCTTCTCCTCTCTGGACAGCGGGAAGACAGGATGGTAAACCAGTTAAGGTTTTCTATGTTATTCCGGTTGTATTCAAGATTGATTAATTGTCTCTATAAGTATTAGTATTTCTTTCTTCTCTGCCTCTTTATTTTTTTTGCATATGTTTTTTTCTTTTTGGCTTCTTTATATTTCGTGTTTCTTGGCAATTCGGACTTTTTTGGTATCATAAAATTTTTCCTTTCCTGCATATCTTTATAGCCGCTACAACCTATGAATATAAGTAATACTAAGGCTTGAAGAATTAATAATCTAATATTTAATACTCTGATTTTCATTTAAGAAGTTTCAAGAATTTACATTTTTTGTTAAGAATATATAAAGTTACAAAAATATTAACCATAAAGTAGGATAAATTACAGAATTATACCCCCCGGGAATTAACATTAAGATAAAAAATTTAATTTAAGAGGGTTACTTTTTGTCTATTTAAAGAATTAATTACCTGGAAAAAGGAAGAAAACTTATTTTTTCACCAGATTATTTAAAATACCGGCCGTTATTGGTAAATTCTTTTTAATTAAGTACTGTCTACTTTTAATATATTTCCGGCCGGTTTAAAAAATTATGACAGGGTCATCAGTTATTTACGGGTATATTTTTTGAGCAACCATTTTTGAGCTGTCCGGAATATTTATTCTTAAAAACCTAAAATATCCAGGTTCTGTATTGAAGAATCGACAGGTAGAGTATTTATATTAACTGCCTTTCTTTTTGCCAGTTCATAGCGGATTTTAGCCAGTGGTATATCAGGATCAGTTATATCCACCTGGATGCTGAATTCAGTAAATGTCTTTCCAACATTAACGGTTGGTTCATCAGCGAATAAATTATTATCACGCAAATATTGCTCAATATTTTTTACATCGTTGTTCGACACGTTAAACAGGATCATAACCTTATTTTCAGCATTAACGACTCCATATAAATTAAGTACAAACATCTTTAACAAATCGAATTTTTCATTATCTGATCTTAACTGAGGGTTAATCCATATTCCTGTTTCTGACTTCATAACAGTATCAATTACTTTTAATCCATAGTTTCTGATAGCACTCCCGGTTTGTGTAATCTCCACACCAATATCAGCTCCCATATTTTTCACTTTTGCTTCTGTTTTACCCCAGGTTTCATATACAATTATTCCCTGATCTATCTTAGGTGGAGTTTTATATTTCTGCACAGAAAAATTGCTAAATTTCCTGTACTCATCTATCTTCTTTAAATTTTCATGTAGCCAGTTAAGAGCAATATAGGGCATTTCAGATACAATAATAATTGTCTTCCTTTGCTTACAAAGTATTTTTAAAAAGTCTTCTATGGTATTATGCTCATTATCATTATTAATAATTCCTACTATCTCAACATATCCTCTTCTTAAGGACAATATCTTTTCGAGCTCTATGTTTTTGTTATATTCAAGTTGTAACTCAAGCCTGCGTTCATAAATCCAGTCATCGCCTGCAATTGCTACATCAAGTTCATTAATTCCCAGCTGTGAGCCAAATTCCTGGGGTCTGCCATCCCAACCAAATAAATAGCTAAGCGTAGTGAATTTGCTGGGTCCACCTGATTCATATCCTGAGGTTTTAAACCCTGCAACCTCCAGAAGTCTGATTAAGTTGCCGCCTCTCTTAGGATCTGCCAATGATCCTGCAGGCATTCCAATTTTTAAAATTTGTTCTTCCATAATAAAACTAAATAATTCTTAAACCTGATTTATATTTATACACAACAAAAATCTGTATTTCCCTGATGATGATAACGGAAATAAAATACCAGTACTTTATTATTTTTCAATAAACTCCAGTTTATTGCCAGGTATTATTCGTCTGTAATAACATGTTGTATGTGGAAGTCCGTTTTCCCTCCTGGCATGACAGGCACCTTTACCAACCGGAGTGACCATATATAATAGTGCATTTTGTTCGCAGTTTATCCTCATTTCTTTAATTTTCAGTAAATCCCCTGAGGTAAATCCTTTTTTCCAGACTTGTTGCCTTGTCCGGCTATAATAAGTCGCATAGCCACTTTTAAGAGTTTCCCTGAAAGCTTCGTCATTTGCAAATGCCAGTATCAGTACCTCTTTTGTATTATAATCCTGAGTTATTACCGGAATCAGTTCTTTTCCATCTGCCCCGAAATCCAGTAATAATTCATTTGTATATTCCTTGCTCATTATAATATGACTTTAATATACTGTTAATAATATAAATTATATGCTAATGTAATTTTAACTTTTTATAAAAAGAAATTTATATAGTGTTATGTTTATTTGATTGTTAACAATAACTAAATTTTTAATTCATGTTTATAAATTAATTTTTAACATTTGTGTTTAATCTTTATCTTAATTAACTTTTTTGCTTAGCTTGCACAAATTATTACAAAAGTCATTATGCCATAGATAAAATAATAAAAATCATATTCCTTTATGTGAATATTTTTTTCGTAAATTATGAATAATATAAATCTAATAAGTAAAAGAAACCTTTTATAAATACCATAAATATAAATTTTAATATAATTCATCAAAGTCGCAACCATGAACAATATTATAAAAACTAATACCCTGAAAACATTCCGATACTACATACTATTACTTTTATTTGTATTTAAATTTACTATCCCTTCATGGGGAGAAACGTGGTATTCGTTGGTTTCCGGAAACTGGGATGATCCTGCTATATGGACCCTCGATCCGTCAGGTGCCTTACCGGACAATCCCGGCAATTTTACACCTACAACCTCACCAACAAGTGCGACTGATAATGTAGTAATACTATTAGGAAGGACAGTGACCATTCAGCCGGGAAACGATAATAAATCCAATGCTATACTTACTGTTAAGGGGCGCCTGGATTTTACAACAACAACAGGACATAGTTTTTCGGAAATAAGGGGCGGCGGGAAAATATTACTGTCTGCAGACAATTTTCCTGCAGGGGACTCAACCCATTTTGTAACTGCAGGGCAGGGTGAAGGGACGGTTATATATTACGGAAACAGTTACAACCTGACCAATGTAAGGACTTTTTACAACCTGAAAATTAACCTTGATGACCTGGCAAATGCTCTTACCCTGCTTGCGGACTACCAGCTTAACGGCAGCCTTACTATTACTAACGGCAGACTGCAGATAAATGATAACTCCAGCACAACAAGACTAAATCTTACAGTTGCCGGCGATGT
>Ga0315544_1001033_pt1 | contig 23022 bp, 23 predicted proteins | sample SalMarSW160130MG_2_FD_202543 | JGI IMG/M metagenome (GOLD analysis project Ga0315544, IMG submission 202543) | Salt marsh sediment microbial communities from the Plum Island Ecosystem LTER, Massachusetts, United States - Salt Marsh Sediment SW1601-130 ... | reverse complement strand
TGGGATCGCTATCGCAGTCAAGTAACTGATTATGAGCTCAAGCAATACTTGCCTATTCTATAGTTTGATGTTATGTCAACTATGGTAGCTAGTTTGCTTATGTAGTCCTAAAACCCAAAAGGAGACGAAGTGACAGCTATTGGCGTTGATATTGTGGAGATAGAGCGCGTTGAATCAGCAATCAAACGGTGGGGGGAGCGCTTTTTAAGCCGGATTTACACCGAAACGGAGCTCAGGACTTGCCGGGATAGACTTTCGTCCTTAGCATCCAGATTTGCCGCCAAAGAGGCGGTGATGAAAGTCCTGGGAACAGGTGGGATAGGTATTGGCTGGCGTGAAATTGAGATTCTCACTGGCAACGATGGCAGACCATCGGTCAAACTTTACGGGCAAGCTTTGAATAAAGCTGCGGAATTAAATTTCAAAGAGGTCTCTGTTAGCCTTTCTGATAGTAAGCAGCATGCCGTTGCTGTGGCTATAGGCATATAGTCCTTTATTTTAACTCTCTTTTTAATTTCTCCATTACTTTGGCAAACTCTTGGCTGTATCTTTTTTCTTGGTCGGAGAGAAAATCTCGCCATTGAGGAAGCTGTTTTATCGCCTCATCAACACTCAGTTGAACAACCATGGTGTTTTGTCCTTGCTGAACTTGTTTTACCCTTAGTTGGGGATTTCCTTCTACTTCAGCTATTATGCCATTGTAGGCTTGCTCCATTTCTGCTCTATACCTCTTTTGTAAGTCCTCCATCAGGTTTAAATTTAGTTCAACTATAGAAGTATTCTGTTCTTCCTTGAGGGTTTCTATGGCTAAAATTCCGTCCCTTTTCCTTTGCAGCTCGGTTGGAGTACTTTCAAAACTAAGGGAATCTATCAGTCTCATCTGGGCTTCCCTCAAAAGGGATGGCTTGCCTTCTTCCTTTAACCTCTTCCACAAGCTTTCGGGGTCAATCTGCCCTTGGTAAAATTCCGAGAGTATAGAGTTCACCCTCTCAGAACCTATCATCTTCTCTTTTTCTTCTCGGGTCAACTCACCAATCTTGGCTAATCTTTCTCTAGCGATTGGTGGAAGGTCTTTCTCCCAATTTTTCATTGCCTATCTCCTCATAAATAGGCGACGACTATTTTTTCCCCATACAGGCGCGAAGATAGTATATAATATGAAAGCAGATTTGGGGAGTGCGATGGGAATCAGACTTTATCAGGAGATTCGAAAACAGAATGAACAGCTAGCCCGGGTAAGGTCTCGCTTTCCTCAAATCGACGATTATATTAACAGGCTGGAAAGCAACCTTATGCTATCTGAGGAAGAGAATGGAGAACTAATTAAAAAAATTGAGGACTTTCTAAGGGAAGAAGACTGAGCCTTATTTAGACAAAGAATTTTATCAAGATGCTAGCCAAGGTAAAAAGCGCTGCTGTTGTGGGTCTGGAGGGAGCCGTAGTGGAAGTAGAGGTGGATTTATCACCAGGCTTACCTTCTTTCACCATCGTTGGACTACCAGACAAGGCAGTCCAGGAGGCAAGAGAAAGAGTAAGGTCGGCCATAAGAAACTCCTACTACAAGTTCCCTAACAGGCGTATTACTGTCAACTTGGCCCCAGCGGACTTAAAAAAGGAAGGCCCTGCTTACGACTTACCCATAGCCATAGGCATACTGATGAGCTCAGGACAGCTAAACGCCGACCTCACTCACAGTATCTTTTTAGGGGAACTCTCTTTGGATGGCAAGCTACGCCATACCCATGGAGTATTGCCCATGGTAGCTTTAGCCCGTGATAAAGGCTTATCTACCATATTCGTGCCTTTGGATGATGCTAAAGAGGCTTCCCTTATAGATAATATACATATATTCCCTACGGAATCGTTAGCGCAACTGGTTGTTCATCTTCAAGGCGAAGTAGGCATCCCGGAGTATCACAGCGAGCTAAATTGGGAGCAGGAATTTCGCCCTAATTACGCCTTCGACCTCACTTATATTAAGGGTCAGGAGCATGCCAAGAGAGCTCTGGAGATAGCGGCGGCAGGAAGACACAATATCCTCATGTGTGGTCCACCGGGAAGCGGTAAGACTATGTTGGCTCGTGCTTTGCCCTCGATACTTCCCATGTTGACCATGGAGGAAGCTATCGAGGTAACCAGGATTTACAGCGTTAGTGGATTGTTGCCGCAAGACACTCCCATCGTTGTAGAGCGTCCTTTTCGCTCCCCTCACTATACTATTTCCCATGCTGGCTTGGTGGGAGGGGGGCAATGGCCAAGACCCGGGGAGATAAGCCTGGGGCACCATGGAGTGCTTTTTCTGGATGAATTCCCTGAGTTTGGGCACATCACACTGGAATCGCTGCGCCAGCCAATAGAGGACAGAACAATTACCGTCAGCCGTGCTCGTGGCAGTGTTACCTTCCCTGCCAGCTTTATGCTGGTTGCCGCTATGAATCCCTGCCCTTGTGGGTATTATGGTGACCCGTTTAAGGAATGTAAATGCTCGTCAGGAGAAATCTCTCGCTATCACAAAAGGATAAGCGGGCCATTACTGGACCGCATTGATATCTTTGTTGATGTTCCCCATATCGATTATGAAAAACTCACTGAAGATAAACCCGGGGAAAGCTCGGATAAAGTCAGGGCCAGGGTCAAGGCGGCGCATGAAATACAGCTTGGGCGTTTCCAGGGGACGAAGCTGAAGTGTAATGCCGATATGACGCCCAAGGAGGTGAAGGAATTCTGCACGATAGAACCGGCAGCCCAGAGCCTGCTTCGCGCCGCCATGAAGCAGCTTCATCTCACCGGCCGGGCCTTCCACCGCATCCTCAAGCTTTCCCGCACTATCGCCGACTTAGAGCATAGCGACATCATCAAAACACACCATATGGCTGAAGCTCTGCAGTACCGGCATAAGGAAATAATTTAAACCTAAAAATAGCTCGTAGAATCCATAGAATAACTATTTACTAAAGAAAATCAAGGAAAACGAGAGTTAATTTGGTTGCAAAGAGACCCTATAGTAGTATAATAAACTTTAGGAGTTATAGTAACTGATTTCTGTGCATTAAAGCTCTACACAAAAACTGAAGGTGTAGAATAGTAAAAAATGGCTATTATTAATCCAAAAACCAAACCTCTTAGGGATTTAATCCGAGATAGATATTATAAGGTACCATTGTATCAAAGGCCTTATGATTGGGACATCGATAAAGTATCTGTACTTTGGGATGATATAAATAAAAGTGACTCGGGTTATTTTTTAGGTTTTGTTCTTTTTAGGCCCGAAGACCCTGAAGATCCGCACCCCGTTGAATTTGAAGTTGTAGATGGCCAGCAACGATTAGCTACGCTTTTGTTGCTTTTGCGCGCTGCTATTGAAACTCTTGAACAAATAGGTGCTGAAGAAGCAGGCGAGTTCCAAAAAGAATATATTGCACAGAGACCGGCTGGAGTTAAGGAGTCGCGGCTGACATTGATTTTGAGTAAACGCGACAAGGATAAATTTGAAAGTCTTTTGAGTGGCGAGACATTTACTAGTGGAAAGAAGTTGTCTTCATGGAAAAATTTAGACGAAGCAATGAAATTCTTCAAGGAAAAATTTGACAGCCTTAAGGAAGATAAAGGTAAGGATGGCATAGTTAATCTCTTAAATGAAAAAATATTGAAACTTTCATTCCTTGATGTGCTTTTAGGAACAGATAGCGATGTCTATCAATTTTTCGAGACACTTAATGACAGAGGGATGGATTTATCCATTGCCGATTTAGTAAAGAACCGCGTTTGCGGAGAGGCAACCAAACAAGGCGTTTCTGTAGAAGATAGTGCCTTGACGATAGATCGCATTTCAGAAGAGCTTGGTTCAGGTAAGTTGAAGACGTTTCTCCTCCATTATTGCTAGGCCAATGTTGGGGAAGAGGAACCCCCGCCTCGGAAGAAGCTCATGGAGTGGTATGGTAAGCGAATCAGTCAAGATAGAAATGTCCAAAGTTTTTTGAACCACCTAGAAAAGTTTGCTTTGCAATACTATGTCAATTTTGTACAGCCAAGTAAGTGCACTGATCCCCGCAAAAGAGAGGCGTTTACTTACTTAGATGCTTTAGGGGCAACGCGTTGCTATCCCTTGCTTATGATGGGCGAAGAATCCCTTAGTAGGAAAGATTTCCTTAAATTATGCAAGGCAATTGAGATCCTAACATTTCGTCACAGTACTATTCTGAAGCGAGATGCAAAAATCCTAGAGAGTGTTTTTCAGGGTCTTATAAGCGATATTAGAAAGGGCAAACCTATTGGTGAGATCCTAGAAGTTTTTAGAAAACAACCTGCTATGAGAGCTAACGAACAATTTAAGTTGGATTTTGCTGAGTTTGAGCCGGCGACCCATAAGGCAGCGAGATATACCCTACTAAAGCTCGAAGAGTATACTACCGGTAAAAAGCAAGCACCCCTTGATTGGGATCGCCTCACACTTGAGCATATTTTGGCAGAGAAACTTGATTGGGAAGGACGTGATGAGTATTTAGAAAGGTTGGGCAACTTCACTTTGCTGTCATCCGAAATGAATGAGGATGCTGCCAACAAGCCATTTAAAGATAAGAAAAAAAATGTTTACAAAAAGGAAAAGCGTGTCCAAATTACTAAAGATTTACTAAATTATCGTTCTTTTACGAAAAATACAATTATCTCACACCAGGGAGAGTTTGCTGAGAAGGCGGTCAAAATCTGGAGTTCTAGAAATATCACATACTAGCTTTATTAGTCAGATTCTTAAGAGCCTTACATTCGCTACCGAAATCACCTGCTTCATCACCCGCGATGCGAGAGCAAAGTGAAAGTACCGCTTAAAAGGAGTAAGAAGCTTTTTAGGTCAGAGATTTTATTTATCCTCCGCCAGAGCACTTGATTTTTGTTGATCTTTAGCTCCTCTAAACCCTTGAGGCGTGAAGGAATCCTTTTCTTCACGCGAATACTTTCAGCAGGCTCTTGACCAGTTGTTACCTGGTATTAAAAGTCGTTATAATGCTCTTAGACAGGTAGGTAACAGAATTACCCGAGTAGCATTCCTGGAGGAGGCGAAGCACACATTGGTTATCACAATGTCGGCGAGAAGGCACTTTCAGGGAGGCGTCAGTCGTGGTTGTCTGGAAGGAAAAAGATGTCTCCTAACTAACCCTGTGAAATAAGCCGTCTTGTTTCTCGTTGCCGATTCACAGTGCTAAAATGGTCATCAAGCATTGCTCTGAGCGCGCAGTTTGTTCAGCGTATGAAGGAGGCCAAGTGCAATGAAGGATAGCAAAAGGATATCTCCGAGTCAGGTAGGTAGGAAATTGAGAACTCAGTTCCTCACTGGGGTTCTCGTTATTGTGCCGATTGGTGCCGCCGTATTGATACTGCGCTGGCTTTTTTTCAGCATTGATAACATTCTACAGCCTGTAGCCAAGTCGCTATTAGGTTACACAGTTCCTGGCCTGGGCTTGGGCGTCATAGTAGTGTTAATCTACTTGACTGGAGTTGTAGCGACCAGTGTTATTGGAAGGAGACTGATTGGTTATGGTGAGTCTCTATTGTCAAGAGTGCCATTGTTTCGATATCTCTACACAGGCATCAAACAAATCTTGCAAAGCTTCGCTACTCCTGGTGAAGGTGGATTCCTGCAGGTGGTACTGGTAGAATTCCCCAAAAAGGGTATGCGAGCTATAGGCTTTGTAACAAGTGAATCACGGGTCGAGTCTGGTGAAAAGCTGCTCAGCGTCTTTATACCGACATCCCCCAACCCAACATCTGGCTATCTAGAAATCGTACGGGAAAATGACGTGATCCGGACCAATATATCAGTTGATGACGCGCTAAAAATGGTCTTGTCTGCCGGCAAGGTGTCACTGCAGGAGGTCACTGATAGACTGGGTGCCGAGAGTTAACCGCCCGGGCATGTCATCTGGGTGGCCATTGGTCAGGCTTTAGCCGGCTAATCTTGTGGAAGCCGATGCTGATATCTATGGCACTAAAATGCTCCTGACGCTCGTGCCATCCAAAAGCTATCTGAACACAATTTGACAAGAAGCCCTCTGCTGCTCGCCAGTGCCACGACAAACCTATGACGCAGTAAGCCGCATAATCCCGCCAATAATCAGCAGTACAATGCCAACGATAAGGGAAATCCTGCCTCCTATTTGCCAGGCTTGTAGCCAGAAACGCTCGTGTTCATGGGTTATAGTCTCCTTAATATCTCTTCGGGTTAACAAAATAGAGTTGTAATATCTTTGCTTTTCCCTCTTGTTCCAGAGAATAAAAATAATACCCAGAAGGAGGAAGAATCCTCCCATCACTAAGATAATTTGGTAACTAGCTAGAGACATTTTACTCAACCTCCCCCCTCAAGAATTCGAAAATTCTGAGATGACCCTACTTAATCTCTACAGTCGCTCCAGCAGCTTCTAATTTCTGTTTTGTTGTTTCTGCCTCTTCCTTGGGGACGCCTTCTTTGACTACCTGTGGAGCAGCCTCCACCAAATCCTTAGCTTGCTTTAGTCCCAGAGTGGTTACCTCACGCACTGCCTTGATAACTTCGATTTTCTTCTCGCCAAAGCTCTTTAAGGTGACGGTGAATTCTGTCTTCTCCTCCGCTGAGGGTGCTTCTGCTTGCTCGCTAGGAGCAGCTGTCGGCGCTGCTACTGCTACAGGGGCAGCGCTAACTCCGAATTCATTTTCCAGGGTCTTGACCAAATCAGCCAGATCCAGCACTGTCATATTCTTAATGGCAGCGATAATTTCTTCCTTGGTCAAACCCTTGGCCTCTTTCTTAGCCCTTGGGGCTTCCTTTACTTGCTCTTCCTTAACTTCTTTGTTTGCCTTTGAAGCTTCCTTTGCCTCCCCTTCCTTAACTTCTTTCTTTGCCCTTGAGGCTTTCTTTATCTCTTCTTCCTTAGCTTCTTTCTCTACTTCTTCTGGTGACATGATGTCCTCCTTTGTTATTTGCTAATAGCTTGAGCCCTGTTTTGTAATATGTTCAGAAGCCCCTGAAAGGGAAAACTAAGAATATTATGTAAAGTTCCTACGGGGGCTTGTAATTGCCCAATTAGTTTGGAGATGAGAACTTCTCTAGGTGGCAAATTAGCCAGGCTTACCACTTCCTCTGGAAGCAAAATTCGGTTCCCTAACAATCCTCCTCTAATTTGTAAAGACAATGCCGCAGATTTGATATATTGGTTAAGAGCTTTAGCTGTATTAACTATGTCATCGTAGCCGAAGGCCAGGGCCACAGGACCCTCGATTATATCCTTCAGTTGTGGCTTACCCGCATGGTCAGCGGCACGATAGACCAGAGTGTTTTTGACCACATGATACTCGACACCTGCTTTTGCCAATGCATTCCGCAACTCAGCCATTTGTTTAGCAAGCAGACCCTGGTAATTAGTAGCGATGATAATAGTGCTCCGCGACAAATCGTCGGCTAGATTGCTTACTATTTGCACCTTCTTTTCTCTTAACATATTCGCCCTCTCTTTAATTCCTTCCTATCATGGGAGAGGAAGTCTATAACAAAAATCCCTGTGCCAGCGAACACAGGGTTAACTTAAGCCTCGGCAGGCAAATTATTTAAACCCTCAGGGTACCTGCTGTCACTGGCGCTGATTTATTATAACACAAGAAATCAATTAGTAAAACCGGAGTGAGGTCAGGGACAAGCCTCGACCCTACGTACCTTTTGTCATTCCAAGCCCTTTCCCCTGATGTCATTGTGCGCGAAGCGCGGCAATCCCTAATAATTCTTCACCTATACCACCCATTTAGATTGCTTCGGCTGACTCCATCAGCCTCGCAACGACAGAAGAGGCTGTCATTGCGAGCGAAGCGCAGCAATTTCATACTCGTCCAAGAGATTGCTTTGGCAAGCTCCCTCGCTTATGCTCGGGATGCCCCACAATGACACGCTGTGATTAATAGCCAGTCTCAAGGAATTTAATTTCCTTTATATCAAGGAAAAGTGCTAAAATTACATCAACCAGGAGGACCAAAATGGGTGATATTTTAGATGAAGTCACGGCACTTATCAGATGTAAGGAATGTCCCTGGTATAAAAACTGCCTAACTCCGGTTCAGGTTAGCGTTGAGGATATCGCACAGTTCAGGATAGCTATGCAGGGGACAAATCTACCCGAACAAGCCAAAAACGAACTAGACCAGATTATGGAAAGTATGGCCTCTATGAGTCAGGAAATGATTCTTCAGAGCTGCCCTGTATTTACTCAGCGTCTCAAGGAAGATCCCAAACTTGCCCAGCGAGTCAAGAAGATGATGCAGAACTGGGGAAAAGAAGGAGAGCCTGATGAGTAGCGCCCATGAAAGGTTTGCTTTAAGCTTTTCCACTTAAACCCATTTCGATATAAGGCGCACTGAGGCTTTGAGGGACTTATTGTCGGGAGCTAAATAGCCATGCCAGAGCAATTAGGCAAAATAGAGAGGCCTGAAGTTGAGCGCTTCAAACAGGGAAAGAAGCTTTACCTCGTCCCACTTGTATATTCTGGCGAGGAAGCCCTTGATGAATATAAAGAAAAATGCAGTCGTTATTGGCAACAAGTAGCAGAACAGCTAACCAATTTAGCGTCGAAGATCGGGAGGGTAAACCGGGTTTACCACGAATCAATCTTTCAATCTGGTGAGGATGGTATGAAGACTACGGAAAGGCTGAACCCAAGCAGTTATCAAATTGCTAAAACTCAGTGCGCTAATGGTGCTATCTTTGAAGCAGTCGAAGAAAGGGAATTATTTGAAGAGGTCATGGACTGGCAGAGATGCCTGATGCTTGGCTTTATAAGCGATAAGGTGGCAAGTAAAGTTTCTGAATTTTATGTTGAGGCGACAAAGAAGAGAAATGAATTTATGGCTAAAAAGATAAGCGAGACGCTTAAAGACGATGAGGCTGGGCTTTTGTTCATTAGAGAGGGACACTCAGTGCAATTTCCTGGTGATATAGAGGTGTTCAGTATCTTCCCACCAGCTCTGGACGAGATACACCGCTGGTACCGTGACCAAGCCGGGCTGGAGATAGAGAAGCTCGCAGAGAAGAGCAAAGGAAAGACCGAGGGAGAAGCTGAGGAGGTCGAGAAAAAGACCAGGAAAAGGAGAAAAAGAGAGCCTAAAGGGTAGTCCTGCTTTGCGGGGGTGTCTAATGAAGATAAGAAAACCTGCTGTTTCCGGTATGTTTTATGCCGGCACTGCCAGAGAATTAGAGGAACAAATTGAATGGTGCTACAAACATGAGCTTGGACCGGGAGCTACACCCCGGGTGAATAGCAAAGGGCTGAGGGAGATTGTGGCTATCGTTGCCCCCCATGCTGGCTACTATTATTCTGGGCCAGTAGCAGCCCATGCCTATAAGGAGCTTGCTGATGATGGAATATTCGATACCGCAGTGATACTTGGTCCTAACCACACCGGGTATGGGTATCCTGTTTCTCTATGGTTAGGAGCTGGCTGGAACACACCGCTGGGTGAAATAGAAATAAACAAAGAGCTTGGCCAAAGGCTTCTGGGGGAGGTAATCAAAGCAGACGAGACTGCTCATATCCATGAGCACAGTATTGAAGTGCAATTACCCTGGCTCCAACACCTCTATAAGAAGGTAAAAATTGTGCCCATAACTATGCTGGCTCAAGACATAGAAACAGCTCGGACGGTGGGCAAGGCTATTTCCCAGGCAAGCAATAACTTAATAATTATCGCCAGCAGCGATTTCACGCATTATGAACCTCACTCTGTAGCCATGGAAAAGGATGGCTCCATAATTGAGGCCATAGTTGCTCTTGATGAGGAAGAGCTATACAAGCGCTGTGAGAGCCTTAATTGTACTATGTGCGGGTATGGTCCGGTTGCTTCAGCTATTGTCGCAGCCAAAGAAATGAAGGCCAAAAAGGCAAGTTTATTGAAATATGCCACTAGCGGAGACACTAGTGGCGATTTCTCTCGAGTGGTCGGCTACGGCTCCATCGTGATAAAACGGTAAACAATCATCATCGAGAGCTGATTATTTCTCCTTTGGCTTCTCCATCAATAGTGAGGATGCCAAAGGAGTTTGTGGCCTTGCCGGGATTGAAAAAAAGAATATCATCGATGACCTTGTTTTGGAATCGGTGAGAATGGCCATAGACGATAATGTCAATCCGGTCTGACTCAAACATTTTCCTTACTCTCCCTTCTATTCCCCAAGGACTGCCTGAGCCATGAGTTATGCCAATTCGTTTATTTTCTATTTCAACTATTTCCTTGACCGGGAGTACAGTTTTTAGCTCCATTGAATCCATATTACCCTGGACTGCTTTCACCCCTCTTAGCTGTCTCAACTCCTTAAACACTTGTACATCGGTGAAGTCTCCAGCGTGGATTATCAAATCCACCGTGGAGATGGCATCGATTATCTTTTTAGGGAGGTGTTCAAGCGTGTGTACATGGGTATCGGCAAGCACAGCTATCTTCATAACAAGCCTCCTTATAATTCTCTCTCCCCTAGCGGGAGAGAGTTAGAGAGGGGGAAATTCACCCTCGCCCAGACCTTCTCTCTTCGAGGAGGAGGGTTTTATACGAAATTATGCGGAAGACTATAAAATGCTATCATCTTGGATGGAAGACTGCAAAATGCTTCTTACTGATGGTTTTGGGAGGTAACTTGCTTCACCAATTGGATGGTTTTGTCCATACCAGATAGAGAGAAGGATAACCCCAGTTGCTTAAGGTCTTTGTAGCCTAATCCCTGGAATAATTTCCTTCCGGCTACACTGGTCATTTCATCATAAATAGCCGGCCACTCCGGGCTCCGCCTCTGGGCACAAAAGAGAACGAAATCACGAAGCTTTGGGGATATGTCATCCATACATTATTATTTTATGTCGAGAACCCTGGTTTAACAAACTTGTTTATGGCTGCTGGGATGCCATCCTCTCCCTTGTTTTTACCTTGGATAACCCCCTGGTCAAGGCTTGAGCCTCACCCCTGTCCTTTGCCGCATATAAGCCCCTGAAAAATATTTTTGGGCGAGTAAACCTGTAAGCCGAGTTCTGTACTCCACATGGAGTGGTGACCATCCATCTAGCCCTGATGTTGCCATCAGGGTCAAGCGACCAACCCGAGGGCTTCGGCCGAGCACCTTAAACTTACCCTAGAGTCCTGAGACTTTAGAGTAGTTGAGCCCTCTTATTCGGTCTTGCTCCAGGTGGGGTTTGCCCAGCAACCAGTCTCCTGGTTGCTGGTGAGCTCTTACCTCACCATTTCACCCTTACCCGCACTGGCTAAGCCAGCCGCTGGCGGTGTGTTTCTGTGGCACTTTCCGTAGGGTCACCCCTCCTGGGTGTTACCCAGCACCCTGCTCGGTGGAGCTCGGACTTTCCTCCCTGGCAGATTAAATCCAGGGCGGTCACCCGGTTTACTCGCCCGAGTCTATTTTATAGTCAACTAGAACAAAGGTCAAATTCTCGAATTGACCAGGGTAAGATTGCCTGCTGGCAATAACCTGTCCCAAAAAGTTTAACACCAAAATGAGGTATAATATAAGAGGATAATTGCAAGGCCCCAGCAATACTAGGATAGCCTGGGCCAAAAGTATAACTGGAGGTGAACCGATGCAACCACAAAGCATGATCTGGGTTGTCGCAGGTAAGCGATACCGCACAGACAAATCCACGCTAATAGCCCATGACGAATACTGGAACGGCTATAACTGTGAGCAAGGTGGCCGTAATACATTCTTATTCAGAACGACAAATGGTAATTTCTTCGCCCAACATCAAACGCTGTTGCCACACGAAGTTGAAACGGGGAAAATCGCCCCCTTAGAGGTAGACGAAGCCGTATCTCTATACCACTCACTATATAAAAAAGAGGTTCCCTTCGTAGTTGCTTTCCCAAGTGTCAAAGTAAAGGACGCTTAATATTCCTTAACCTTGCCCTGACCTGCGCCTGCTAACGCCCTCGTGCCAAACTGGCCCCTAAAGGGGCACAGACCTAAAAAAGCCCAGTCAGGCTTTGAATCTTATTCAGAATTAATACCACCACTGCGGGGGATAGAATCCTTGCTATCGTAGATTTCCAGTTGCCTAAACTATGGCTTGAGTCCAGTATACGCCCATCCTGATGTGGGTATTACCTCATATATTGTTATCCTCGGCTTTGATACCAAGAGTGCCTCTGCCTCTTGTATTATCTGTTGCCTAAGACTTGAACTCTCCCATATCTCCCAATCCTCAAGTCTCTTCCAATTGTATAACAGAGCAGCAATAGGACTGCCTTTCACGCTTCTGATATGCTCAGCACTAATGAAACCTGGAAATGTCATAGCATATGACCTGAGCTTTAGAAATAGAGGGTGTATATCTGCACCCTTCTTCAGCTCATAACCTTCGATAACCTTTATCATTTTCGCCTTCTCTTTGATGAAGTTTACCATACAAGCCTTCACTGTTCCAGTAGCAATATTATAGCCCACCCCGGTGGGTCAAAGTCGGGTAAAGACGCCGGCGTAAGGTTGGCAAGATTGCCTGAAGGGGTCGCTTTGAAATAGGGTTTATCGCCAAACTCTTGTTGCTATTGACAGCACCAATCACAAAGGTTTATAATATCACAAGGGCAATAATCACGAGGGAGCGATTTTAGCTCAAGGAGGACATCATGAAAAAACTTTTATTAATCATCTCAATTCTTGCTCTAGTCCTGGTGCCGATTGGTTGCAATGTTCAGGACCTAGCTAAGAACGCGATTGAGGAAATGCTCACAAACGCAACGTCAACCTACACGATCAATGTCTCCAGCAACGTGACCGGGCTGAATTTCACGGGTAAGTACACGTGGGTGAACGCAGCTTACGATCCAGAGGCCTGGGTGGTTTTCAGTTCAGATTCTGAGGACGTCACAGGGAATGTTCCCAAGCAGTATACAGTTCCTGACGTCATATCGGTCGGGGGAATGTTCCAGAAACAGGCTGTAAATGGCACGCTTAAGGTCGAACTTTGGAGAGGCGCTGTCGGCACTGGCACGTTAATAGACTCAGCCAGTACAACGGACGCTTATGGGGCTGTCCTCGTAACGGCCATAGGAAAAGACTAGGTGCTATCCGGTAATTTGGTGCTGGAATACCTACCACACCGTCTCTGAACAATCTGCCGGTGAAGTAATAATATCCTAGCCGCACCCCTAATGCCGTGAGAGTCCATTAGTTCCTAGTAGCAGGGCGAATTCTTTTTGTCTATCGGTGTAATTCGCCTATCCCTGCCTGACATAGCAAAGTTTATTCTGGCTTCTTCATTCCTCCTCGATTAACACCTGTATAAGAGCCTTACTTGAACAGGCTATTGGCCTGTCTCAGTTCCAAATGCCTACCAGGAAGCACCTCGCGGCCTTATTATTACATGATACTAAGGCAAAGGTTATCTCTGAAGCTCTGGAGGCTCTAGCGTTGCCTTTACAATAGACGTTTACAGCCATATAATTGGTGGGTGCAATCAGATGCTATGGCGTTACTCGCTGAGGTTTTACCTCCTGCGGTGAACGGTGTAAAAATAATGCCAATTCAACGTCAAGGGCAGACATAATCTTGAGTAAGAACTGAGATTTAGCTCCCGGAGGGGTGACCGAGTGGCTTATGGTGGCGGTCTTGAAAACCGCTTTCGCTTTTTTGGCGAACGTGGGTTCGAATCCCACCCCCTCCGCCAGTTGGGAAATAGCTTGCCTATTGTGCGAGAGGCTGTTCATGCTTGATGAATCCAGCAACTACAAAAATCTGGGGGTGAAAGGCTTCCCAGATGCCCAAAGTTGGGCGGGAAATCAAAGTTAAACAGCTTCAGGAAAGCAAGGAGGCAATTTGAAGATTCACGAGTATCAGGCTAAGGCACTTCTGGCTCAATATGGTATTCCTGTTCCCAGAGGCAAGGTAGTTTCCACCCCAGCCGAGGCTAGAGAGATAGCCACTGAGATTGGCGGGAAGGTAGTAATAAAAGCCCAGGTCTATACCGGGGGAAGAGGCAAGGCGGGCGGCATAAAGACGGTTAATAGCCCAGAAGAGGCAGAGAAGGCAGCGAGCCACTTGATTGGAACCAGACTGGTGACTCAGCAAACCGGATCGGAGGGAGTGCCGGTAAGTAAGGTTTTGGTGGAAGAAGCAAGCGACGTGGCAGGGGAGCTCTACCTCAGCATCCTCGTTGATGGGACCAGCCGCTTGCCAGTTATGATGGCCAGTGAAGCCGGAGGCATGGAAATCGAAGAAGTGGCCCAATCCACTCCGGGAAAAATATTCAAGAGCTATATTGATCCTGCCATTGGTTTTCAATCGTTCCAGGGTCGCAAGCTGGCTTATGGGATAAATTTAGACGGAGGCCAGATAGGCGAGGCCACACGGTTGATGACAAACCTCTATAAGCTCTTTATAGACAAGGATTGCTCCTTGGCCGAGATAAATCCTTTGGTTGTTACCGCTGATGAAAAGCTGCTGGCTCTAGACGCTAAACTTAATTTTGACGACAATGCCCTGTACCGACATAAAGATATTCAGGAACTTCAAGATAAGGAGCAGGAGGAGCCTCTGGAAATCCAGGCTCGTGACTGGGGAATTAATAATTATGTCAAAATGGATGGTGATATCGGCTGCATGGTCAATGGCGCCGGGTTGGCCATGGCAGTCAACGACCTTATTCAATATTGTGGCGGTAGAGCAGCAAATTTCCTGGACATCGGCACACTTAATAACACTAGCAGGGTGGTAAACTCGTTCAAGATGTTTATTGCTGACCCCAGAATTAAGACCGTCCTGGTGAATATATTTGGAGGTATGGCCAGGGTAGATGTCATCGCCACAGGGATAGTTGAAGCTTATCAGCAAATGAATGTCCCCTTCCCCGTAGTCATTAGACTGGCAGGAACAAACCTGGAAGAAGGTCAACGTATCCTGGCTGAGTCAGGGATAAGTTTCATCCAGGCTAAAGATTTCTATGATGCCGCTAATAAGGTAGTCAAGGCAGCAAAAGGAGTAACGAAATGAGCATCCTCGTTGATGAAAATACCAAGCTTTTAGTTCAGGGTATTACTGGCAGCGAAGGTAGCTTTCATACCCAGCGCTGTATAGAATATGGCACCAATGTAGTGGCCGGAGTTACCCCTGGCAAAGGGGGCAGTCGACACTTGGGAGTGCCCGTGTTCAATACTGTAGAGAAAGCCATGGCCAAAACTGGAACTAATGCCAGCCTCATGTTTGTGCCTCCTACCTTTGCCGCAGATGGCATCCTGGAGGCGATTGATGCTGGCATGTCATTGGTCGTGTGCATAACTGAGGGTATACCGGTATTAGACATGGTGAAAGTGCATCGCTATCTCAAAGGTAAATCAACCCGGCTCATCGGTCCTAATTGCCCGGGAGTCATGTCCCCGGGTAAATGTAAGGCCGGGATTATGGTAGGGGAAATTCATCTTCCCGGCAGCGTGGGGGTAGTCTCTCGCAGCGGCACCTTGACTTATGACGTCGTATCCCAGCTCACCAATCTGGGAATCGGGCAATCCACCTGTGTCGGCATCGGTGGTGATGCCCTGCCCGGCAGCACCTTTGTTGATATCTTAGAATTATTTGGAGAAGACCAGGATACCAAGGCTGTGGTCCTTATTGGTGAAATTGGTGGCACTATGGAGCAAGAAGCTGCTGAATTTATCAGTCACAAGATGACTAAACCTGTGGTCGTTTTTATCGCTGGTAGTACTGCTCCGCCGGGGAAGAGAATGGGACATGCTGGAGCTATCATTACCGGCAGTGCTGGCAAGGCTTCAGAGAAGATAAAGGCGCTGTCACAGGCTGGGGCCACTATAGCCCCCAACCCGGCTGAAGTTGGCCTCACCACCAAAAAAGTGTTAGAAAGTTTGTAGGCATTGTTCACAGGGTGATTAAGAATCGCTATCCATTAATCGAAGCAGTCTTTACTCCCTTGACTGCCCCTGAGCTTTTTGAGCTAATCAAGGACAGACCTTATAGCTTTTTTTTAGACAGCGGCATGGACCCTCAAAGGCTGGGGCGATATTCCTTTTTAGGCAGTGAGCCTTTTCTGGTGATGAACAGTCGAGGCTCTGAAATCACCCTTGTTCGTGGACGGGAGCACAAAGTGCAGCATGGTAACCCTTTTGATACTATAGGCAAGCTGCTGAAGTTATATAAATTAGACTATTGCCCGGCACCTGTGCCTTTCGTTGGTGGAGCGGTTGGCTATTTTAGCTATGACCTGTGCCACTTCGTTGAACACCTGCCATCCACAGCTATAAATGACCTTAAACTCCCTGAGTGTTACTTTGCCTTCTATGATGTTATTTTCGCCTTTGACCACCTGGAGGGGAGGGCCTACCTTGTTGCCACAGGTTTTCCCGAGCTGGAGGAAAGGCAAAGGTTAAAGCGAGCCAGGATGAGGCTTGAAGAGATGAAGAACTGGCTTTATCCTGGCCATTCAGTCATTGAGGTGAGCCAAAGCCCTGAGCAAAACGAAGAAATCAGGCTTAAGTCTAATTTTACCCCTGAGGAATACATCAAAGCTGTAAATAGAGTGCGGGAGTATATCGCCGCTGGCGATGTCTTTCAAGTTAATCTTTCTCAAAGATTTGAGGCTGATTTGGAAATTCCGCCCTATGAGCTTTATAAACGACTGAGGAGGGTTAATCCCGCCCCTTTTGCCAGCTACCTCAATTTCCCTGGAGTAGCCATCGTCAGTGCCTCTCCGGAAAGGTTCCTTAAAGTCCAAGGTGACCTAGTAGAGACGCGACCGATAAAGGGCACGAGACCACGAGGCAGAGACCCTGTTGAAGACCAGAGACTGGCTCAAGAGTTGACCCACAGCATCAAAGACCGAGCAGAAAACGTGATGATTGTTGATTTGGAAAGGAATGATTTAGGGCGAGTTTGTCGCTATGGCACGATAAAAGTCACCGAGTTAGCTATCCTAGAGACTTTCCCCACCGTATTTCATCTCACCTCCACCATTGTAGGCAGGTTACATCGAGGCAAGAGCGATATTGACCTGCTTAAGGCTACTTTCCCCGGTGGCTCTATTACTGGCGCTCCTAAGGTGCGAGCTATGGAAATTATCGATGAACTGGAGACAACTAAGAGGAGCGTCTATACAGGCTCCATAGGTTATCTGAGTTTCAACGGGGACTTGGATATCAACATCGTTATCCGCACTTTTTTAATCAAAAAAGGCAGAGCTTATTTTCAAGTAGGGGGTGGCATTATTTACGATTCTGATTCGGAAGCTGAATATATGGAAACCTTGGACAAAGCCAAGGCTTTGATTCAAGCTTTGCAATTAGCACCAGAAGTGGTTGTAGCATCAAAATAAGGGGTGCCGAGAAATCATAGATTTCTTGGGGTAAAAAATGAGTTTTGTTTCAAAGTTCCCTCTCAATCTGTGGGAGCTACAAAAGGCTCCCCTGCAGAAGGTTTCGGACAGCCTCACGACATATTTTCTGGATTGCCAGTGTTACGGCAGCATCCATCGAGGCTGCGTCTTCCTATTCTTAGTCCTGAGTCGGAGCATTGAAAAGCTGGCGGTTATGCCATATGATAGCAGGATTAAGCAATAAGCAATTACTTCTCGTACAGAATCCCTCTTCGAAGGTAATGAGAATCATAAAAGCTCTGTGAATTATAATCATAAGGGGGTTTAATTTATGGCTGATGAGTCTGACAAAGGTCTCGATAAGTTAGAGGAACTGAAGAGAAAGCAAGAACACATCTTGCAGATGGGAGGGCCAAAGGCGATTGAAGAGCGCCATAAGAAGGGGCAGATGTCGGCCCGGGAGAGGATAGATTATTTCCTCGACCCTGGCACCTTCACAGAAATAGGGCTTTTTGTTAAGCATAGGACGACTGCTTTTGGCATGGACCGAAGGGAAGTGCTCGCTGAAGGGGTAATCACTGGCTTTGGCAAAGTGAACGGCAGGCATGTCGTTGTTGCTGCTGAGGATTATACCGCAATGGCGGGAACTTTTGGCGAATATCATGGTAAGAAATTTGTTCGTGCTGTAGATTTCGCCAAGGATAATGGATGGCCATTTGTAGGTATGAATGACTCTGGAGGCGCTCGACTGCAGGAGGGAATAGATACCCTAGAGAGTTACGGATGGCTGTTTAGGGCTCAAATACTCGCGTCGGGGATAATACCCCAGATAGCCCTGCTTATGGGCCCTTGTTTAGGAGGACAGGCATATCATCCTGTAATGCAAGATTTCCTCATTCAAACGAAGCACACAGGATTTATGGGCATTGCCGGCCCTGCTTTTGTTAAAACACAAACAGGAGAGGAAATCAGCCTTGAGGAACTTTCCGGCTACAAAGCCCATGCCATCAAATCAGGGCAAACGCACGTCGTGGCTGAAAACGACGCAGATTGTCTGGATAAGTGCAAGGAACTTCTGTCTTTTTTGCCTTCCAACAACAGAGAGAAACTGCCTCACATCCAAACGGACGATGACCCAGGAAGAAAGGAGGATTTGCTTAGCCTGCTGCCAGAACATACATATGAACCTTTCGATATGTACGAGGTTATCAGAAAAATAGTTGACCAGGGTCATTTCTTTGAGACATTGGGACTCCACGCTCGGAATATAATCACAGGCTTTGCCCGTTTCAACGGGCGCCCTGTGGGAATAGTAGCTACCCAACCGAAGTGGATGGCTGGTTGCATAGATATTGATGCTGCCGACAAAGGAGCCAGGTTTGTCAGGTTCTGCGACCTATTTAACATCCCCTTGGTCACTCTTCATGATTCCCCGGGGTATCTGATAGGTTCTCAGCAAGATTGGGGCGGAATCCTGCGCCATGGCGCCAAGCTGCTTTTTGCCTGGGCAGATGCCACCGTGCCCCTGATTGCAATTATAATTAGAAAGTCTTATGCCGGCGCTCACTACGGCATGCTGGACAAAGCTATTGGGGCTGATTTTGTCTTTGCCTGGCCTACCGCCCGAATTACCATTGTCGGTGCTGAAACTGCTGCCAGCGTTATCTTCGCCAGAGAAATAAGAGAGGCGGATAAGCCTGATGAAGTACAAGCACAAAGGATAAAGGAATTCTCAGAAATGTACGAAAACCCCTACCGCGCTGCGGAGAGAGGCTATGTCGATGATGTAATAGACCCCTCAGATACCAGAAAGGTCATAAACAGGGCACTTGATGTTCTGGAAGGTAAATGTGTGGCTAGGCCGTGGAGAAAGTATTCCAACATCAATCTCTAAGAAAGGAGCAAGAAGGTGAATTTCAGCTTCACAGAGGAACAGAATAAATTTAGACAAGAGGTGCAGAACTTTTTAGAGGAGGAGATAAAGAAGGGGTATTGGGAACCTGCCTGTGATGCCTGGGTACAAAGCTTTGACACTGGATTTACCAAACGGGTGGCACAGAGGGGCTGGATAGGCCTGACCTGGCCCAAAGAGTATGGGGGACAGGGGCGCAGCCATGTAGATAGACTTATCCTTACCGAAGAAATGCTCCGCTATGGTGCGCCGGCAGCTTGTCATTGGTTTGGTGATCGCCAGGTAGGAGGTGCTATCCTCTCCTTCGGCTCAGATGAGTTAAAGAAGGAATTTCTGCCCAGGATTGTCAAGGGAGAGGCTTATTTTGGTCTAGGAATGAGCGAACCGGGAGCTGGTTCCGACTTGGCCTCGCTACAAACCAAGGCGGTAGAAGACGGTGATTATTATGTAATTAACGGTCAAAAAACCTGGGCTAGCTGTGCTTTCTTCGCTCACTACTTTGATGTGTATGCCCGAACAGATCCCGAGGCACCACGGCATAGGGGCATTAGTGAGTTTATCGTGGATGCACAGTCGCCGGGCCTCAGTCGCATTCCCATGACTGATATTACCGGCACAGAGGCCTGGAACGATATCTTCTTTGATAATGTCCGTGTACACAAGAGGTATTTAATAGGGGAGAAAAACCGTGGCTTTTATCAAGTCCTCCACCAGCTTGATTACGAGAGGAGTGGCATGGAACGCCTCATGGGCAATTATCCCCTCTTTGAGGCCATCATACAGTTTGCCAAAGAAAATAAATTGTCTCAGGAGCCTGTAATTCGCAATAAGCTGGCGCAACTCCAAATTGAATTCGAGGTGGGACGCTTGCTTATTTATAGAGTGGCTTTGGTCATGGAAGAAGGACGGGCCCCTAATTGGGAATCTGCTATGTCCAAGGCCTATTCCACGGAATTTGAGAAACACCTGGCTGGCGTAGCTATGGAGGTCTTGGGGCCCTATGGACAGTTGATGTCAGGTTCCAAGTTAGTCCCTCTGCGGGGCATGGCCTCACACTCATACTTAGGCTCTAAAGGTTACAGTCTTCAAGCAGGCACAACGGAAATCTTAAAAAATATCCTGGCTGTACGGGGATTGGGCCTACCAAGCTCATAAGCCATCACTCTGATGGTTGATATAGGAGGATAGCGATGAATCTAACTCTTACTGAAGAACAAGAAATGCTAAAAAAGACAGCCCGCGACTTTTTGACTGATAAATGCTCAAAAAAATTCATTAAGCAGATGGAAGAAAGCGAGACAGGCTATTCCAGAGAACTTTGGCAGGAGATGGCTGAGCTGGGCTGGATGGGCTTGGTCTTCCCAGAGAGATATGGCGGCGGCGACATGAATTTTCTCGACCTGGCAGTGCTACTAGAGGAGATGGGACGGGCTTGTTTGCCCGGCCCTTTTTTCTCCACAGTGGTTCTCGGGGGCTTGTCCATCTTAGATGTCGGAAGCGAGGAACAAAAACAAGAATACCTGCCCAAGCTAATCCGTGGGGAGAAAATCTTTACCTTGGCTCTAACCGAACCCGGCTATCGGAATTACGATGCCCCTTCAGTCATAGTTGAGGCTACTCCAGATGATGGCAACTATATTATTAAAGGCACAAAACTGTTTGTCCCTGATGCTCATATTGCTGACTACTTTCTATGTGTAGCCAGAACCAGGCCTGAAAACGAAGTCACCATATTTCTGGCCGACGCCAAGAATCCCAGGATAAATCACACCACTCTAAAGACCATTGCCGGTGATAAGTTATGTGAGGTGGGTTTTGACCAATTGCCGATACCCAAAGCTAACATTTTGGGGCAACTGGACCAGGGATGGAGCGCAGTGCAAAAGATAATTGAGCGGGCAGCGGTGGGAAAATGTTGTGAGATGGTCGGCAACATCCAGCGAGTATTGGAGATGACCGTAGACTACGCCAAGGAAAGGAAACAATTTGACCGTCCCATTGGTAGCTTCCAAGCCATACAGCACTATTGCGCCGACATGGCAACCGATGTTGACGGTGCCAGGTTTAGCACTTACCAAGCAGCCTGGATGTTAAGCGAAGGACTTCCCTGCACCAAAGAGGTGGCTATAGCCAAGGCTTGGATAAGCGAGGCCTCCCAGCGCGTCTTTGCTCTGGCGCACCAAATTCACGGGGCTATTGGCGCTACCATAGAACATGACCTGCATTTTTACACCAGGCGTGCCAAGGCTGCAGAGCTTGCCTTTGGTGATGCCAATTTCTATCGAGAAGTGGTAGCCAGAGAGATGGGATTGTGACCGTTGGGCGGAGACAAAAAGCTGCAGCACCACCAATGCCTGCACCCTGACCGCACTGCAGTTGCGTGCTTGCCGATGATAAAGCTCCTCTAAGTCAATACTAAGTTGGAACAGAGCCTGAATGATTGACGTGCTTATCAGGGTTGAGTATACTTGTGCCAGTCTCGCAGCACGATGGAAAATCCTGAAGAATTGCACAATGCAGCACGAAAGGGGTAACTACTATGGGAATTAAGAAGGTAGGCGTAGCTGGCCGTGGATTTATGGGCGCTGGCATTGCCCAAGTCTGTGCTCAGTCTGGCTACGAGGTAGTGGTTGTAGGAAGGAGCAAACAGAGTCTCAACAAGGGCATAGCAACAATAGAATATTACCTGAGCCGCGATGTGGAGAAAGACAGAATATCTCAACAAGATAAAGACTCGACTCTGGCTCGCATCAAGGAAAGCATCACTCAAGAGGACTTGAATGACCGCGATTTGGTTATAGAATCTGTCCCGGAGGATATGGAACTCAAGAAAAAGGTTTTTGCCGAACTAGATCGAATCTGTCCTAGCCATACCATCCTCTGCTCCAACACATCCTGTCTGTCTGTTACAGAGCTTGCTCGAGTAACCAACCGCCCGGACAGGGTAATCGGGACACACTTTCTCTCCCCGGTACCACGCAGCAAGCTACTCGAGATTGTCAAGGCGGACACGACCAGTGAGAAGACCCTCGCAACAGTAAAGGAGTTTGGCCGCTCACTTGGAAAGGAAATCCTTGTCGCAAAAGATACTCCTGGGTTCATTTTTAACTACCTGTTGATAGCGTTGACGAGAGCTGCTGAGCGCCTGCTGGAAGATGGCGTAGCCAGCGCAGAGGATATTGACAAAAGTATGACCCTTGGGCTGGGTCATCCTATAGGTCCACTGGCCCTGGCCGACTTTAACGGTCTGGACGTTGGCTATATGGCATCCCGTGCGATGTATGAGAGGAGTAAGAACCCCTGCCTGGCCCCCTCTGCTATCCTGAAAGAGCTGGTCGATTCTGGTCGTTTGGGGCGTAAGACGGGTGAAGGGTTCTACAAGTATAAAAAGAAAAAATAGTGCCCTGAAGACAAGGCTCTCAGGTTAGGGAAATTGCGAGGGCTCTCATTTTCAATGCCTTGGGGTATCGATTTCAGCACCAGATTTCAAAATATTCTGGAATGGTTTAGCACCTAAAGAAGATTAGCTAAGGTCATTAAGCTTCGTTTCTAAATTTTTTTGCCTTAAGGATACTGTTAAATCTCCCCGAGTTCTTTCTATAATACCTCGTATGGTGTCGGTGGTTCGCCTCAAGCCATGAGCGAGCAAATCTGGGAAATCCATGGTCATCAATATTCCATGGATTTCATCCATTATAGTCAATAGTTCCTCGCAACGAGAAAAGTCCCCTCGCCTTAGACTATCTAATATATATCTCCGCAACTCCCCTACGGATTCGC
>Ga0315544_1001032_pt1 | contig 23031 bp, 18 predicted proteins | sample SalMarSW160130MG_2_FD_202543 | JGI IMG/M metagenome (GOLD analysis project Ga0315544, IMG submission 202543) | Salt marsh sediment microbial communities from the Plum Island Ecosystem LTER, Massachusetts, United States - Salt Marsh Sediment SW1601-130 ... | reverse complement strand
AAAGACAAATAACGATTTTCTCTTATACAGCTATGGCGAGGATTTAGACGACGACAGCGGAGAAGTTTCACGCAACGAAAAAGGCAAGATAATTAACTGGCCTTCCGAAGGTGATTATATCTTCTGGCCGATTTACAAAAACGAATGACTACCTGACGTGGATTGAAGTGAATTAGCGTGGCGTATAGGGACGAGGGATAACTACACGCTGGGCCTTTCGCATCCGTCGGCGGTTCCGCTCAGAGGGCTTCTCATAATACGCCGTTCGCTTCATATCACGTATCAGGCCCTCTTTCTCGCACAGTTTTTTGAACCGCCGCATCATCTGCTGGACCGATTCGCCCGTTCTCGCCTTCACTTTCAGCATAAAAAAAACACCCCTTACGCCAACCCTGTTTTTAAGGCTAACTAAAAACACTTGTTTATCACGCCACGCTATTTTCACAATATATTAGCCGTTCCCCGTCTCATTGCAAGACAAAATCCCGTAAAAAATCCCTGCTTATGACCGTTTCCGCACTGAAAAAACCGACTTTTGCGCCCATAGCAGGTGAACTTGTGACCTGATTGAATAGTATGCTCGAATATGCTAAGATACCTGAGTCGTTTTGGAGGTGCGTTTTAGTTGGAAAAAATGCGAGAGACCCTGAAGGTTCGCAAAGAGCGGGCCATTTTGGTTGCGGCCGTTCTGCACCGCCGCAATGAGCACGACGACCTGAAAGAGCTTACCGCCCTGGCTGAAAGCGCAGGTGCCATCGTCGTTGACCGCTTTCAGCAGAAAATCCACAAAATTCATCCCGCCTGGTACATCGGCAAGGGCAAGGCCGAACTACTCGCCGGCAGGGTCAAACACTTCAAGGCCGACCTGGTCATATTCGATAACGACCTTCTCCCCCGCCAGGTCAAAGAGCTTGAGCAGACTATCGCCGCCAAGGTCATTGACCGCAGCGAATTGATTCTCGACATTTTCGCCACCCGTGCCAAGACCGCCCAAGCCAAGCTACAGGTCGAGTTGGCCCAGCTCGAATACACTTACCCTCGCCTCACCCGTATGTGGACCCATCTCGATACAGTAGCCGGTGCGGGAGGGGCCACGGCCGCAGGAGCCGTCGGCGGTATAGGTACTCGCGGGCCGGGCGAGCAGCAGCTCGAAATCGACAGACGACTCGTCAGCAAACGCATCACCGAGCTTAAAGACGAGATTAAAGGTATCGACAAACGCAGGGTCCGCGAGATAGACGGCAGAAAAGGAATGTTCAAAATTTGCCTCGTCGGCTACACCAACGTAGGTAAAAGCACACTGCTCAACACCCTGACCGACGCGGATGCCTTCGTCGAGGACCGCCTGTTTGCAACCCTGGATACCCGCACCAGAAAATGGCATCTCGAAGGCGGGGCAGAGGTGCTGCTGAGCGATACGGTGGGCTTTATCAACAACCTCCCGCATCAGTTAGTGGCATCTTTCAAGGCAACCCTCGAAGAGGCAATCAACGCCGATTTGCTCCTGCACATTGTGGACGTCTCAAGCGCCAATGCCCTTGGCCAGATAGAATCGGTAAACGGCGTCTTAGCGGAAATCGGCTGTAATGAAAAACAAATCCTGCTCGTCCTCAACAAAGTCGATGTCGTTACCGGCCTGAACACCCTCGAAACGCTGCAAACCGTTTATCCCGAGGCAGTCTGCATCTCAGCCAAGACCGGCTTCGGACTCGACCGATTGCATCAGGCCGTATTGAATAAATACCGGGGTAATGAGCTGTACTTGAGGATTGTAACCAGCCAGGCAAATGGTAAAATTCTCAGCTTCTTGCGCGCTTACGGCAGGATTATAGAAGAAAAATACTTGGACAGCAGTGTCCTTATCGAGGCACAATTGGGCAACAATCAGCTCGCCGAGCTGAAACGCCTCCAGCCCGACCGGCTGGAAGTCGTGAACGGATAACAGAAAACACCAGACAAAAGGAGTGCGGCTATATGAAATACGAAGATGATCTTGAAGATGACGATATCTTCCAGCAACGTTCCAAACAGGATGTCGACGACATAGTCGAAGAGTTGACCGACAGGGTTTGGTACAACAGGCACCTGGACCTCAGGGATATGGTCGAATCAGGCGAGGAGGATGTTGACCCCGGAATCTGGAAACAGGCCCTTGCCGCGGCAAAAAAAATCGAAGACAAATACGGCATTGATAACCTCGGCCCTTACGATGACTTCGAATGGGGTATGATTAACGGCAAACTCAGCGCACTTCGCTGGCTGCTCGGTTTCGAATGGGATATGCTCGATACATAAAAATAGCGTATAGCGGGTAGCGTATAGAATGTAGAAAACACTTCGGACTGAAGCCGACTGAAAAAATATCCTGTTTTTGATACCCTATTTCCCCCTTCCCCGGTTATGACCGTCCACTGCTAAACAGTGTTAATCTGGCTGAGTCAAACAAACCTATTAAACGTTTGTTTTAAACATTTGTATTAAACATTTGTTCAGCAAAAGCGCGCATGTCGAAAACCCTTAGAAGCCGACTTTTTTAAAAAATTTTTTACTCCCTTTCTCACAAGCACTTAAGCCCATTTAGGCACCTCATTTGGCATCAGGAAATCCCTTAGTTTTCGACAAATTCGCGCAAGTTCGCGCCATAGGATGGAGAGACCTAAAGGTCTGTCCAGACTATGGCGCGAATCCTGAGCAAGGCCCGCTGCCTTCTTGCGAAAGCAAGATGCGGGCCGCGTCGAAGGATCTAACCTGCGAAGGCCTGATCCCTCGACTTCGCAACGCTGCGCTCGGGATGACATTGGACATTAACGGGCGCCATAGGATGGAGGCTTCTTGCCTGCCCCTGCATGTTGTAGGCAGGGGTAGTGCTCCCTGGGCAAATTTAGCCCCCGGACTTGCCTGCCCCTGCATGTTGTAGGCAGGGGTGGTGCTCCTCTGGTTAGCCCCGCCTCCTGTGGGCGGGGTCAATTTAGGGCCCCGCCCTTAGGCGGGCAATGTGTTTTGTGGCAATGAACTATGAACACTGAACTATGAACGACAAAGGAGGGTTAATTATGAACGCTAATTTAACAATCAGGATTTTAGATTGGCTGGACAGAATTTTCGCCTGGCCCATCCTGCTCTATCGCCGGCTAAAATTCGGCTACACCTATCGCCGCATCTACCTCGGCGAAGGTGAATTCACCATCGTCGACCAGCGGGATTATTACCGGCTAAAGAATTTCAAGTGGTATCTCCAGGGAAACAGAACTAATCTTTACGCCGCTCGCAACTTCAAAGTCGGCCCCGCACAGACAAAGAAAATTTACCTGCACAGGGAAATTATCAATGCCCCTCGAGGGCTTCTTGTGGACCACAAAAACTGTAATTCCCTCGATAATCGCGGGGCCAATCTCCGCCCTGCCACCGTATCGCAAAATGCCTGCAACAGCCGCAGAAATAAATCGAACGCTTCTTCTAAATTCAGGGGCGTTTCTCTTGAAAAAAGAGTCAACAAATGGGTCGCGGTAATCTGTCATCACAGAAAAAGATTTCATTTAGGCACGTTCGTCTCAGAAATCGACGCCGCTAAGGCATACGATGAGGCGGCGAAAAAGTACCACGGCGAGTTCGCAAGGTTAAACTTCCCGCAAGACGCTACGGTTTCTAATTCCGAAATACGCACTGAGCGAAACACAATAAAAAATCCAAAACCTTGTCTGACACGGACGAATCCGCTATATTATCAGCGCCTGTATGGACAAGGTGACGCAGAATCCAGGGAAACGACTATGGAGCAAGGTCAACCAGAGCTGGTTTCATCGAAAAAAGCCGCTCAGCGTGACGTTGAGCCGCTGAGATTCACCGGCACACTCAGTATCGGTATCGACATCGGCTCGACAAGCAGTGACATCGTCGCCCTCGACGGCGAAAATCGAATCGTCCTGTCGGACTATCAGCGGACAAAAGGCAAACCCATCGAGACGCTCCGGGAACAGCTTCACCGAATCTATGAGCGAATTAATCCCGCACGGGTCGAAGCAATCGCCGCGACCGGCTCCGCCGCACGACTGCCCGCAAAAATGCTCGCAATACCATTCGCAAACGAAGTCGCCGCACAGGCCGCAGCAATATCGCTTCTTTACCCCGACCTCGAAAACGCAACCGTCATCGAAATGGGCGGACAGGACAGCAAGCTGATTTTCCTCCAGAATCAGTCCGGCGCAGGACGCATCAGGGATTTCGCACTCAACACCGTCTGCGCCGCGGGTACCGGCTCGTTTCTCGACCAGCAGGCCGACCGACTCGGTATCAATATCGAAGACCAGTTCGCCCGACTCGCCCTGCAAAGTAAAAGCGTCCCCAGAATGGCCGGCAGATGCTCCGTCTTCGCAAAAAGCGATATGATTCATTTACAGCAGCAGGCCACACCTGTCTATGATATACTCGCCGGCCTGTGTCTGGCGCTGGCGAGAAATTTGAAAAGTAACCTGGGCTGTGGCCGAGAATTCCTCAAACCAATCATCTTCACAGGCGGCGTGGCGGCTAACGCAGGAGTCGTCCGGGCAATCGAAGAAGTATTCGAGACCGGAACAGGCGAGCTGCTTGTCCCCGATGCTCACTTTTTCACAGGCGCTATTGGCGCGGTCCTCGTAGCAAAAAGCAAAGGGCTAAAACTCGACCTCGCCAGCCAATCGCTGCTCGAAAAAATCGACCAATATATGCGCCAACAGGGAACATCACTCACAAATGCCCCCCGCCGGGAACCACTTGCACAACCCGTCCTGCCACCCCCCCGAAGCACCGTCCACAGTGAGCTACTCTCGCAGGCAACCGAACCAATCGACGCCTATATCGGCGTGGATGTCGGCTCGCTCAGCACCAACGTCGTCGTTATGGACACCGACAGGCGAATCCTCGCCAAGGCCTATCTTATGACCGCCGGAAGACCGTTAGAGGCAATCCGCGAGGGTTTACAGCAGGTCGGCAAGGAGGTGGCGGGAAAGGTCAGAATCCTCGGCGCCGCAAGCACCGGCTCAGGCAGGTATCTGACGGGCGACTTCATAGGCGCAGACGTAGTAATCAACGAAATAACCGCCCAGGCCACCGGAGCAACGATTGTTAATCCCAAGGTCGACACAATTTTCGAAATCGGCGGGCAGGACAGCAAGTATATCTCCCTCAACAACGGCGTGGTCGTGGATTTCGAAATGAACCACGCATGCGCCGCCGGCACCGGCTCGTTCCTCGAAGAGCAGGCTCAGCGATTGGGCATCAGCATCAAGGACGAATTCGCCAATCTCGCCTTCGCCAGCAAATCCCCCATCAAATTAGGCGAACGCTGCACGGTGTTTATGGAAACGGACCTGCTGAGCTATCAACAGCAGGGAGCGAGCACGGAGGATTTGGTGGCGGGGCTTAGCTACTCGATTGTTGCCAATTACCTCAACCGGGTCGTCGGCCGGCGAAGAATCGGGGACAACATCTGCTTCCAGGGCGGCACGGCCTTCAACAAAGGCGTGTGGGCGGCCTTCGAGAAGGTTCTCGGCAAGCCGATTATGGTGCCGGAACACCATGAGGTTACGGGTGCGCTGGGGGCGGCGGCGATAGCGGCGGAATATATGGAGAAAGCAGGGCAAGCCGAGCAAAAAGAAAAAGCAGGACAGGTAGAAAAAGCAGAGCAAACAAAACAAGCTGGGCAAGAAGGACAGGCAAAAAGAGAAGGGCAAGTTGGGCAAAAAGAAAAAGCAAGACAAGTAGAAAAAGAAGAGCGGGCAGGACAGGCAGGGCAAACAGGACAGACAGGACTGGCAGGGAAGACAGAACAAGCAGGACGGGCAGGGCAAGCAGGACAGGCAGAGCAAACAGGACAGACAGGACTGGCAGGGAAGACAGAACAAGCAGGACGGGCAGGACAGGTAGAACAAGAAGGGCAAGCAGGACGGGCAGGGCAAACAGGACAGACAGGACTGGCAGGGAAGACAGAACAAACAGGACGGGCAGGGGAAGGAGAGCGGCGGGCGGAAAGCAAATTCAAGGGATTCGAGAACCTGATAGGGACCAACTATACAGTGGAATCATTCACGTGCGAACACTGCGCCAACCACTGCGAGATAAAGAGGGTCCAAATCGACGGTTCGGAGCCGCTGTTCTACGGGTCACGCTGCGACAGATACAACCTGAAGAAAGTCGGCAAGAAAAAAAGCCGATTCAATGCCTTCGAATACCGCCAGGAAAAGCTGCTGGAGTTCTCGGGGCTGAGACAATCAGAGGACCCTGCTTCGCCCAAGGGGCTACGCAGGGCAGGCGGAGGACAGGAAACAGAAGAACATCGAACATCCAACGTCCAACGTCCAACAACAATGGAGAGGACAGACCCTTCTTCGCTAAAGCTACGAAGGGCAGGGTACGGACCCTTCTTCGCTAAAGCTTCCTCCTACGCAAAAGCTACGGAGGACGAGCCGAAGGGCGGGGGACAAAGTCGAACAATAGGAATACCGATGGCGCTGGTTACGTGGCAACTGCTGCCGATGTTTGCGCGATTCTTCGAGGAATTAGGATTCGAGGTTGTTCTGTCCGGGAGGACTTCCAAAGAGACGATTCGCAAAGGCGTGGAATCGGTTACGGCGCAGCCATGTTTTCCGGTCAAGGTGGCATACGGGCACGTGGCAGAGTTAATTGAAAAAGGGGTGGATTATATATTTCTACCGAGCATAGTATCCGTGACGGCGAATTTTGCGGAAAATGAGCACAATCATTTCTGCCCATACGTGCAATCGTTTCCCTACCAGATAAGGACGGCTTTCGGGGATAAGTTAGGCAATACGAAACTGCTGATTTGCCAGCTTCGACTCGGCGAGGGAGACAAGCTTGTGCGAAAGACATTTGGCCGGCTCGGCAAACAACTGAATGTTGCGCAGTCCAGTATTTACCGGGCGGTTGAAAAAGGATTCGAGGCGCAGCAAGGATTCGAGCGGGCACTGCGGGAGAAGGGCAGAGAAATCCTGTCGAGGATTGGGCCTGACGAGAAATTGTTTGTGCTTGTCAGCCGGCCTTACAACGGCTGTGACGAAGGAGTGAGCTTGCAACTGCCGAAGAAATTCACCGTCGCCGGTGCAGAAATGATTCCGATGGATATGTTAGACCTTGAGCGGGCGGAACTCAGCGACGAAACGCTGCACGGCGAGATATACTGGTCATACGGACAAAAGATTCTGCGGGCGGGGGAGATAATAAAGCGGGACGAGCGGCTTTTCGCGGTGTATTTGTCGAATTTCAGTTGCGGGCCTGATTCATTTTTAATGACGTTTTTCAAGGATTTGATGGGAGACAAACCGTCGCTTCAATTAGAGATTGACGAGCATTCGGCGGACGCGGGAGTAATCACGCGGTTGGAGGCGTTTTTAGAGAGCTTGAAAAACTACAGGCCTGATATTTACCGCGGAGAGCGCAGAGACCGCAGAGAAAAAATAATAAAAACAACCTCTGTGAACTCTGCGGAGAAAAGGACGTTATTCATACCGTATATGAGCGATGCGTCATACGGTTTGGCGGCGTGTTTGAGGGGATACGGCCAGCCGGCGAAGGTAATGCCGGTTGCGGATGAGGCAACGCTGATGCAGGGAAGGGCCTACACGACGGGCAAGGAGTGCCTGCCCTGCGCAATTACGAGCGGTGAGATGCTCAAGGTGCTCGGTCGCGGGGACGTGCAGCCGGAGAGTGCGGCGTTTTTTATGCCGGGGACATCGGGGCCGTGCAGATTCGGGCTTTATCACCGTATGCACGAATTGGTGCTAAGATACGCGGGAGTGGAAGAAGCGCAGGTGATTTCGCCCAACCAGGACAGCAACTTCTACAGCCAGCTTGTAACCAGCTTCGATGGTTCGACCAAGCTCACCACAGGCGGCACCGGCTTAGGCACATTTATGAAAGATATGTGGACCGCAGTGGTGGGAATAGACCTTTTGCAGAAAGTGGCAATGCGTCTGCGTCCCTTTGCCCACGACCCGGAACAGGCACGGCAGGTTTATGAAAGGTGTCTGCATTTATGGGTTGAAGCGGTGGAACAAAGGACAGCGGACAGCGGACAGCGGATAGCGTACAACATACAGCGGATAGCGGACAGGAACAGAAAAAGAAAGACGGATATGGCGGGGGTTATGGGAATAATCGCCGATGAGATGGCAACGATTGAGCTGGACCATAACACAAGCAAGCCGAGGATTGGCATAGTGGGTGAGATTTACGTTCGCAATCATCCATTCGCAAATCTGAATATAATCAGCAGACTCGAAGAATTAGGCGCGGCGTGCGACCTTGCTTCGTTGGCGGAGTGGATTTACTACACCAACTTCACACGCAACAAGATGGCCAGACGCAGAGGGCAGTTGAGGAACCTTTTCAATAACAGTATCCAGGATTTCTTCCAGCACAGAATCGAGCGCAAGCTGGCTCGGCCATTGGAAAGGCGTTTCGGGCGATTAGCTGAACACCCAGTCGAGGAGGTTATCGAATTCGCTCAGCCTTATTTAGACGAATCGTTCGAGGGCGAAGCGATACTGAGCATCGGCAAGATAGTGGAATACCACAAACAGGGCTTCGGCGGGGTGGTGAACGTGATGCCGTTTACGTGTATGCCCTCGACGATAGTGAGCACGCAGACGAGACGATTAAGCAGCGACTGCAATGAGATGCCAATTTTGAATCTCAGCTTCGACGGGCAGGAGGACGCGACGCTGACGACTCGATTAGAGGCGTTTGTTGAGCAGGTGGCTTCCAGACAAAAAGTAAAGGCCAAAGAGCTGGTCGTGAAGTAACAAAATTTATTATTTTCTATTTTCCATTTTCAATTTGACTGCGGATTACCGATTGGGCCTATTATTGGCCCCTGAAAGAGTTGTCAAATGAATATTAATCATCTTGGCGATGCTTTTGATTTTTGGAAGGGAAGTTTTATAAGAAAACTGGGAAACACCCTGAGGAATCTTAAAGTTCTCCCGATGTTTACAGACACAAACGAACACTTCCCTTGGAATAACGCTCGTCTCGAACTTTATGCGGAATTGCTTGGCGTTAACAAGCAGGATATCCTCAGACAAGAAGTCAGATTTCCCAATAATACTCGTGGCCAATACTTCCAAAACCTTGATAACAACAGCGACTTGTTCGTCGATCCAGACATTGGGATTGAACCGCCCAGTGGAAGCAACTATAGACACATTCGATTGACAGAGATAGCTCAACTCCTTTCGAAAAGCACAAACCGGGTAGTCCTAATCTACCAGCATTCATTCCATAAGGACAACTACATAGATGTGTGTTTAAAGAAGGTGATTAAATTCCCAAAATTGAAAGATTGCCACACACTTGCCTATTGGGCCGGAAGCGTTTCAATGGTTTTTATAACCCGAGACGAAAAGCGACGGATAGATATGTATAAAGTTCTGTACAATATGACATATTCGCTGCCCGATAATCGAATCCATGCTTTGCCACCTATCATTTCTTGATATCCAAGTATCCGGGCACCGCATACCAATTTCATAACCAGATTGCTTCGCTGCGCTCACAATGACAGAACACTGGATTCCCGCGTTAGCGGGAATGACAGTTATGAAATGACTTGTAAATAGATTCCCATTTCACCACGAGTGCCACGGTGGACAAGCCCCTCGGAATGACAATCAGGAATAATTATAGGGTTGTTTTCCGAGGTTTTGGCGGAGCTGAGTCTGCATAGCACGGAGGGTATTAGTCAAGACATCGGCGAATTCTTCGTCTTGCATTTCGGTTATCTGTTCGGCTGAGATGGGTTTGCCATAGGAGACTGTAATTTTCGAGCCGGGGCTAAAGAGTTTTTGATGCCTTGGCCAGCATTCAAAGGCGCCTTCAATCAATACGGGGACCACAGGTGCATTTCCACGTCGGCACAACAGGCCAAAGCCGCCCTTGAAGGCGGAAATCCTGCCATCGCTGGTGCGAGTGGCCTCAGGAAACAGGCAGACCCCACGGCCCCGCTTTAACTTGGCGATAATGTTTTTTATTGCGGACAGGTCCGGCCTGCCACGTTTAACGGGTATCGCGTTGACCGATGAGATGAGCAAGCCGAAGAGTTTGTTTGTAAAGAGCGTATCGCGTGCCAAAAAACACAACGGCCTTGTCAAGGGGGTGCCGCAAAAAATCGGGTCGAGAAAACTCTGGTGGTTTGAGGCGAGAACGAACGGGCCTTTTTGCGGGACGTTCTCAGTGCCGTAAACGCGGAGACGAAAGGTCAGCACGCAAAATATCCTGCACGCCCACCGTGCCAGCCAATACCAGATTGGATTCAAAGTTTCTCCGCGCATTTTTCTCTTACAAGGGCAATGAGCTTTTCGACAACCTCTTCGGCGTTCAATTCGGTAGTATCGACAACAACGGCATCCGAGGCGGGTTTCAGAGGGCCGACGGCTCTGTTTTCGTCACTTTCATCTCTTCGATAAATATCCCGGCGGACCTGCTCGGCGGTCTGTTTAACACCCTTTGCGTTCAGCTCGGCCAGCCGGCGTCTTGTCCTTTCATCGAGGTCGGCGTCGAGGAAGAATTTTAGGTCGGCATCGGGAAAGGCGACCGTCCCCTGGTCTCTTCCCTCGGTGACAAGGCGGTTGTTCACCTCGGCGAATTGTCGCTGCATCCGGATTAGGCGCTGCCTGGCCTGCGGTGAGCCAGCGACGTAGCGGGCATTGGCAGTAACGAGCGGCTCGCGTATTTGGTCTGTAATATCAACTCCGGCCAAACGAACCAGCATTCCCTCGTGGGCCGGCTCGAATTCGAAATTTGCGGCATCCAGAACGGAGATCAATTTTCGCTCGTCGGTCAAATCGATTCCGGCCCGCATTGCGGCCAGTGCGGCGGCGCGATACATCGCACCGGTATCGAGAAAGGTTACGCCGAGCTTTTTGGCCAGCAGTCGAGCGACGGTGCTTTTGCCGCTGGCGGCGGGACCATCGATAGTGACAATCAGCCGAGTCATAATAAACAGTTCAGCCCGGCGGCCTGAGGTCTGCTTTGACCTTGACAATAATCATACTTGTGTCATCCACCTGGCGGGCGAGGCCCACAAAGCGTCGTCTGTAGGCAAGGACGTTTTGAATCAACTGCTCGGCGGGCTGGGCCATGCACTTAGTAAAAGTTTCGAGCAGGCGTTCCCTGCCCCAGATATCGCCATCGAAATTCGCTGCGTCAATAAGACCGTCGGTATAAAGCAGCAGGCAGTCGGATTCCTGCAGGGGGACCGTTTCGGAAATATACTCAGCCGGTTTAGGCATCACACCGAGTACGATGCCTCCCTTGTCCAGGTTTATAACGTTTTTGCCCCTAAGCAGCGCAGGCGGCTCGTGGCCGCAATTACAGTAGGTAATCGTTTTATCTTTGACGTCAATAACACCATAGAACAACGAGATAAATTCTCCGGCCCGACATTCATTGCAGGCCATTGTGTTGAGGCGAGTTACGATTTCGAGCAAGGCATCCGGACCATAGATACATTCCGAATAGGCCCGCAGCGCGCCGCGGAACGAACTTGTCATTATCGCCGCGGGGAATCCCTTGCCGATGACGTCTGCGATGGCTATGCCGATTTTGTTTTCACCCAGTGGGAGGAAATCGTAGAAGTCACCGCCAAGGTCGAAACAGGGAATATACTTGGCGGCAATTTCGAGGCCGGGGACCTGCGGCGCCTTTTCGGGAATCATTCGCCGTTGAATGACGCCTGCGAGACGGACCTGCTCGGTAATTCGCGCCGCCTCAATCGCCTCGGCATACAGCCGGGCGTTGGTAATGGCGACGGCACACTGCGAGGAGATTGCCCTGGCAAGCTCGATGTCATCTTCATCGAAGTGCCTTGGTTTTCCGCTGTAGAGGCGCAGAACACCTATGGGGTTGTCCCTGAAATACATCGCGACGGTAAGCTGGCTGACCAGACCTTCTGCTATCGTGGCTTCCTTGTACAAGACCCTGCCGTCGACACGCATATCATCGAGGACCACGGCCTCGCCGGCGAAGGCCGCCTTGACTACAGGGTCGTCCATAGTAACGATGCCCTTGTTGCGGTACTCTTCGCTTAGGCCGAAAGTGCTTCGCATCTTGAGGTCGCCGGCATCTTCATCGAGCAAGCGAATGGAACAGGCCTTGACGCCGGTACCGGTTATCCTGACAGCCGCTTCAGCCAGCTTGTCGAGCACCTCCTGAAGCGTAAAGCGCCCGGCCACCAGCGTCGTTATCTGGTATATCCGCTCGTCTCTTTCAGCTTGTCTTTTCGTTTTCTTAGGCATAACAAATAACTACTTATGTCACCCGTCGATTGTGCGGGAAATAGCCACAATTCCGTCAACAAACAATTGGCGAAATTATACCCAATGCCGGGCCTGCAGAGAACAGTAAATTAGCCGAACAAAGCATGCTTGAAAAGAATAGATGTTGAGATTAGTATTCTGTGTTTTGGACGTTAGTTTTCGAATAAGGGACAAGCAATGGAGCAGGTGGCAAGGCGTATCATTTTTTCGGGGCGCGTGCAGGGTGTGGGATTTCGTTTCACGGCGTTGAATATAGCCACCCGCTATAAGCTGACAGGATATGTCCGCAACCTGCCGAGCGGCTCGGTGGAGATGGTGGCCCAGGGGCCGGAAGGGATAATCGATAGCTGCAACCAGGATATCCAGGAATCGTTCTCAGGATATATCAGAGAGACGGATATCCAGCCGAGGACTCACGACCCGAAACTTACTGATTTCAAAATCACCTTTTAAAACCGGAACAATCACAGGGGCTGGAACAGATGCTGTCGATGGTCTTCGGCCTGGGCGTCAAAGAGGTACTGGTAATCGTTGTTATTACCGCGGTTGTGGTGTTTTTGGCTATGCGGTCGAGCAGACGCTGAAAAGCCCTCATACCCGGTTTTCGCAGGCAATCCAATATTGCCAATAATCAAACGGTCCCCGGCCTGCCGGGGGCGTATTTTGACGGGACTTCCAGTCCGTGGCCAAGCATCAGTCCGGAATCGGGCATTATTTGCTCGGCAGGCCCAGCAGCTATAATCCGCCCGGCATCCATCACCACCGCTGTATCGGCTACTGTGGCGGCAAAATTCATATTACAACTTGCAATTACGAGAGTCTGCGACAAGTCCGCCAGCAGCTTGACAAGGTTAGCGCGGTTTCTCGGGTCGAGACTTCCGTCGGGCTCATCGAGAGTGATAATCTTCGGCGACATAGAAAGGACTGTGGCGATGGCGGCAGCGCGCTTTTGGCCGGCCGAAAGGTGGTGCGGCGCCCGCTGGGCCATCTGAGCAAGACCAACTTTATCCAATGCCTGCTCTACTCGCTGTTTTACCTCGTCGGATTTCAGGCCCATATTCAACGGTCCGAAGGCGACATCGTCAAAAAGCGTGGGCATAAAGAGCTGGTCTTCGGGATTTTCAAGACAACAGCCGATGCGCGAACGCACCTGTTTTAGATTCGCATTTGTGATTTCAAGGCCGTCGATAATCACCTTGCCCTCGCCCCTGACAAAACCCGCCATTGCGAGCAGGAGGGTAGATTTGCCGGCGCCATTTGGGCCTATCAGTGCGACGCGCCGGCCGGATTCGATATTTAACGTAATATCACGCAGGGCAATTGTGCCATCGGGATATTTATATGAGAAACGCTCAATCTTTATTGCATTTGGCATCGGCGTCTATCCGAGAACGGGCCTGACGAACAGATACAATCCAAGAGTAAAACACAGTGACACTGCGGCAAATATATAATCCGGCCGGCGAATGGTCAGGCGATTGATAGTGCGCCATTTTCCCTCAAAGCCACGGGCCTGCATCGCCGAGTTTATACGCCCGGCTGAATCGACGCTACGAACAAATAATGAGCCGAGCATAGCGGCGGTAAATTTAAATCCGTCGCGGAAACAGACCCTGCCTACAGAGCGGGCTGCCCTTGCGCGAAGGATGTGCTGGGCGCTATCTATCAAAAGGAAGATATAGCGATACAAAAAGCCCAACTGAATGACGAGCAGGCGGGGGACGCCCAGCCGATGCAGGCCGGCTAATAAATCGGCAAAGCGGGTGGTTGAAACAAGAGCTATCAGGGCCAGCATAGTAAGGACGAACTTGCCGAGGATACTCCAGCAGCGCAGCCAGCCGAGCGTGGTTTGCCAGGACCATGGCCCGAATACAACAATGGTCGCCGTCCTGTCATACAGCGGACCGGTCAGGGCCAGGACAACCACAAACGGGCTTACGAGCAGGATATGCTTGAAGGCAAAACGCGGCGGTATGCCGCCCAGGACCAGGACGGCAAAGGGGCCAATGGCGTAACAGAACAAGATGCTTACAGAAGTACGGGGCAGGGAGATTACTATGGCGGTGAAAACGACCGTGATAATAAATTTCACCCTCGCGTCGAGACGATGGACCGGCGAATCCTGATATGCGAATTTGTCAATATATGCGTGGTGCATTCTTCAGCCGATTTAAAACGTCAAAACTTATATTCCACGCATATTGAGATACCATTATTTGCGTATATTTACAAGCGAACTGCGGTCTGTCTCTTGCGGAGTAAAAACGCAACGGCCCAGATAACTGCCATCGTAACAGCCGAGCCGATGACGCCCGCAAAGCTGGTCCAGCCCGGAGCCAAGGCACCACGAACCGAGTAATCAGGCAATGGGGCATATTTAGACTGAAGGTCGTCAACCGCTGTAATAGTCGAGCTTTCATTGGAGACAAGCGGTTTAAATTCCGGCTGGTCTGGCCTGTCGGTGTAGCTCCATTCGAGACCATCGGGCATTCCGGAAGCCAACAGCGAAAGTCCTGCTGCGGTTATGACAGTGAATACGAGCAGCGTTGCCAGCACGGCTTTTCGGCTGAGCCGGACTTTGCCGGGCAGTGCTTCCAGGACAAGGTCGGGTCTTACCTGCTGCAGATACGCCAGAACAGCAACTGTAATCAGGCCCTCAACCAGGCCGACAAGAAAATGGACGCCTACCATTGTTATCAGGAAGGTCGAGAAGGGAACGAGCAGGACACCCGACAGAGCGGCCTCAATCGGAACGAGAATCGCGCCGATTTCAAGGCCGGCCACACAAGCCACCATCGCACCGATGTATGTGCGGATGCTGCTGCTTCGGCCGGCGGTTATGATTCTGTACAGGAAAAATCCTACATAAGAGGGAACCAGACCCATATTTATTACGTTACAGCCGAGGGCCAGCAGGCCACCATCCTGAAAGATAAGGCACTGCACGATTACAACGGAAGAAATGACGACAGCGGCGAGGTGTGGGCCTAATATGATTGCCAGCAGGACCGCACCGACCATGTGGCCGCTGGTTCCGGGCATCGCGGGGAGCTGGAAATTAACCATCTGGGCGGCGAAAATGAACGCGCCGAGGATGCCCATCAAGGGCAGCTTGTCGGAAGTTACAACCTGCCTGAGTTTCCTACAAATAAGCCCAAGCCCCCCCGCCGCTATCGCTAATGTTCCTGTGGCGACCGGCACCGACAATAATTCATTTGCCATATGCATAATTTTTTCTCCTGTCAGGGTATATTTTATAATCTATGGTTTTGTTCATCACCCAGCCATCAGAAAATAGTCAGTATTCTTACTCCTATCACCACGGCATCACCAGCCGAGTCGTTCCCGCCCGGATTGGTTACATATTGAAAATCGGGGCTGACAATCAGCCAGGGAGTGATTTGCGCACTGTAGTAAACCTCAAAGGCGTGCTCATAGTCATCGGTATAAGTAGCTGATGCCTTATCGCTAAACGTGCCGTGAGCAAAGCCCATGCCGAGCACATCGTCATCTCTGCCATCGAGAAGGCCCTGATACTGGAGGCCAACACTCCAAAAGTTAGTTATATCATTGCGCTTACTATCCGCATTACCGTATCGCAGGAAGACACCAAGGCCCTGTGAATCCTCCGGGTCGGGATTTTCCTTTGTCAGCATCTGGTCGCAGGTAACATAAAAGCCGACGTCGTCTCTGTAGCTTTTACCTGCTTCGTCGAGGTCGGAACTGGCTTTGGGCTGCGGGTCATACCAAAGGCCGATGCGATAGGCCCCGGGCAGGGCGCCGTTTTCTGAGCCGAATAAAGGCGTGATACCGGTTTCTGCAATATAGAAGAAATAATCTTCGCCTCCGAACGCAGTTGAAAAGCCGGTTTCGCGGACGTCGGCCTGGGCGTCAGCCGCAGCAGCAGAGACATACCAGAAATTGTCCGGCCCGTAATGCAGTGCAACACCAAGGCCATTATCCGGAAAGGGTACGGTCGGATTATTAACGAGGGCGCCGTTGAGGAACTGGGTGTTCTCATCGTTTGCGAAATTACTGCAATCAAAGGAGACGGGGCAATTATGATGCTCGAAGCCGCCCGTAAGGTCGATTTTGCCGAATCTTAGTTGAAGCTGTTGCGCAGGGAAGCTCTGCTCATACCAAAGTTCCGTAACGTCAATCGCCCTTCTCGGCGAGCCGTCTCCATTAACGTTAAAAACGCTACCGACGGAAGGGTCATTGATGCCGCCTGAAGCAGACCACGAGCCCTCTGTAAGCATAAAAAGACGACCGCCTTCGATTCCAAGCAGCTTCTCGAAATCCACGTCGACCTCGATATCATAGCTTCCGGAATACCTTCCGGCCCGCCGATGCGTGCTTAGGCCGCCCCGGGCATTTTGCTGGTAAATCTGAGTAGCGCTGGCCCCGACCTCGATACCATCATTCGACAGGTCATTTCGCAAGCCGAAGACGTCATCGGCAAGAGCATCCCTTTGCCATATCGAGTCGCTGCTATCAGCCCTGCATAAGCCAACAGATACCAAAACAACACCTGCAACAAAAACCATTCGCCTCATCAGCATATCCGACTCCTTTCAAATTAAACAGAGGTCTGCGCATAAAAATATTGTATTCGTGCTACCAAGTCAACGCAAAAAAAAATAATATTAAAAATATCAGTGAGAAATTGTAGCCCGCAGGTTAAAGTTGCAGCGATTGCAATGAAGTTGCAGTAACCCTTTGCGCAGAAATACTCCGCTGCCTTTTGAGGGTTTCAAACGGCAACGGACTACCGTCTAAACTGTCCGAACGCCCGCCGGTAACTGGACAAATCGAGTCCAGTAACGACCGACAGCCGTTATGCTTGTCTCAAATCCCCTTTCCTTCTTGAGCCATTCAACAGTCTGCTCTAACGACATATTGTTGAGATAGCACCTGGCTAAATCAATCTCCAAACCGGCAGCGGCCATAGGCGAATGCCTACGATTGCTGTGCACGTTAACGAACTTTATGTAATACTGTTTAACGAGAATGCTCGCCTCAAAATCATCGCTTTCCCCCTGGTCCGCAAATGTCCCCGGCTTGAATAGCTCGGTAATGAGCAGATACAAAAACTCGCTGAGACTTGCAGCCGTGATTGTTGCCGTCTTGTTGCCAACTGTCAGCTCACACTTGTATTTGTTTTTAGGCACTGTTTAGAGTCCCTTCAAAGGGCTGTTAACAGCCCCTTTAACCGGCCTTAATAGCCACTCTTTTGCCCTGCTGGTCGTCGAACATAGCCACCGGTAAAAAGGCCCTGGCGGGCAGATTCAACTGCTCAATCGCAGCCAAGATAATCGATTCGTCTACCGAACCGTTGCTCTGCACAAAACTTGAAGTCTGCAAGGCGGCAATTACGTGCGAGCAAATACGCAATCGCCCTGAGCCGGGCGTCATACAAATCCGCCTTAGAATCGTTACGGCGCTGCCTGCCAGCCGAATCCCGCCATACTCGTAAAGCTCGCGTATCTCCGCCGCCGAATATAGGCCGTCGTCACCGTCACCGGCCAGCCCATCTAAATCTAAAATCGAAAAGACGCGGCTGCGAAACTGGTCGAGAGCTGCATCACCTTTTTTGGCCGTCATCTGCATAACCGTTCTCAACAGGTCATTGTTGCCCGACAGTATCAAAGGACAAGCGGCCTTGACGGTAATTATCTGCCGCAGTAAATCCAATTGCCTCACTTTCAAAGACGATGCCTCGTCGAGAATGACTACAACGTGCCTTGCCTTGAGCTTACGGACCACAGAGTGTGCAATCCTGCTCGCCCACCCGAACCGCTCAACGCCTACCTTGGCGGCAATCTCCGAGAGTATCAGCGACGACCGCATCGTCCGGTCAAGCTCGACGTAAATCGTGTTCTTGTTCGCCTCGCTATATTGCCGCAAACAGCAGCTCTTGCCGTGACCACTATCACCCACAATTAGGGCAATCTTGCCCTCCTCGCCACTGAACGCCTCCGCCTGCACAATCAAAGCGCCGATTTTCCTCGCGACGGCGGTGCGGACAAATTTTTTCTTCTTGTCTTTTTTACGCACTCGACACCCTCCGTTTTTTGTGAACTACCAATCCATCATCATCGAACAGCTTCAAGTCCATCTCTGGCTTTTCCGGTTTCAAAAGTGAAAAATCGAAGTCTAACTTTTGCTCTTTGGGCTTCGGCCTGGCTGCCAGCTTCGCGTTGGCTGCCTTGTGAATGTCGGCTTGGCCGTCTAACGGCGTCCGCACCGGACGAAGCGACGCAACCGCCCTCTCGGTGACTTTCCTTTTGCCGTCCTGCATCGAACGAATCGCCAAGTCTGGCAGGTCCATATTGACCGTCAATCTCGTGTCCCGGTATTTTTTAGCTGTCTTTTGTGCTTGTGCTTTTAACTGCATAGCTCCGCGAATCGTCGCCTCATCGACCGCCCTGCCGTAGCCAGTTAACCTATTCTGCTGAGCGATTGACAGCAGCTTCATAGTCGCAGCGTCATATACATAAACCTGCCGCATATCAGCCGGATCATAACTGACGCGAACCTCCCGGCCTTGCAGAGCAAGTATCACCGGGTCAGTCTGACCATAATATAGACCTTTCAGACGAACACCGTTTTTGCCGACCGTCAGCTTGCCGGACCAAACCTTCAACAGCAAGTCAAGAATTTCGTCCAAGACGACACGCCTGCTCGTCCGAGTCTCAAAAACCTGCATCGGCGTCCGACCGTCCATACCGATTCCAGTGTGGACGGTGTTGTTATACGCCTCGACGTATCTGGCGAACAGCTCTGTAAAGCCCTCCAGGTCGCGTGCCTTGTCGATTGTCTTTTGCTGTTTTAACAGCTCGCATAACTCTTCCGGCTTTCGCTTCGTATCCTTTCCACAGTAGGTCGCAAAGGTCTTTATTAACTGGCAATCTATCGTATCGAACATCCGCTCGATTCGTTTGCTCTGCGGGTGATATGGTATCGCAAACGAAACAGTGACATCGAGCATAGAATAAATGCCCCTAAGATTTTCCTCGTCAAGATAGCCCTTACGAATTTCCTTCCTTCGCTGGGTTTTTGTTTGACCCGTCCACATTTCGGAACTGTAATCTTTTCCGTTGTCGATTTTTACAGAGTCGGGCGGGCCGTATTGCTGGATTCCCATTTTCATTGCAAGTAAAATCGTGGTCTGGTTCGGCGATGCTGATATATGCCAGCCGACAAGCGCCCTCGAGCGCATATCCTGCCAGGCCGTCAGCCAGGGACGAATCCACCGCCCGCCGTGCCTCACCCAACAGTTAAACTGTGAATGGTCGCCTACCCACACAGCACCCGGCTCGATACCGTCCGGATTAACTTGAATGTATGGAGCGCACTTCGCCTCGTAAGCCGACTGGCCTTCCCGATGCAGAACCTGTGCGGGTATAGGAATCCGCTTGTCGATTAACCGATACATAGTCCGCAAGCCCGGTATCAGCCAGCCCTTTTTCTCGACGCGATTGATATACTTCACGCTCTGAAAACATTGCTTAACACTCAACTGCTGCTGCGTCAAATAGAGCGACTTGAACAGCTCAAAGGCGTCGCTGCTGATTGTGTCTGTGATACCGTCAGCCCGGCCACGCATATCGACCAGGCCGGAAAAGCCGTTGTCCTTGAATTTTTGAAGCCACAAATACAAGGTCCGCTCCGGTATTTTTCGTATCAAAGAAAATTGGGCGAGGGCTTCCGTCCGCGTGCCGTGATGGTCGCGAATATGATGAGCTGCAAAACTCTCAAACTCCTTTACTATCCCGACACGCCGAAGCGCCTCGGCCCGCCTGTGTTCGGGCAGCTCTTTTAATAACTCGACATCATTCATCGCAAATCCCTGCCAGCGTGCGGACCGATTTCACGGTCGGAGGCCGTCCCCGCGACGGGATAGTAATTCATTTCGTTGTGATAGTGGTTGTTTATAACAGTGATTGGCACACGAGGTCCGCCCGTAAGCGATTCGAACCGCTGTTTGGGTGACATCTGGTTCCAAACGTATCGACCGCCGCCGTATCGGTCTGTTTTCAAAGGGTCAATTTCCCAGACGTACCCTCTAATCGCGTCGCGTTCATCCGGTGATAACGATTCATGCCAGCGCCGAAAAGCCGCCTCTTCCGACTCGGCCTGGTTACCCACTGTCGTAAGCTCCTGAAGCCACTGCCTGACCGGCTGCTCACGCTGATAGCGTCGTTTCTCGGCCTCGCCGACCACGCGGACCTTCTGCCCATACCGCCAGCGGTCGGTAATTTCCATATCAGCTAAATTTTTCCGTGCTTCCGTCTGTGCCAATAGCCGCTCTTCGGTCTGCCGGGACGCAGCTTCCTCAGCCGTTTCCTCGGCAATCCCCCGCCCGGTCGCGGCTCTTTTTAATGCGTCTTCAACGCCTATTTGCGACGGCGTTATAAGCTTATAAACACCCTTTGCCGCCTCCTGTCCGTAAATGCCCACCAGCATCCGATTGACCGCCTGCTGGTCCATTGCTTGACTCTTGGCGGCGATGCGCTGCAAGAGCAGTTGAGGATTTTGAGCTTCCGCCTCAGTGACGCCGTATTTTTCAAGGTCGGAAACTTGTGGGGCCATAATCGCCTGCAAAGTAGTAGCCGGTAGCGACGACTTGACCCGCCCCACTTCGCCCTGTGCAATAGTAGCAATCGAGGACAACGCCTGAGCAGGCGACCAGCCCAGGGCTTTAATTGTGGGCATTCCCCGTCCGAGCGCCATGAAGACATCCGCATCCGTCAGACCGGACACACCGGCAGCAGCAGCAACCTGCCTGCGAAAAGCACCCTGCGATTCCGGTGTCCCCATTCCCCAGCCAGCCATAAGACTCACAAGCTCCGGCGTAGCAGCTCCGCCGTGACGAGCTGCATAGCCAAGCATACCCTCAAGCCCCCGCTGGTATTGTGCCTCCGGCATTTTCCCGCGAAACTGCCGGGCGTATGCCTCGATAACCGGCAGGCCGACTTCGGCGGAAACGGCGGTCTTTTGCAGTAATCCCATCGCACCCTTTGATATCTTCTGTCTCCTCGATTCGTCGAAAGCACCCATCGCTTCAAACAGACCTTCAAAGCCCTTGCGAACATTTTGTAGGTTACGGACCGCCTCATCACAGCGGGATTTCAGCTCATCGAAAAACGAGGCGACCTTGCCCGCCACTGCCGCAACGGTTGTTATTATTGCCGCGAAGCCCAGCGGACCGATGAGGTTCTTTATCCCCCTGCCAATCCAGCCCAGGGCACGCTCGGAGCGTGAACCTGTCTTTTCGACCTCTTCGCCGACTTTTTGGACGCCCCTTGTTGTGGACTCAAGGTCCGCCTTTGCCTCAGAAGCGCCCGGGGTTTTTATATGTATGTTTACATCTTTTGGCATTTTTCCCTCGAAAATTCACCTGGGCGGGCTGTGGGTACTTACCCGCCCAGGCTTAGCGGAGAAAAACTTCCCGTATTGACTTTTTTTAACTGGCAGCGGTAATCAAGCCGCAAATCGGCCCTGATTCCGTCGTATCGCCGACACCATAAATGCCCGTCGTTATTCGCTCGGTCCCTCGGAAACCAATCTGGTTTGTGCTAAAATGCACGTGGTCCGAACGCTCCACTCGCATTTCGCGACGCTCGCCTAAAAAGGCACCGAGTTTTAAATCGCCGAGCAGAGCGCAAATCTGGCTGTCATCCTCAACGCTTGGCATATCGCTAACAAACTCAACCGGATAGCCGAGCAGATACCGGCCTTTTTTGTCGGAAAGGATTTCAAAGATGTTGGCGACGCCGGCAGTTTCAGCAAGTGGATAAACGACATTGTAGTAAAACTTTTTCGACATATACCACTTAGCTTCGTCGTCGGCTTCTGTCGGCAAAATGCCTATGACCTTGCGGAAGTCACCAAGCGTCAGCTCGGCGTAGGTGTTACCTGAACCAACGACAAGCGACTTGATGTTGCCGATTGTTTCATCGACCGCACGCAGCGCACCGACGATTCCCGTCATCCCGAAGTAAGTCGATGTGCCGTCTCCCAGGAAGCCAATCAAGTCTTCTTTTCGGGCAAGAGAGCGGGCCATCGATAAACCAATAATTTCACCAATCGCAACGACGCTGTCCTCCTCCAACTCTCTCGAAACTTTCGCGAGACAGCAAAGCTGGCGAGCCGTCAAGCTGACTTGTCCGAACTCCATATCGGATTCGTCTATTACCCCGCCTTCACCGGGACAAAATATCGTCAGGTCGGAAGAAACCTTTGGAACAAGCATTGTTGAGCTTCCCATTTTGACGACAAGTGCATCCCGCCGAAACTTGCCGTAGATGCCTAACTTCTGGATAATCCAGCTTGACAATTCTGTCGGCACAAGCATACCGCCAGTGCCCGCGACCTCGCCCATTGCTTTTTGGGAAGCCGCTGCCAGGACCAGCTCGCCGAACTTCTTTGCTTCCTCGTCCGAAGGCCAGAAACGGGTCTGGTCGGCAATAACATCAGAACGGCCCGCCATCGCCGCTCGGTACGCCTTGAGCTGTTTTTGCAGGTCGTCAATAACCTGTTTCATTTCGACCATGCCTTTGTCTGTTTCCTTTTCAACTGTCTTTATCCGTTCTTCGACGGCATCGAAGCCGTCCTTGACTTTTGTTATCGTTGCGTAATCCATTTTAATATCCTTTATAAAGTAGTTTCGTCAGAGTAAAAAGCCGGGGCCTCTGACACAACCCCGGCCCGTCTAGGA
>Ga0315544_1001030_pt1 | contig 23105 bp, 21 predicted proteins | sample SalMarSW160130MG_2_FD_202543 | JGI IMG/M metagenome (GOLD analysis project Ga0315544, IMG submission 202543) | Salt marsh sediment microbial communities from the Plum Island Ecosystem LTER, Massachusetts, United States - Salt Marsh Sediment SW1601-130 ... | reverse complement strand
GCAGGACGCTTCCTTCAGATTCCACCTCGCGATGGACACCCTTGCTTTGACTAGCGGTTCCGGTCATCTCGGCCCGCAAGGGACTTACACCCTCCAGTTACACGACATGCCTGGCACACACGAAAAACCCTTCTCCGTAGGAGAAGGGTTTCGTCGTACAGCCTATGCCCAGCCCTGCTTCCTCACAAAGTCGGAGATGACTGGCACTTCGACCCACTCACCCTGATAGGACTTGATGCCCAGGTAGATGCCATAGATCCACACCAGGACGCCGATGCAGACCGTGCTGAGGACAATGGTGACGATGCCCAACCAGATGGACACCCAGGCGTTGTACTTGATGAACGGGCGGTTCTTCTTGTCCTCGATTAACAACATAATTATGCCGATCAGGGGGGCGAAGATGTAGCTCAATAGGGACCAGAGCTTGTCGTCCTGTGTGAGCTCTCCCGCTTCTGCCGCGACTACTTTTTCTTCAGCCATGTTGCTTTCACCTCCTTAAACTTGGGTACGGATTAGATGGAGCGCCTGACGAGGCACCCTGCTGACTAACTATGTGCTATTTTAGCAAATCCTGTGATAAATGTCAATCTGCGTGACCTGTCTCTCGTCGGTGTTGCGATCAATACGCTGTTGGCTGTTGTGGCTCAACGCTAGCAAAGTAGCCCATAACCTCTGGATCGTTGGCAAAGACCAGGGCCAGGATGCCGGTGACAATGGAGAGAATACCCCCACACACGATGTTGATGATCTGCAAGATCGCCAGGTACTTGGGAAACTCGTTCGTCTTTGGCGGCTCTGGCATTATCTTGGTGGCGTAGATGATCTCGAAGACCGCAACCACGGCAGGGTATATTGCTATGGGGCAGCAAAGGAGTGCGACGCCGAGGCTAGCTATGGCACCGGTGAGGATGATGACCGCCCAACTGATCGCCATCAGTGCGTTCAGGATGCCGTCGATCAGAGTCATGATGGCGATGGCCTGGACCTTGCCGGGCTTGCCTTGCGAAACGGGGGCTTGGTACTCGCTCATTTTGTTTCTCCTTTCCTCTTGTTAGACGTGCTTGGGTTTATGATGTCTTGAGGTGCTCTGAAAAGTCCCCGGTATTTTAGCAGAGTGTCAAAGCGATGTCAATTTCGGTGACTGAGAACTCGCCGCTTCGTTTTTGTCTACAGGATGTCCTCCATTCGGATACCACGTGCTGCGGCGCGGCGTGCCATCCACTCTCTGCGGTCTGCTGCTGGTGGTGGGACCTCGCCCTCTGGCCGGCGCTCCAGGCGCAGCGCGCCGGTGGGGCAGGCTGTGGCGCACAGCCCGCATCCGATGCAGCGGGCGCCGTCAACCTCGCAGGCTTGCTCCGGCACGGAGAGAGCGCCGAACTGGCAGCGCTCGACGCATTCGCCACAGCCGATGCACACCTCGGCATTCACCACGGCGTGGAAATCGGAGCGGACGGCGGAACCTGGAGTGCCGAACTCGGTCACACTGCGCAACACGCCGCAACAGCAGGTGCAGCAGTTGCAGATGTACGAGTGGCCATCTCGGTAGTTGCCGGTGGTGTGCACCAATCCTGCTTCCTCGGTCTCGCGGAGAATCTGCAGGGCCTCTTCTTTGGTGATGGGGCGGTCGGCTGTGCTGCCCCTGAAAGCTCCCTCGACCGGAGCAAAGACCAGGCAACTCTCGACAGGGCGGTCGCATCCCTTGCCGACGAGTCTTTGTTGAACGCGGCAGATACAGTCACGCACCCCCCACGATTTGGCGTTCTCCAATAGGTCGGCGGCGCGTTCGTAGGGGAAGACTTCTACGTCAACAGGGATCGCTTCCCCGATGGGAATGACACGGTGAATGGCCGGCGCACCACGGACAAAGTCGCCGCCTCGTGTTTCTTGGAAGTATGCCTCGAACAAGGATGCCATCTCGGCGTCCATCCTGGGGAGTTGTTCCTCGTAGATGCCGACGACGAAGGGCAGCAGCTTGAACAGGAGTTGGCCTTCACCCTTCCTGGTGTGGATCTGGCCCTTGCGCACCATCTCTTTCAATATGCGTGACGCTACCGTGGGGTGGATGCCAGCACGGGCGGCGATGTCCGTGGCCGGTTCGTAGCTCAGGCGCATCACGCTGGCCAGCGTTGCTTCCTCCGGTGCAAAGATCTTGGCCAGGAGCCGTAGCTCGATACCGCTCTCGGTGACCGGGAAGCCGTTGGGGATGGCGTCCAATCGCTGGGCGAGCTTGCGGTAAATCTCGTCAGTCATGGCTTGCTCCTGCAAAGCTCAACGTGTTGTAGCGGATCACGAGTCTATTCCTCTGCCGTCTGTTGTCGCCGGGCAGCGCGGCGTGCTTCCCAGTCGGAGCGATAGTCGCCGATCTGGCGGGAGAGGGTCATCCAGTCTTCAACCAGGAGAACGAAGCCGACCACGTTGGGGGCAAAGAGATAGGGGTTGAACCAGAGCCGCAGCCATCTCTTGTCAACAGGGTATTTCGAGGTTTCTATTGCCAGAGCGGTCATGCCCCAGTAGGGGCTTAGCCAATCCCGGCGGCCCCGTCTCTCCTTGGTCGGATCGAAAATCTGGGACAGGCGCGATGGACGTACGGCCTTGATACGACCGTAGGAGACCGCGAGTGGATAGATGGGGGTCTTGATGAGCAGGTGGCTTTCCCTGCATTGCACCCAGGCCGTGTGCCGGGCCAGGTAGGCATAGATCAGGATCACAGCTGCGGCCAGGGCGGGAACAGGTATGAGCGGACGGAGTGGAATGCGGAGGTCAAGGATTGGCAAGTCCAACGAAGGTGGTATGAAAGAGATGCGCGGAACGAGGAACCATAGTGCAACCGAAGCCGGTATGAGCATAAGGCAAGGAAACGCCCACCGCTGCCACATACGTTCGTACAACAATAGTCGAAAACGTTTCCCGCGTTTCTTAGCCACTGTATTGCTCCTGCGTGTCGGGTAGTTGGCCACGAAGGCTTCGGTCGCGATTCATCGCCGGACTCCATCGGTAGATGGGTCAAGCAAGCTCAGTATTCTTGCCACAGGTGATGGTCGAGAGATGTTTCTTGGAATGGCGGGTGGTGACCGAACCGGCCGTTGCTGATAGTATACCATCTGCGAGGGCGATAGACAAGCGGCATTGGCAGCGGTTTTCCGTGGTTGACTTGTTCGCCAAGCGGGGTATAATTTACTCGTTGGGAGTTGCCAGACTTGGGGGGGCGGCAGGACGATCGTGTCTGGGCAACGGATACGCTCTCTCAGTTTGGGTCCGTGTTTTTCCCAGCATCGGTGGAGGTAAGTATGGCGCTGAAGGGGAACCTTCGGGATTTCAGCACAACGCAGTTGCTCAACTTGATCAACTTGGCGCGCAAGACAGGCACGCTGGCGGTCGATACACGCAGCGATCATGCCCGGCTTTGTTTCAAGGAGGGTAAGCTCGTCTATGCAACGTCGGGACGAGACGATCATCTTGCTGCGATACTTCATCGATCCGGCAAACTCTCGGAAGAGCAGGCTCGTACGATACAGACTCAAGCCAGTGCCAAGAGCGACAAGGAATTGGGTCTGTTGCTCATCAATGCGGGCTATGTGAGTCAGTCTGATATTCTGCAAAGTGTGCGTTCCTACGTCTTGGGCAACATCTATCCCCTCTTCACGTGGACAGATGGAACTTTCCACTTTGAGTCAAACGTTCTGCCGTTTGAGGATCGGATCACGATTACGGTTGAGTTGGAAAACGTGATTATGGAGGGCAGCCGCCGCATGAAGGAATGGGAGCGGCTACAGGACGAGCTGCCGAACCTCGATATGGCACTTCGATTTGCTGATCGTCCAGGTACCAACATGCGCAACATCAGTATGAGCGTTGAGGAATGGCGTGTGGTTTCCTTCATCAACCCGCGCAACACGATTCGTCAGATCGCGCAGTACAACAACATGAGTGACTTTCAAGTTCGCAAGATCGTGTACGGTCTGTTGCAGGCTGGGTTGGTGGAATTGATCCGGCCGGAGGGAGTGATGCTTCCGCCACAAAGGGCAGGTGTGCCCGGCCAGGTACCCTTGACCAGGCGTCAGCCCGCTGTCAAGCGGAGCATAGTTAAGCGACTGATCAATTTCTTCGAGAGCCGTTAACGATGCAGACTGTCAAAATGGTAGTGACCGGCCCTTTCTCGGCTGGCAAGACGGAGTTCATTCAGACGATCAGTGAGATCGATGTCGTGGCGACGGAGAAGAAAATATCTCGCTCGGAGGAGCGCATCAAAGACCAAACCACGGTAGCGATGGATTTTGGACGTATCACCGTGGACGACGATTTGGTGCTTTACTTGTTCGGTACACCAGGCCAGCGCCGTTTCGATTTCATGTGGGAGATCCTCTCTGAGGGTATGCTCGGTTTCATTGTCCTTCTCGATAGTGTGCGGCCGGAAACGTTTCGCGAGGCGCGCAGCATCCTTGACACGTTTCGGTCGTACGCTCCTGTTCCCTATGTCGTCGCCGCCAATAAACAGGATTTAGACGATGCATGGGGGCCCGAGGATTTGCGTATTGCGCTCCGTATCCCTGGAGACATCAAGGTGCTGCCTTGCGTAGCCACTGATCGCGAGAGTGTCAAAAACGTGTTGCTGGAGCTACTGTACTCGATCCTCGAGATCATGGACGAGGAAGAGGGATAGAAAAACGGGCGAGTGGTAGAGACGTGTCGTCTCGCGTTCGGGGTTTGCGTTGTGTGAGGCATTGCGGGTTCCCTCACACGTATTCCTGAATCAATTCCTCCGGCGGTCGAACCATGCGAGGCAGGTTCGACCGTAGCTTGTTACTAACAACTGTAACCGCGCTTTAACCAAATAGCAATGCTTCCTAAATACTCCTAGCCTGGTTTCATGCTATAGTAGAGTGATCGACTGCAATGAGGCAGGGTCAGTTCCATGCAGTGAGTTCGTTGCATCGGTTACGACCGACCTCCGGGGAAGGCGCATTTATGAGTTCTCTCGTCACTGATCGAGGCGTAGTTCACTATGAGACTCATGGCCGTGGGTGGCCTGTGATACTGCTGCACGGTTGGCTGGAGTCGTGGGTGCCTTGGCGAGGCACGATGGAGGCTTTGAGCCGTGTCTGCAAAGCCTATGCGCTCGATTTCTGGGGATTTGGAGAGTCTGGGAAGCACGGTGGGACCTTCATGGTTGGCGACTATGTCGAGATGGTCGATCAGTTCATGGAGCGTCTCGGGATCGGGCGTGCGCCTGTAATCGGCCACTCTATGGGAGGCACCGTGTCTCTCTCCCTGGCGTTGAGTCACCCCAATCGGGTTGAAAGAGTCGCTGTGGTTGGCTCTCCTATCGTGGGGGATAGTCTGGCACTCTTGTTACGGCTGTCGGCGCGACGTTCCCTGGCAGGCTTGTTTTATCGGGTGTTCCCGCTGGGCTCCTTGCTCCTCTCCCCGTTTTACGCCAAGGACTGGAATAGGTGGTACAGGATGTTCGAGAAAGATCTTTCGCGCACCACACTCGAGTCCTTCCACTATAGTATTGCTTCGCTGCGCCAAATCGACTTGCGCCCTCGGTTGCACGAGATCCAGGTGCCGATTTTGGGGATCTATGGCCGGATAGATCGCATTGTGAGCCCCAAGCAGCGTGACGTGTTGGCCCAGTGTGCGCCGACGGCTGAGATAAGTTATTTCGCGGGTTCTGGCCACTTCCCGATGCTGGATGAGCCCGAAAGGTTCTATGAGACATTGAGTAGTTTCTTGACGGATCAGTCTGGTCAAGCCTCGGTGGGCTGAGGTGGAGAGTAAGGCTTGAATGGGTGCTTGTGTTAGCCTGTTGTCTAAACCGAGGATAGACTTCCATATGACGGAATCGTCCACGCCAGTCGCTCGAGAGTCGCTGCGATACTCTCTTCCAAACAAGATGGGACGAATCGTCCTCATGGCGCTTGAGGAGGTGATGGGCCGCAATGGGATAAACGCGGTCTTGCATCTGGCGCGGCTTCAGCACCGAATCGCGGACTATCCACCGAATAATTTCGCCAAAGAGTTTGCCTTCGAAGAGTTGGGGCAGTTGCTACAGGCATTGGATGAGATGTATGGCCCGCGTGGCGGGCGTGGCTTGGCACGGCGAGCGGGTCAGGCCTGCTTCAAGCTGGGGATCGCAGATTTTGGGCCGATATTGAATATCGCAGATTTGACATTCCGTGTTCTACCTCTGGCTACGAGGGTTAAAGTCGGGTTTGAAGTTCTGGCTCAGACGCTCAACAAGTACAGCGACAACTCGGTGCGCTTGGGAGAGGACAGTGAGTACTTTCACCTGATTGTTGATCGCTGTAGTGTGTGTTGGGGTCGTTCGTCTAGTTCCCCTTGTTGTCACCTTGCCGCTGGCATTGTGGAGGAAGGATTGTACTGGGTGAGTGGTGGCAGGAGTTTCTACGTTGAGGAGGTGTCGTGTATAGCGGCTGGTGGAAGTGCCTGTACTTTTTGGGTGAGTAAGCAACCGTTAGGCTGACGAGATCGATGCGCAAGATCATCCTGCGAGACCAACGCAAGATATTTCCCTTCAACGAGCCTGCCCGTGACTTGCGTGTGCTCAACAAGCCGCTGTGGCTCTACCAGCGGGATGTCCTGGCGCGGTATACCACCGAGGAGCGGGAGGTCGATTCGCTGGCCGAGGTTGATTCCCGCCGGGTCGAGACACTGGTTTATCGGGACAATCTTTTCTTCGATCGGTTTTTCCTTGACGAGTTCATCCAGCAGGCTCGGAAGTTGGGTAAGGCATGCCGGGCAGCGTTTGCTTTGGACGATCCGGCGATTACTGCGCATGCCATCTATCTGCAACAGGGAATACGTCCCGAGGGAAACGCTTACGTCGCGGACATGTGGTACTTTCCGCATGGCATTGAGCCTACCGTGCGTCCATTGGTGATGAAAACCGGGTCGCGCGAGGCGGGTTATTATCACGTCCCGACCCACATGTCCAACGAGCGGGGTGATCTGACGTACCAGGTGCCTACCAAGGCCTTCTGCTCGATTGAGCACTGGGTACATACGATTACGGCGAACATATTCTTTGGAGTGTTTGCGGAGGGAGCGCGACTGGAGCGCGACATGGAGCATAGTGCCAGGAAGCAGCTTTGGGCTCTGTGGCACGGGATGCTAGAGAGAAAGCAGGTGCTTTGCTCGTCGGCAGCGGTGCATGTCGGGCGCAATTGCAGCATCGACCCCTCTGCTACGATCAACGGGCCAACGTACATTGGCGACAGCGTCAGTATTGGCGCTGGGGCCGTGATAGATGTTGCCGTTATCGGCGACAACGTGGACATTGCCCAGGGCAGTCAAGTGCACCTCAGTGTCGTTTCGGATCGTTGTTTTCTTCCCTTTCGAGCTGCGCTTTTCATGACCGTGCTAATGGAAGATTCGATGGTGGCTCAGAACACGTGTCTGCAGTTCTGCAGCATTGGGCGCAACACGTTCATTGGCGCGGGCAACACTTTTACCGACTTTAATCTGGTGCCCAAACCTATCCGCGCGACGTGGCAGGGTGAATTGGAGAACACGGGTATGCCAGTGCTGGGTGGCTGTGTAGGCCATCACTGCTTCGTCGGTTCGGGCATGGTCGTGTATCCGGCGCGGGCTATCGAGTCGGATGTGGTTCTGGTAGCATCGGACAGGCGGCGTGTGATCGATAGGAACATCTATTTCGAAGATAGCGATCACTTCACCGTCAAGAGCGGAGAGGAGTTCCATCAGAGGTTATATCCGCGCTGAGTTGGGCAGTGTATGGATAGCTTTGCGTTTGTCATCCATCCTGTCGATCCCAAGCGCGATGTGGCGCGGAAATACCCCCTCCTGGCGGGGGTGTTGCCAACGGGGTTGATTCATTTTCTCTCCCGATTCTGGCCGCCAGTCTACATTTCGCACATCACCGGGGCGCGGTCGGAAGCGACGGGCAGGGAAATTGAGGGTTGGTTGCTGGCCTGCCCGTTTACCGCGCGGCAAGCGCTGCAGTTGCCAACTCGGGCGGTTTACAATAAAATCGTTCATGCCGGGCGCATGGCACAGCGCCTGGGGGCGCAGATTCTGGGGCTGGGAGCTTTCACCTCGGTGGTCGGCGACGGCGGTGTGACCGTGTCTCGACGTCTCGATATACCCGTTACGACGGGGCACAGCCTGACTGTGGCGATGGCCGTCGAGGCTTTGCGGGAGGCGGCGTGTTGCAGGGGCGTTCAGATGGAATCGGCCGCCGTGGCCGTGGTCGGTGCGACGGGAAGCATCGGGCGGACGTGCGCCGAGTTGCTCGCCCCGTTGGTGAGCAGGCTGATCTTGATTGGCCGGGCGGGCAACGGTGAGGCAGAGTCCCGGCTGGCGCAAGTGAGGGCGCAAGCTGAGGCGGCCGGCGCTCGTTGGGTGCATACTTCGACGCAGATCGGGGACGTCTGCGAGGCCGACTTGGTGATGAGCACGACCAGCGCTGCCAGGCCGATTATTCATCCGCAGCATCTCAAGCGTGGCGCGGTGGTGTGTGACGTGGCGCTCCCGCCGGACGTGTCGCCGAAGGTAGCGCGGGAGCGAGGTGACGTCTTGGTCGTCGCGGGTGGGGTGGTGGACGTGCCCGGTGACGCTGACTTTGGCTTCGATTTCGGGCTTCCGCCCGGCAAGGCCTATGCCTGCATGGCGGAGACGATGGTGTTGGCCCTGGATGGACGGTTTGAGAGTTACTCGTTGGGAAAGCAGGTTCACGTGGAGAAAGTTCGCGAGATCGCTCAGTTGGCTCGGAAGCACGGCTTTCGTCTTTCTGCCGTCTGCTGAAAGCTATCGGCTAGCAAAGGAGGAAACATGTCCGAAGGTAGAATGCTGATAGTAGAGGATGATTTTGACATCTCTAACATGCTGCGCATCTACTTCCAGTCACACGGTTACGAAGTTGCAGTGGCACAGCGTGGCGAGGATGCATTGGAGGTGTGTCGAAAGCAGTTGCCTCACATCATTGTGCTTGACATAATGTTGCCAGACATGGATGGCTATGATGTGTGCCGCGAATTGCGGAACAACCTCCGGACCAGCCATGTCCCTATCATTTTCCTGACGCAGAAAGACGAGCGTTCTGACAAGATCCACGGCCTTGAGCTGGGCGCCGATGACTATATCACCAAGCCTTTCGATCTGGAAGAGCTCAAGCTGCGGGTCAAGAGCGCGATCTCTCGTGCGACCGTTCAAAGCCTGACCAATCCCACGACTGGCCTGCCAGGTGGTCGGTTGATCGAGGATCAACTACGGCGTTTGATGCGACGGGAAAACTGGGGCGTCCTGTACGTGGGTCTTCAGGGATTCGGTGCGTTCACCGAGGTGTATGGATTTGTGGCCGGCGAGGAGGTATTGCGTTTCATGGCGATGATCCTGGGCCAGGTGGTAGATGGCGCAGGAACGTCGAACGATTTCATTGGTCACGTTGGCGGTGATGATTTTCTCGTCATCACCGATGACAAGGATTTGGTCAAAAACATGGTACAAGATCTCGAAAAGCGCTTTGCAGATGGGATAGGAACACACTACGACTGGCAGACGCGGGAGCAGGGTTACCTGATCGTGCGCGACGAGGCAGGCAACGAGACGAAGGTTGACTTGATGACTGTGGCTATTGGTGTGTTGACTGTGGATGATGGGCCGTTCTCGGATATTCGAGAGATCACCGAATCAGCCGCCAGCGCAAGGCGTGGAGGGTGAGAGGCCTAGTCCAGGTTTAGCGCGCTATCGGTAGGACGTATGAGTGCACAGGCAGAGGGGCGCCGACGTATAGGATCAGGCGGGGTGATCGCCGTAGGTGCAGCGGCGCTGGGACTTGCGGCATGGATGTTTGCCTCATCTGAGTGGGCGAACGTCCCACGTCTCCTGCTTCTCCTGCCGGTGTTCGTGCTGGCCTACTGGTTGGGCCGCCGAGTGGCCTGGGTTGTGGCAGCGGCCGGTGCGGCGGTGGTGATCCTCTCTTTGGCGACAAGTGTCGTTACGACGGGGCTATCCTCTGGGCTCGTGGTGGGAGGGCTCGTGGCCGGTTCGTTCCTTCCTGTGGCCCTGTTGGCCGCCCGCTTGGGGGAGCAGCGGAGAGCGGTCCGAGCCTCTCGGCAGCCTGGAGAGGAGGAGCAGGCAGAGATGCCGGGGACGATTCGCCCCGCGCTGGCTGCCAGTGATTCTTTCGACCTAGAATTAACCTTGGACGTCATCTTCTCCGATGCGCGTCATCTCATTCTTTACGACGTTGCCGAAGTCACGCTGTGGGACGAGGCGCGGCAGTGTTGCGTGACCCAGGATTGGCGAGGAAGCCGGGCGTATACGTGGGAGCCGGGGGGCATCTATTATCTCGATGAGGGATATGTGGGTTGGATAGCGCGCTATCGGCGACCCCTGTTTGTTCCCGACATCAGGGGCAACCGCGAGGTCCAGCCCAAGCTGGATGCGGCGGATTACCCCTTCCGATCGTACATCGGTGTCCCCATGCTGAATCGAGACCGCTTTGTCGGCACGCTGGGCATGTTCAGTGGGCGCGAGGGCGCTTTCTCGGAGCTTGATCTGCAGGTATTGGAGGTCGTTGGCGGCCAGGTGGCTATGACCTTGGAGAACGCTTCTCTCCACGAGGAGACGCGACGCCGGGCGGCCGAGTTGACCTCCCTTGCGGCAGTCTCCGCCACGGTGAGCGAGTCACTGGAACTGGATCATGTGTTGCGGGCTATCGCCTCGGCGGTGCTGGAGTTGGTGGGGTGTCAGCGCTCGGCGATTTTCGTGCTGGATGAGACGGAACAGGTGCTGCAACTGGCTATGACGATGGGGTTGAGCGAAGCATATGCAGCAGACTCGCAGGAACTGATTTTGGAGCGCGATGGGCGGGCCCGCGCTGCTGTAACTGGCAACCCGCTGATCATCTCGGACGTGCTGACCGATACCAGCCCGCCGGGGTACGTACCGATGTCCGCGCAGGAGGGGTTCCGCGCGTTTGCAGATATGCCGCTGAAGCGGGCCAACCGTGTCATCGGTATGCTCTCGGCGATGTACGTAGAGCCGCATAGTTTCTCGCCCGTAGAGATCGAGTTGCTGGCTGCGCTGGCCGATCAGGCGGCGATCGCGATTGAGAACGCTCGCCTCTATGTGCAGACCGATAGGGAATTGCACCGTCAGGTAGAGGCACTGAGCGGTCTTGGGCGCGTCAGCAACGAGATCAGCACTGTTCTCGACGTGAGACTGATCCTGCCCACGGTGTTGGAGGAGGCGTTGCGCCTGAGCAAGGCGGCTTGTGGTGCCATCGCGCTCAGGGATGTCGTGAGCGGCGAGTTGCGCCTTGAGGTTGCCACGAACCACTCGGAGGAGGGAGAAGCCGGTATCCGCGCGGCGCTCCAATCACCAGCGGCGCACCCTGCTTTGGCAGAGGTCATGGGCGACGATCGCTCGGCGTTCGTGTCTGATGCGACTGCCGAGGCGATAGAGTTCGGTTTCGAGGCGGATACGCGCTCTATGCTTGTCGTGCCGATCTCTTATGCAGAGGCTTGGGCCGGCCTGATCTTGCTGGAAAGTGTTGAGAGAGGCGCGTTCGATCAGCGAACGGTAGGATTCATCGAGAGTCTGGCCGATCAGACGGCGATCGCCATCGGCAATGACCGGCGCGACAAGGAGCAGCGAAGATTGACTGAATCAGTGCGCCGCCGGGCGGATCAGCTCGCAAAGGTGCTGGAGGTCAACCGGGCGCTGCGCTCGGATCGACCGTTGGATGACGTCCTGGAGGAAGTCGCGTACGCGGTTCAGGAGAGTGTAGAGTTCGATGTGGTTCTGATCGGCGTTCTCGACAGCAGTCCACCGCGCAATCGCTGGGTAGCTGCAGCCGGTGTTCCCATCGTCGTCCTTGAGGAAATGAAACAAGTGCATCGCCCTTGGTTCGACGTGGTCGGGGTGATGAGCGAGGAGTTTCGCATCAGCCAGAGCTATTACATCCCGGCTGAGAAGCAGGCGCATTGGCGTGACCGGCTGGATGTGTATGAGTACGAGGAGGCCGACGGCGTCGCGAGAGAGCCAGGGCGTTGGCATCCCCATGACGTTCTGCTCGTGCCCCTCGTCGGGTCGGGCGGGGATACGAGAGGGTTGCTGTCGGTGAGTCGGCCGCGGGATGGCCGTGTTCCCAGCCAGGCTACTGTGGAGGCGCTGGAGGTTTTCGCGGCGCAGGCGGCGTTGGCTGTCGAAAACGTGCGTATGGTGGAGGAGTTGGAGCGCCGCGCCGATACGCTGGCGTTATTCAACGAGGTCACCCGTGCGGCCACTGCTGAACTGGAGCTAAACGAGGTTTTGAACACCATCGTCGAGATGGCTCCTCGGTTGCTGGCGTATGACCACAGCTTCATTTTCCTGCTGGACGCCGAGCGCAAGCGGTATATGCCTCAGGCCGTGCATGGGTTTGCTTTGGAGCACATCTCAGAGTTCAGCTTTGCTCCAGGTGAAGGGCTGGTGGGCAGAGTGGCCGAGAGCGGTATGCCGCAGGCGGTCAACGACTTGGCGCAGGAGGCAAGCTCACTCTTTGAGTCGCTAAAGGGTGAGGTGGGGTCCGTGGCGATGTCCCCGCTTACGGCTGGCGGAGGGGTGGTGGGGGTCTTGTGTGTGGGCTATCGGGCTCCTCACGCATTCTCCCCGACCGAGGTAGCGACGCTTTCGGCGCTGTCAGACCAGGTGGCCGCGGCGGTGGATCACGCGCGGTTGTTTGACCAGGTGAGTCGGTTTTCGCAAGAGCTGGAGCAGCGTGTCGAGGAACGCACCCAGGAGTTGGCCGAGGCGATGAGCGACCTGACGGTGGAGCGCGATCGGGTTGAGACGCTCTACCGCATCACATCCGAGCTTGCGTCCAGCCTCGACCTGGACCACGTGCTCAACCGCGCCCTCCGTTTGGTCGTGGACGCCGTAGGCGCCGGGCAGGCGTTTATCTTTCTGTTAGATCTGCAGACGGGCGAGTTATTCTGCCGCGCGGCGCTGGGCACGGAGGACGAGGCGTCGTACGTCGGAAAGGCGATTCGCTTTGCACGCGGCGAAGGGCTGGTGGGGTGGGTGATCGAGAACAGAAAGGCAGCCATTGTGCCGGACACGCGGGAGGATGCTCGCTGGCAGAAGCCGCGAGAGGGGGCGCGCGAGTATCGATCGGCGCTGGCTGCTCCGCTCACGGCCGGTGATGCGGTGTTGGGCGCGCTGCTTTTGTCTTGTGTTGACCCCGATTATTTCGAGGAGGAGCACTTGCGCCTGGTGGAGACCGCTGCTACGCAGGTCGCCAACGCGATCAACAATGCCGAGCTGTACAAGCTGATCCTCGATCAGACAGATCGTCTGGGACGCATGCTCAGGACCCAGGAAGTCGAGGCCAGCAAGAGCCAGTCCATCCTGGAGGGCGTCGCGGATGGCGTGATGGTGGCTGACGAGCGAGGCCAGGTGATTCTGTTCAACGCGGCCGCTCAACGCATCCTGGATCTGCCAAGGGAGCAGGCTTTGGGGCGGTCAACCAACGAAATGCTCGGCCTGTACGGCGGCCAGGCGCAGGACTGGATGGAGGCGGTCGATAGGTGGAGGGTGCACCAGGACGTCGAGGAATACCTGGCGACGCAATTGGACATCGGTGACCGCATCGTTAGCGTTCACCTGGCGCCGGTGTTGATGGGTGAGGAATTCCTGGGCACCGTCTCGGTCTTTCGCGACGTGACTGTCGAGGTTGAGGCCGAGCGTGCCAAGTCGGAGTTTGTGTCTACGGTGTCGCACGAGTTGCGCACGCCCATGACGTCGATCAAGGGATACGCCGACCTGCTTCTGATGGGGGCGGTCGGTGAGTTGATGGAGGATCAGCAGAAATTCCTGACGGTTATCAAGAACAATGCCGACCGTCTCACGGCGCTGGTTAACGATCTGCTTGACATCTCGCGCATTGAGAGTGGACGGGTGATGCTGTCACCGCGAGTGGTGCGTGTAGAAGACCTGATCGCCAACGTTGTAGCCGCCATACAGCCGCGTGCGATGGAGAAGGATTTGACTCTGCGCTCGGATCTGTCGCAGGCGCTTCCCGATGTCTTTGCCGATGCCGATCGCGTGGTCCAGATCCTGACGAACCTGGTGGCAAATGCCCACAACTATACACCGTCTGGTGGTGAGATCGTCGTATCGGCCTGCGCTCAGGATGGCGAGGTGCACATTTCGGTGCGCGATACCGGCATCGGTATCTCGGAGGAGGATCAGGAAAAGCTCTTTAATCGTTTCTTCCGATCCGAGCACTCGGTGGTGCAGGATTCGCCGGGTACCGGTTTAGGGCTTTCGATCACCAAGTCGCTGGTAGAGCTGCAGGGGGGACGGATCTGGTTGGAGAGCAAGTTGGGAAAGGGAAGCACGTTCTCTTTCTCGCTTCCCACGGCGGCGGCCTGGAACGCGGCCCAGGAGGCTAAGGAGGACAAGGATGAGCTTGAGCCTGAGGAGCCGTCGCCATCGAAAAAGGTGCTGGTCGTTGAGGATGACGCCGATATCGCCAATTTGATTCAAATGCATCTCTCCGGTGACAGCCGGGAGGTGCTGATCGCGCGGCGTGGGGATGAGGCGCTGGAGCTGGCGCAACGCGAACGGCCGGACTTGATCACGCTGGACGTCCTGCTCCCGGATGCCGATGGCTTCGGTGTGCTCGAAGAGCTCAAGTCCGACCCGGCCACTCGTGGGATTCCGGTGATCGTCGTCTCTATCCTGCCAGATCAGGACGACGGGTTGCGGCTGGGGGCTGTGGACTATATCACCAAGCCGATTGACAGAGATAAACTGGTGTGTGCAGTGCGCCGCGCGCTCGTGCGGCGTGGTGCCGTGTTAGTGGTGGACGACGATCGAGACAATCTCTCGCTGATGCGAGAAGCTCTGCGCGCGCACGATTTCGAGGTGCGAACGACCAGTCGGGGTAAGCGAGCCTTGCGTGTGGCGCGTGAGGTGCGGCCCTCCCTGATACTGCTCGATCTCAGGATGCGAGATCTGGACGGGTACACGGTGCTCAGACGGCTCAAGAACGACCCTGTGACGCAGAGTATCCCGGTCATTATGATGACGGGTAGTTCGGTTATCGACGATGCGAAACGCCAAAAGGTGCTGGCGCTGGGAGCCGCCCGCTTCATGGCCAAGCCGTTTTCTGTTGAAGGGTTGATCGATGAGATTGAGACGATCCTCTGGGAAGACAGCAGAGTAGCAAGTCATGCGACTCAGTGATGGGGAGCGAAATAGGAGGAAATATGCCAAAGATTCTCGTTGCCGAAGATGAGAGAGATATCCGTGAACTGATCGCGTTCACGCTGCGTTACGCCGGCTTCGAAGTCATACTGGTCTCCAACGGTCAGGAAGCCATAGAGCAGGCGTCTGAACTACAGCCCGATCTGATCTTGCTGGATGTGCGTATGCCGGGGATGACGGGGTATGATGCCTGCCGCGAGCTTAAGGAGAACCCGGCCACCAGCGGGATCCCGATCGTCTTTCTCTCGGCCAAAGGGCAGGAGGTCGAGATCGAGGAGGGTCTGGCGTCGGGGGCGCTCGAATACATCGTGAAGCCCTTTGCGCCGGATGAGTTGGCCACTCAGGTCAAGGGTATCTTGAAGCGTGTGGGGGCGTTGGATTAGCAAGTCCCACAGTCAGGCGGTAGTTGTGCGATGAGCGCTATTGTCATCAAGGAAGGCCTCGTCCATTACGAGGTGATAGGGCGCGGCAAACCGTTGGTCTTTGTCCACGGTTGGCTGGGCTCGTGGCGCTACTGGGTTCCGGCAATGGAGGAATTGTCGGCCAAGCATCGCACCTACGCCTTGGATCTGTGGGGATTCGGCGATTCGGACAAGCTGAGTGCGTATTACACCATAGAGGCGTATGTTGAACTGCTCCGGGAGTTTCTGGAACAGTTGGGTGTGAGGCGCGTTCCGATCGTCGGTCATGCGTTGGGAGGTCTGGTTGCGCTGTCGTTGGCTGCCCAGGATCCGGAGCGGGTGGAACAGGTGATGGGGGTGAGCGTGCCTGTGATAGGTGAGGCCATCAACCGCCCGCTGGCCGGTTTCTCGGGCAACGGCGAGGCGCTGGCGCGGCTGGTGTCGCGGCGGGCTAATTTTCCCGAGGTGGATTTGGAGGCCCGCAAGGCGGACGTGTTTGCGATTGCTTCCACCGTGCGCTCTGTGGTGGAGCACGACTTGCGGGACATACTGCCCCCCCTCGAAACCCCTGTGCTTCTTGCGCACGGCGGTGATGATCCGCTCATCAGACCGCCGGAGCCGGAATGGCTGGCGGATTGCGAAGACAACGTGCGTTCGATCTTCCTGGGCGGTGCACAGCATTTTCCTATGTTGGAGGCGCGGAACAAGTTCAACCGGCTGTTGATGGATTTTCTCGAAGCCGGAAGCGATCTCGGTTCTCTGGAGCTAAAGGAGGAGTGGCAACGCCGCTTCCGGTGATCCGAGCGCAAGGGCTGCCATGTCCATCCGTCGGCTGCTGGTCGTCGCCCGCAAAGAGTTCCGCCACGTAACCCGTGACGCCCGTCTCCTGTTCCTCGTTACAGTTGCCCCTGCCTTTTTGCTAACGACCCTCTCCTACGTTTTTGCCCTCGACGTGGGCCGGGTGGACATCGCCATCCAAGATCTGGATCGCACGCCGCTATCGCGCGATTTCGTCACGAGCCTCAACGCCGACGAGGATTTCGCCGTCGTCGCCTACGTGCAGCGGCAGGAAGAGATCGAGCCATTGCTTGTGCGGGGCGCAGCCGATCTGGTGCTGGTCATCCCGCACGGCTTCACCGACGCGGCCCTGAAGGGCGGGCCAGCCGATCTGCACTGCGTCATTGATGGTGCAGATTCCATTGCGGCCGGACAGACGCTGGGGCTCCTGCAGATTCGCGTGAGCGATTTCGTCGCCGATCTCCTGGGTCAGCGCTCAATCGAGGCAGGCGTTGGGATTCAGGTCAGCGACCGAGCCTGGTACAACGAGACACTAAAGTCGCTGGTCAGCATGGTACCCGGTATGCTGGCAGTCATCATGTGTATGCCAGCCCTGGCTCTGACGTTGGCGCTGGCTCGTGAAAAAGAGACGGGCTCCTTCGAAGGGTTGATCGCCACGCCGGTGCGCGGAACGGAATACCTGGTTGGGAAGCTGCTGGCATACGTGGTCGGGGGCGGGGCAAGTTTTCTGCTGGCGTGGCTCGTTGCCACACTTTGGTTTCGCGTCCCGTTTAGGGGGAGCCTCCTCGTTTTCTTCCCACTCGTTTTGGATTACCTGTTCGCCAGCATGGGCCTCAGCCTGACGATCGCAAACTTTGTGCGCAACCAGCAGACGGCGATGTTTCTCGTTCTGATGGTCTTTTTCGTTCCCAGCTTCTTCATCGCCGGTCTCATCGTTCCCGTCACCGACGAGCCCATCGCTGGGGCCTTTGCCCGCGTCTTGCCGACGACGCATTTCATCGCTATCAGTCGTGGGGTGTTCCTGAAGGGGTTGGGAGTGGGTGCTCTGGCAGAGCAGGCGCTGGCTTTGCTGGTGATCGGCGTTGCAGCGTTGGCAGTCAGCCTGGTGGTGTTTAGGAAAAAGGTCAGTTGAGGTCGGAAAGGGCGACGTGATGGTACGAGCGTGGAACCTGGTGCGCAAGGAATTGATCCAGTTTCGGCGCGATTGGTTGATGACGACGTTCATCCTGACGCTGCCTGTACTTCAACTGATCCTGTTGGCCCAGGCGACTGGTTCTCGCATCTCCGATCTGTGTGTGGCTGTGTTGGACTCTGACCGGTCCTACGTCAGCCGCCGTCTCGTCTCCGCCCTCGATAATCGGCGGGAATTGGACGTCTGCTACTTCCCCGAAACCCTGGCCGATGCTCACCGTCTACTCGACCGGGGCGAGGCCACGGTCCTCCTCATAATTCCCGACGGTTTCGCGGCCGATCTGGCCGATGATTCGGTGGAGCCTCACGTCCAGATCATCGCCGATGCCAGCAACAGTGTGTCCGGCTCCATCGCCCTGAACGCTGCCAAGGGTGCCGTCCTCGAGTTTGCTTCTGATCACGCTGCCGCGCGTGGGTTGGCTGCGATCATTCCCGTCGAACTGCGCACCACGGTGCGTTTCAATCCCGACCTCAACGCGAGGCTCTTCTCCATGCCGGCGCAGGTGGGTTTCATCGTCTACCAGGTGACGCTCACCGTCGCTGCCGTCGGATTGGCGCGCGAGCGGGAACTGGGGACGTTGGAGCAGTTGATGGTGATGCCGCTGCGTCGGGTCGAGTTGGTCGTCGGCAAGGCGATCCCGGCCCTGCTCGTCGGTGCGCTGAACTTTATGTGCATGTTGGCCGTCACCGTTTTCGCCTTCGGCGTGCCCATGCGGGGTTCGCTGCTGCTACTGTTTGCACTGACGTTGGCCTTCATCGTCGCCGAGATCGGTTATGGCATCTTTATCTCCGCCGTCGCCCGCACGCAACAGCAGGCTATCCTCCTCGTCTTTGTTCTGGCCATGGTCGATATGACTTTTTCCGGCTATATGGTGCGGATCAAGAACCTGCCCATCGCGTTGCAGGCCATCGCACAGGTGGTGCCTTTCAGTCACTACTTGACCATCATTCGGGGGGTGATGCTGAAGGGAGCGGGGTTGGACGTGCTGTGGCCCCACGCGGCGGCGATGCTGGCCATAGGGTTGCTGGTCATCACAATCGCCGTGCGTAGCCTCAGCCGGAGTCTGGATTAGGCCTGGTTCGGAATCAGCCCAGACCAGGCTTGCACAGCAACTCGTACAGCGCCTGGACGAACAGCCGGTGCTCCACCGCGTGGATGCGCGTTTTGAGGTCATCCAGGCTGTCCTCGGGGTGAATCTCCACCACTTCCTGCACGACGACTGGCCCGACGTCTACCCCCTCGTCGGGCACGAGGTGCACTATCACGCCGGTGTGCTCGATTTCGCCCTTCTGGTACGCCTCGTAGGCCCGCTCAATGCCGTGCGTTCCGGGAAAGGTGCCGGGCAGGGCGGGATGCAGATTGACCACCCGCGAGGGGAAGTGATCCAGGAAGGCGCTGGAGAACACGTGCATCCACCCCGCCTGCACGATCCACGTCACGTCGAGCGCGCGGATGATGGCGGCCAGGTCGGCGTCGTACTCGCGGCGGGAGCGGCCCGCCTTGGTGTAGGGCGCGAGGGGGAAGTACACCACCGGCACGCCGTGCTTCACCGCCCGCTGAATGCCGTAGGCCTCCCGCCGGTTAGAGACGACCAGCGCCGCTTCGACGCCAGGTAGTTTTCCCTCTTCGATGGCGTTCAAAATGGCCTCAAGGTTGGAGCCGAAGCCGGAGATCAGAATGGCGATGCGTGTCATTGTGTCACCTTGGCAATATCGCTGCGATTGTGCGCGCCCTCAAAGTCGATCAGCGCGATGCCTGCGTAGGCCCGCACGCGGGCTTGCGCCAGTGTGTCGCCCACCGACGTCACCGCCAGCACGCGCCCGCCCGCCGTGACCAGCCTGCTATCCTCCCGCTTCGTCCCCGCCTGGAAGACGACGGTGTCGGGCAGTGCGTTGGCCTTCTCGATGCCCGTGATCGCTTTCCCCTTCTCGTAAGCGCCAGGGTAGCCGCCCGAGGCCTTCACCACGCAGACGGCGTGGGCGGGCTTCCAACGCACGTCGATCGCGTCCAGCCGTCCCTCGATGCAGGCCAGGAAGATATCGACCAGATCGTTCTCCAGCAGCGGCAAAAGCACCTGCGTCTCGGGGTCGCCGAAGCGGCAGTTGAACTCCAGCACGCGCATCCCGCGCTCGGTGAGCATCAGCCCGGCGTAGAGGACGCCCACGTAGAGGGCGCCCCGGCCCCGCATGCCGTCTATCGTCGGTTGCAGGACGCGCCTGTGCGCTTCTTCGATCAGCTCCGGCGGCAGGTAAGGGGACGGGGCATAGCAGCCCATCCCGCCGGTGTTGGGGCCCGCGTCGTCATCGCCTACGCGCTTGTAGTCGCGGGCCGGGATCATCGGCGCCACCGTCCTGCCGTCGGAAAAGGCCAGCAGCGAGGCTTCTTCCCCGACCAGGCAGTCCTCGACGAGTGTCTCGTCGCCGGCGTCGCCAAAGACCCGCTCTACCATCGTCTTGTGCAGCGCCGTCTCTGCCTCCTCCATTGTCGAGCACACGGCCACCCCTTTACCCGCCGCCAGGCCGCTGGCCTTGACGACGACTCCCCCTCTCCCCCGTGGGGAGAGGGGCGGGGTGAGGGGCAGCCCGCGCAGGTAGGCCAACGCTGCGTCGTGATTGTGAAAGATAGCGCCCACACCGGAGGGGATGCCCTCCTCGATCATGAACCGCTTGGAAAAGGCTTTCGATCCCTCCAGTTGGGCGGCGGCAGCGCTCGGCCCGAAAGCGCGTAGACCGGCTTCAGTAAAGGCATCGACCAGCCCGGCGACCAGCGGCGCTTCCGGCCCTACCACCGTCAGGTCGATCTGCTCCTTCTTGGCAAAGTCGATCAGGGCGGGGATGTCGGTGTCGGAGATAACCACGTTCTGGGCGATCTCGGCCGTGCCGCCGTTCCCCGGTGCAACGAAAATCTGGTCTACCTGCGGTGATTGGGCGATCTTCCAGGCCAGCGTGTGCTCGCGCCCGCCCGAACCGATGACTAGGATGCGCATGGATTCCTCCTCTAAGTACCCGTTCAAAATTAACTTCGCACTTTTCAGCACAAGCAAAAGTCATCCTGAGCTTGTCGAAGGGCGACTTTTGCGGCCCTTGCAACCAGAAAACCGCCCGAAATCATCCTTCGACGGGCTCAGGATGATTTCTCACTGACTAGCCAAACTATGAAGTTGTTTTTGAACGACTTCTAAGGTTGACTGTGGTTGGCTGGGCCTATCCGATCCCCACTGCCTGTTGGCGTGTCTCGGCGTTGCATCGGAGCGGCCTTATGGCTCTGTCAGCGCTTCGATCTGCTTAATGAGTTCTCGCAGCAAGGGGAGCAGGTGGGCGATATCCTCGGAAGCCATGCCAGGGCTGGCGAAGAAGGGGTACCGCTCCAGTGTGTACAGGTCCGTGGCCTCCTCGCAGAACTCTCGAAACCTCTCCAACCTCGGCTCGAAGCGGATGGCTTCATTCAGCAGCGCCTCCAGGTTGTGGATGCGCTGTAGTTCCCACCCTTTGAACAACAAGAACCCTTTGAGGTATTTCTCCGCTGCCTGCTGAAGGTGGAACCCGGCTACCTCAGCGTCTCCCTCCTCGCGCAGCAAGATCTCTACCGTGCGCAGATCCTTCTGGGCCTTGGCGAACTAATCCCTGCGGATAGCGAGATTCTTCAGGCCACATACAATACCTTGCCCTGGGATACGATCATCTGCAGGAACTGATCCCCTCGCTCCAGCCGCTCCTCCAGCTCAGAGGGCGTTATCACCAGCAGGTCCAACGGAATGCGGCGCTGCGGGTCTCGGAGCAAACGTCTCACGTGCACAGCGCGTTGATAGGGAGACATCTGGCTGTCCTTGACGATGAGCAGATCGATGTCGTTGCCTCGGTCCGGTGCGCCGCGCACCTGGGAGCCGTAGAGTATGACCTGATGGGGTTGGTATTCTCTGGCCAGTTTGCTGACGATGCCGTCGAGTATCGTCCTGACATTCTGAGGTGTTTCCATGAGCGGACTTCTCGCACTATGCCAGTTCCACTGCCTGCTGGCGTGTCTCGGCGTCGAGGAATTGGGCCAGTCGCTTGCGGAAGAAGAGCTGCACCTTGCCGGTGGGGCCGTTGCGGTGCTTGGAGATGAGGATGTCGGCGACGTTCTGCTGTTCGGTATCTGGGTGGTAGAGCTCGTCGCGGTAGATGAACATCACCACGTCCGCGTCTTGTTCGAGACTCCCGCTTTCACGCAGATCCGCCAGCACCGGGTGCTTATCGCTGCGCTGCTCGACGGCGCGCGAAAGCTGGGATGCGGCCACCACGGGCAGGTCCAGTTCGCGCGCGATGGCCTTGAGCGAGCGGGAGATGAAGGAGACCTCCTGCACCCGGTTCTCGGAACGCACGTCCCCGGTCATCAATTGCAGGTAGTCCACAAAGATCGCGTCCAGCCCGTGCTCGGCGTGGAGGCGGCGGGCCTTGGTGCGCAGTTGCAAGGCCGAGATGGAGGGGGTGTCGTCGATGAAGACGGGGAGGTCGGCCAGCTTGCCGGTGGCCTGGACGAAGAGCGGCCACTCGTCCTCCTTCAAATCGCCCAATCGCAGCCGCTGGGCGTCGATCGCCGTCTCGGCCGACACGAGACGCTGCACGATCTGCTCGGACGACATCTCCAGGCTAAAGATGGCGACGTGCTGCCCGAAGCGGGCGGCGTTTCGCGCCATCGAGAGGCACAGCGACGTTTTCCCCACCGAGGGGCGCGCGGCGACGATGATAAAGTCGGAGCGCTGGAACCCGCCCAGCAGCCGGTCGATATCGACGAAGCCGGTGGGAACGCCCAGCGGCTCGCCCTGGTGGGCGTAGAGGTACTCGATCCGGTCGTAGTAGCGGCGGATGACATCCTGGATGGGGGCCAGGTCGCGCGTGATGCGGCGCTGCGAGACGCTGAACAGCGCCTGTTCGGCTTGATCCACCGTCTGGTCGATCTCCTCGGCTTCGTGGTAGGCCAATTGAGCGATCTGGCTGGCAGCGTTGAGCAGCCGGCGGCGAAGAGCGGACTGCTCGACGATGTGACCGTAGGCCTCGACGTGAATGGCGCTGGGGACGGCGTTGATCAAGTGGGTGATGTAGGCGGCCCCGCCGACCTCCTCCAATTGTCCCCGCCGCTCCAGCTCGTCGCACAGCGTGACGAAATCGATAGGCTCGCGCCGTTCGTGGATCGCCAGGATCGCCTCGTACACCCAGGCATTCTTCTGGATATAGAAGTCCTCCCCCTCGAGAAAGGGGGAGACGCGGAAGAGTGCTTCGGGGTCGATCAGGAGGGAGCCGAGCACGGCTTCCTCAGCCTCAACGTTGTGAGGCACCATTCTGTCGGGAACTGCCATGGGTTTTCCTACTAGACTTGTGGTGCAATTATGAAACTGATCATACACGAAGCATGGCTTCCAATAGATTCCCTCAGCCGTACTCGCCTCGTTTCTAGGCAACCGCGTAGGTCTTCAGCGGTATGGCCTGGATCTGTCG
>Ga0315544_1001028_pt1 | contig 23159 bp, 22 predicted proteins | sample SalMarSW160130MG_2_FD_202543 | JGI IMG/M metagenome (GOLD analysis project Ga0315544, IMG submission 202543) | Salt marsh sediment microbial communities from the Plum Island Ecosystem LTER, Massachusetts, United States - Salt Marsh Sediment SW1601-130 ... | reverse complement strand
TTTGTCTATGACGGCATGCAGAAAGGTGCTATCGGGATAAATCTGGGAAGAAATGTGTGGCAAAACCCTTATCCTGTGCCTATGGCGATGGCCTTGCGTGCCATTGTTCATGAGGATGCTAATGCTAAAGAAGCCTATGAGATACTCAATGACGCCAAGAACGGCCAATAACCGTAGTCAACAATTTATATTGGAAGAAGAGATATTATGCGTGTGGCAATGTATTACAACAACCGGGATGTGCGGTTGGAGAAACTACCAACGCCACAGATTGGCCCTGGTGAGCTATTGGTGAAAATATTAGCCAGTGGTATCTGTGGAAGCGATGTTATGGAATGGTATCGTATTAAAAAGGCGCCCCTGGTGCTGGGTCACGAAATCGCGGGAGAGATCGTCGAACTAGGAGAGGGCGTGGACCGTTACAAAATCGGTGACAGAGTCTTCGTTTCCCATCATATACCTTGCAATACCTGTCACTACTGCCTGAACGGCAATCACACTGCCTGTGAGACTTTACATAGCACAAACTATGATCCTGGTGGTTTCGCTGAATACATACGCGTACCTCCGCTTAACGTCGACCGCGGGGTGTTTCTACTGCCTGATGAGGTCTCGTTTGAAGAGGGGGCGTTCGTTGAGCCGCTGGCGTGCGTAATCCGTGGGCAGAGAGTAGCGCAGCTACAGCCGGGGCAAACTGTACTCATACTCGGCAGCGGTATTTCTGGTTTGCTTCATCTGTTACTGGCTCGCGCCTTAGGAGCCGGACGGGTCATTACGACTGACATCAACCAATATCGTCTGAAGATGGCGCAGCAATTCCGAGCAGATGCTGTCATACACGCCCGGGAGGATGTGCCTGCCCGCCTGCGCGAGAGCAACCACAACAGACCTGCCGACCTGGTCATCATCTGTACCGGGGCTTTGCCTGCTTTCACTCAAGCGTTGCAATCTGTGGATCGCGGAGGTACCGTTTTGTTCTTCGCGCCGACAGACCCGGGTGTGGACCTTCCTATTCCGGTGAACGAATTTTGGCGCAATGGAATAAGACTAATGCCCTCATACGGTAACAGCCCCCTCGATGCCACCGTCGCCATAGGACTGATTCGCGCTGGTCGTGTGCCTGTCCACAAAATGATCACACATCGCCTGAGCCTGGCACAGACCGGTCTCGGTTTCCAGATTGTCGCCGAAGCCAAGGAGTCGCTTAAAGTAATCATCGAGCCTCATAAAGGCCAATAGCTGTCAGGGAAAATTGGGCGGCCGGTACCTTGACAACCTGGCTAAGCATCCTGCGCACAGGGCGTGGAATATTCTCACGAGGCATCATTAAGGAGGTTGACTATAGAGGACTTCACAGCAGGCACAACCTACGGTGATTTAAGGGGCGACGCCGTCGTAGACGGCTATACCGGGCCGTTTCTAAACGAGCTTGGCCAGCGGGCTGGCGTGCCGCAAAATTACTTCGCGGTAGGATTGGAGGTCTACGCTGGTGAACCGGCAAATGCTGAGCACCCGACGCCGCCGTATTGGAGCATAAAAACCGCGGCTTGCGAGAAGCAGCGCTACGGCGCGACTATTGACGACATTCGTAAGAGGGCCGAAGGCGAACTGGTCGTCAAGCTGTTCCACGTTGAGATGGAGCCGGAGGGGCTGTTGCCCTATATTAAACGACTCAGCGTCACCATAGTAAATAGGGCGATCGCCGGCGTTAAGGTTGTATGCGAGGACGGTCGGTAGTCTCTTGTGACGGTAACGAAATGTCAAGTATGACGCCGTCACAGCGCCATTCCGGGAGGCGGCGAGAGCGCTCGTCGCGGGAACCGCCGTGGGAAAAATAAGGTTTCTCAACGAGGAGGAAACCGCGCGCATAAGAGGCCTCGACAAAGTGCAATATCGAGTTGACCTTCTCAAGAGGGCGAAATAACTTCTCTGTCTCTACGCTCTTTGCGGTAAGCAACCAAGCGGGAGAGGGTCTTCGGGTAGGTAGTTGGAGGTACGCCGGATGCAGAAGAAGAAAAAACCGCATCGGCCCAAGCCAAGGAAAGTCTGGGAAATTGACCCGGCTACAAAGGTCCACCGCGAGCGGACGACCTATGACCGGCGCAGAGAAAAGGAGCAACTGAGAAAGGGCTCCTTGGAAGAGGAAGGATAGAGACCGGAAGGGCGGATCCGCAAAGCCTGCCCCGGTATCCCCGCATCATTTTTATCGAACGGTTGCGCCCTTCTTGCACGGCGACGGTCTTCTCCTTCTCCAAGGAAACCAAGATAGCCCGACTACTCGAATCTGATTCTTTGCCGTCCGGAAAGCTGCTTGCTCCGCCAAACCTCCGCCCGCGCGCGAACGAGGCCATAGTCTCTTAACAGGTCTGCGTTAATTTAACCGAAAGCCGTATTCATCCGGAGCCGTGCCGCCTGAAACGCGGCTCGTTACTGAGCACATTCGGGCGATCCCGTTGCGGCGCCACCCATCTGACCGCTTCAGTGAACCCGGCTGCGAGCGCCGGCGAATCGAGGAGTTGTTGGTGGAGGACCGCATTTTCCAGCCGATGAGGCCTCGGATGCTCACTTGTGGCGGTAACGTCAGTTCTGCTGATTAGCCACCGAAATTGAGAAAAAAGGCCGTCGTTCGCTAAAAATGGGGGGGGTGGCGCCACTTTACGAGACTTTGCCAAATTCTGGCCTTGGGCGCTCTATCTGGCTCTTTTGCGGCAGAGTTCTCGCCTTCGGCGAGAAAAGCCGCGATTTTAGTTAAACTGGTTAATTGAGAGATTTTTGTTGTAAATGTAAAATCGGTGGTGTATAAGGAGTTTCAGCGCTTAATGATACCGCTGCTTGTTCATTGGGGGCAAGAGCGTCTTTCAAAAAAACGGGCACAATTCTAAAAAACGTTACAATGAGGTGATGTTATCATGGCGAAAGCACCAAGAGAGATACTCAGGGAAATCGAAGCGGAAATTGTCAAGATAGTGGAGGTGCTGCCGACGCGGCCCAACGTGAGCCGACCGAGTTCCGAGGAAATCCGCTGCGAGGCAGAGAAATTTGGAACCAGGACCAACTTCGGGAACTACAATTTCGTCTCCAATGTCAAGAACAGGAGTGCAGCTCTTACCGTGTACCTTGGGGGGCGCGACGTCGAACAAAAGAAGCTCAACGAACACCAGAAGCGCATCGTGAGGAACCTCCCATCCACGATGATTAAGCTTCATGAGTATCTGAAAAACGCTCCCCTTGTTGGCGTGAAAAGGTTCATGGGTCAGAACCGTCATTTCGTTCCTCAATGCAAGCTCTACGTGTCGGTTCACCGGAAGGACTCGATTCGGCTGGCCCACTTCATGTCAGTGGCAATGTTGGAACAAGCCACGGGAGCGGGGCCTTACCTGTCGCTGGTTTTCATTCCGGAATGGCCCGAGCCGAATCGGCAGGTTCTGGTTTTTCCACAGGCAGGAATCACCTACGTACTGGGAACCGATTATTACGGGGAGGTGAAGAAGGGATTCTTGCGAATGGCGATGTGGCAGGCGAAGCAGCAAAACATGCTCGGCCTCCATGCGGGAATGAAACTGCTCGTTACCAGCGACAAGGAGGGCAAACTTCGGCGCTACGGCATGATTCTGTTCGGTCTGACCGCCACAGGGAAAACCACCCACTCCTGCCACGGTCACGGGCTGACCGCCAAGGGTGAGTCCGCGAAAGTGCTTCAGGACGATGTGGTCTTTCTCCGCAAGGACGGCTCGGCTTTCGGCACGGAAATCGGATACTACGTCAAAACGGAAGGGGTGGACATGGATTCACAGCCCGCCCTCTACCAGGCGTGCACCAACCCCCATGCCATTCTCGAGAATGTGATGGTGGACTTCCAGGGCAACGTGCATTTCGACAGAGATTGTTTGACCGGCAATGGACGAACGATGGTGCGCAGGCAGGACCTGGGAAAGGAAAGGGTCGCGAGGGGGATTGACCTTCCGGGGCTGAGCGACCTGGACGGGCTCATCATTGCCTTCATCACTCGCCGCAACACCGTCGTGCCCATCGCATCCAAGCTTACCCCTGAGCAGGCGGCGGGGGCTTTCATGCTGGGAGAATCAATCGAAAGCTCCGGCAGCGACCCCAGAAAAGCCGGGCAATCGGTGAGGGTTGTCGGAACCAATCCGTTTCTGATCGGCGATGAGGCACAGGAGGGGAACTGGTTCTATGATTTCGTCAAAACGCATGAGGACAAAATCCAATGCTATCTCCTTAACACGGGGGGCATCGGAGAGATAAGGGTCGTCGGCGAGGACAGGATGCCCCTCGTCAAGCAGGCGGTTACTCGCGTCGAGATCCCGGAAATGGCCTCCATCATCAGGGGCATCGCCCGTCGGACAATCGAGTGGACCGAAGACCCCTTGTGGAAAGTGCAGGTGCCGAAAAAGGTCGAGGGGATGGATATTAGCCGGTTCGACCTTCGCCGGTTCTATCTTCGCAGCACCATAGACAACTACTCCAGCAAACTGAAAGCCGAAAGGATCGAGTACCTGGAGAATTTTCCGAAGCTCAATCCCGCCATAATCAAGGCATATAAACTTTGACCTCTCCGGAGGATTGGGTGCAGAACAAGGGTGAATCCGCTGATTTTAGCTCCGCCGAAGCGCGGGAAAAAGAGAAAATCGAGCGAACCATCGGGGTCATCGGAGGCAAGGCCCGCCGAAAAGGGAAGATTCTCAACGCCGTTTTTGTTGCGGCTGTGTGCGGGGCTTTCGTCACATCTCTGTTGACGACTGGCATTCCCCAGATTATGTCCGTGGACGTGGGCGTTCTGCTCCTGTCTCTGAAACTCGCCTACCACCTCCATACGGAGGCGAAGGTCAATCACGCCCAGTTCTGGATACTCACCACCATCGAGGAGCGTCTCCTCGACCTTATCAAGGAACTTCGTGGACTGCGGAGAGAATTCCGGGACTCTTCCTGCTCAACGAAAGACAAGTCGGCGAGCGACGCTACAATGAAAAAGGGCGGAAGTCCTCGGCAAGAACATTGACGAGCCCGGGACAACGTTTCGGAAAAGGCGCCGCGAGGTGGGGGTGGTTGCCTTTCCACTGCCGACCCTGCAAAGATTTCCCATCCCTATGCCGGCGGCTGCGGGGGGAGCCCCTCGCGTCGGGGTTCCTGCTCGCCCCATCATTTTATCAAAGTTCAGTCGTCCGATTCCGTAGGTTTCGTGTCTTTTTGGGGCGAGGGCAAAAGATGACGAAGGCGGCGCGGCATTCTCTTTGCCACCGCTTTCTGAACTATCCGGACCGCGAAGCCCAGCCCCACGCCTACTACTATCCCACCGAGAACGTCGAGAGGATAGTGCGAACCCAGGTAAACGCGCGAGTACCCCACAAAGAGGCCCAGGATGAAGAGCGGCCACAGCTTCCTGTTTTGAAGGTAAAGGAAGGTCGCTGAGCAGAAGAAGTTCGTCGCGTGCGATGAGGGGAAGGAAAACGTTCGCCCTCCGAAGGGACGAGGACGCCGGATGAGCTCTTTGAGAACCTGGCTGTTGATGAAATCGCTCGCGCCGACGCCAACGCCCAGAAAGAGCAGAGTTAGCCTCCAGCGCTTCGGCCCGAAAAGGAGAAAGCCGCACCAGATTAGCCCCGCGAAAACCTTCCAATGGGGGAATGGGTTGGAGAGAATCGGCATCAGAATGTCGAATAGCGGGTTCTTGAAACCGCTGTGTATCAGCTTGAAAAGCTCGGTATCAATGCTTCCGAATAGGTCAAGAAATCCTGCCATGGTTCCTCGCCGGAGGTTCAATAGGTGACCCGCGGTGGTCCCTCCTTAAAGCCGCGGAAATTGTAACAGCGGAAGATAGTAAAAGTCTTCACCGGGAGACCGAACCGCTCGATCTCCACCAACGGTTCTCTCTCGCAGTTGTCGAAAGCTTGCCGGACGAGAGAGGGAAGCGGCTCATCGCCGTGGTAAACGTAAATGGCGTTCCATCCGCGACACTCCTCGAAGCCACTCCAGAAATCGTACTGGTTGAGCCGCCTCCCCAGATTCACGCTGTAGGTTCGCGGGCGCCCGACCACGTAGAAAGCCAGTTCGCTGGTGGTCTGGTAACGGTCGCTGAAGATAAAGGTCGGCTTATTGCTTTTCATGTCCAGATACACGCGGCTGACTTTCTGCCCCAGCTCCTTCCAGCCGATGGCGCGGGCCGTGGGGTCTCTCTTGTAGGGAATCTCTATCCCTGCCAGCCGCAGCGCACCGAAACTGTAGCTCACAACTACAACCAGAAAAGCCATGCCGTAGGCGACGATGCCGAGCCATCGCACGGTCTTCTTTGCACTCGCTGAAGCCCCACCGGAAATTTTTTCCTCTATGACCGCCACAGACAGAAGCGCAGCCGGAACGTACGCGGCAACCGCCCAGTTGGGTTGGCTCTTCCCCTGCACGCTTTTCAGGAGGTAGCAACCGAGCATGACGGCCGCACAGGAGAAAAGATAGAGGTATTCCCGTCGGTGTCGCCGCATTCCATCCCGGAGTCCTTTCCACAGTCCGTATATCATGGCGAAAAAGAAGAGCGGCGTCAGAACACCCGCCTGAGAGCCCACGAACTCAAGGAACGACTTTGGCGATATCCGAAACCCTTCGTGAACTCTCGCCAGTCCCATGAGATGCCTGAAGGACACCCAATTATGCCCGGCGTTCCAGACAAGGACTGGTGAAAAGATGACCACGCACACCAATAACGAAAGATACAACTCCTTGCGCCTGAGCCAGCGACGGTCCTCACGCGAGAGAAGAAGGTGGAGCAGGACTGAAGGCCAGATGAAAAGCATGGTGTATTTGCTGAGTGAGCCGAGGCCCGCCGCAATTCCCAGCGCATACCACCACGCCTTTCTCCCTTGAAGTGCCCTGTAGCCCGCCAGGATGCCGAGCGTCCAGAAAAAAACGAGCGGAGCGTCTATGGTCATAATGAAAGAGCCCGCGTTGAAAAGGGGCGACAGGAAGATCATCGCTGTGGCGTAGAATCCGACCTTTCCGCTGTGGAAAACCGCCTTTCCGAGGTGAAAGATCAGAAAGCCGGCGCCAACGCTCAGGGCAACCGCTCCCAGGCGAACAGTCAAGGCGGAAGTGCCGAGAAGCCGCGTAAAAGCCAAGATGATATAGGCGACCATCGGCCCCTTGCTGTAATAGCTGATGTCGGGATGACGCGACCAGTCCCAGTAGTGAGCTTCGTCCGGGAAAAGGTCAAGGGGGCCTTTCCCGATGTACCACAAGTGGAACAGAGTGTTGGCGAGAATCAGCGCAAGCAACAGCAAGAAGTACAACCGGGACTTGTTTTGTCCGTCGGGCGATTTCGCGCTCATGTACTGTGACCTTTCCGTTGGGATAGCTCCTAACAACGCATCGCCGCTTACGTTGATTCGCTTCCGCTTCCGTTGCGGGCGGCTTCCCTCTTCTCTCTTTCCGCTTTCCGTTTAATGAGCAGAAGATTCCGGGTGTAAACGAAGGCGCCCAGGGACTGGCCGAGGATGAAAACAGGACTCTTTATCTGAATCGCATACCACAACAGCAGCAGCCCTCCGAGAAGACTCGTGTACCAGAACAGCGTCGGCACAAAGCTGTGTCCTTTCTTCTCCGAGGCGTACCACTGGATGACGAATCTCGCGGTGAAGATTACCTGTCCGGCAAATCCCAGAGAGAGCTTCCCCTTTCCCAGCTCGGCGCCATAGCCGAAAATCAGTGCAAAGCAGCCGAGCACCGCAGCGGAGCCTCCCCAGAACCACCACTTCTCGTAGAATCTCAGCGAGCAGATGAGAGAGAGGTTGCGAAGATATATCAGCAGTCCGATTGTCTGCCCAACAATGAAAACCGGGTCTCTGATGTGCAACGAGTATGATAAGAGGAAAAACGCTCCCCCGAGGCTCAAGTACCAGAAATACACAGGAACAACGCTTTCCTCTCGCTTTTCCGAAGCAATCCATTGCAGCAAGAATCGCGAGAAGAAAAAGCCTTGTCCCGCATACCCAACCCCCGCCCAAAAACTCAGGTGCATTGTCCTTTGTCTTCTTTAATCTCGTAGTTCAGACGATTCTCCTTCAGCCACGCGACGCATTTCATCGCCCTGTACGCCTTCACTACTCTGTTGCGGATGTTGTATTTTGATTTTCCGCGCCGCCGCGGCCGGTGGTTCACCTTCACCTCTGCGACCTTGAATCCCTCCATCTCGAAGAGAATGGGAAAGAACCGGTGCAGCCCGTCATACAGTTTGATTTTATCGAGACACTCCTTTCTATACGCTTTCAATGAACACCCGATATCCTTGAAGCGATCGCCGCAGGTTTTCCTCCGCACACGGTTCGCAATCCTCGAGGAAATGCGTTTCAGCAGTTTATCCTTTCTGTTCCACCGCCAACCGCAGACCAGATCGAACCGTCCAATCTTCTCCAGCAGCTTCGGAATGTCATTGGGGTCATTTTGCAGGTCGCCATCCATCGTCACCACAATATCCCCTCTCGCCGCCTTGAACCCTGCGTCAAACGCAGCCGTCTGTCCACAATTGCGGGAGAGGGACACAACCCTCACATAGGCGCCCTCACGGGCGATCTCCCGGAGAGTTTCCCCCGTGTTGTCCGTACTTCCGTCGTCCACGAAGATGATTTCAAACGCCACAGCCAGTCTCTCCAGAACAGGCCCAAGCTCCTCCACGAGTGGCCGCACGTTCCAGCCTTCATTGAACACCGGTATCACCACAGACAAACGGTTTGCGCGATTCGCCTCGTTCATAAGCTGAGACATCTCTCTCCATCATAAGCCGTGAAATCGTTACGCCGGGGAGCTGCTACCCCGATGCCCAGTGTCGCCTTCCGGTACTCCGGGCGCCTGGGACTTTTCCAGCGCCTCCTTCACTCTGAGCGAAAAATAGGGCTTCGTTCGGAGCCGGTCAAGCAAAATATGCCTGCGCCTGTATCCGCTCAGTTACCGGCGGCTGAGGTTCGGATGTCATAGGACGCAGAGTAGCCCTTATGCTGGTGGCATCCTGCCCCCGCCGAGGGCGAGACGCCCCCGGGACTGCCGGCGAGACGCCAGCGTTACATAGACGGCAACACTGAGCTGCACCTGGCAATCAAGCGCGAGACGCGGGGTGCCCTTCTCACCTTATTCTCTGCGCCTTTGCGTTAATCTGCTGTTCCCTTCTTGCCTCCTCCGCCTCGGCCGGCTATCCGCCCGAGACTGAGGCATTACCCGCGCGTGCCCGGCGCGCGAAAATAGTGCGGAGCGAGCTTGTTCTCGCGGCAGGTTCGTGGTAGGGTATGCGAAACGTTTTGCATCCACGGTGGGTGCGGGCCGGTCAGGAAACTGTCGCCGGACACAACGCGGGTGCGGCGTGGAACGACCCGTTGCGCTGCGCCCCTTGGGAAAGCACGCCATGTCCGATGTCCAGAAAGGACAACCTGTTTCCTTCCCTGAGCCGCCTGCGGAGCTTCGCAGTCACAACTGGCTCAAGCTGCTGGCGTTTTTCGGGCCGGGCGCCATCATGGCATCGGTGACCATAACCAGCGGGGAGACCCTTTTCGCGTCCCGCGGAGGGGCCATCTTCGGATACGCAATGCTTTGGTGCCTCGTGGCCGGGGCTATTATGAAAGCCGTTCAGGTCTATGGCGGCATGCGCTTCATGGTGCTAACCGGATTTCATCCCATGGAGAGCTGGGCACATCTCCCCGGGCCGCGAGCATGGTGCCCCATACTGATAGGCGTCCTCAGCGTTGTGTGTTTTCCCTTCTGGCTCGCAGGCTTGCCGAAGATGCTCGGCCAGCTCACCAACTGGGTCCTCCATATCCCGCCGAGCGAAGGCACACAGACGATAGAGCGTCTCTGGGCAACCTTTTTCATCGCCGTCGCCGTCACCATAACCCTCCTTCAGACCTACCGGTTTCTGGAGAAAGCGGAGACGGTAATTCTGGTAATCCTGCTGGCGTCCATCTGCCTGGCGGTCTTCGCGTCACGCCCGGATTGGATGCGGGCACTCCTCGGGGCGGTGGTGCCGACTTTACCCACTTACGAGGACTGGGTGGTTCATCAATACAAAGCCGTCGCGCAGCGTCCACCCTGGGTGGAGGTTATCACATATGTGGGCGCGGTGGGAGGCGGCACATACGACTACCTCGGCTACGTCGGAATGTTGAGGGAGAAAGGCTGGGGCATGCTTCAGCGCGCGGGGCGATTGCTTCCGTTGAAGCAGCTTCGCTCATCCCTTCCCCAAAGCAAAGGGGAACTGGCGAAAAGCCGCGCCTGGCTCCGGGCGCCCATCATTGATTCCACGGTCTCATTCGCGTGCGTGCTATTGTTCAGCGCGGCATTTCTCATTCTCGGTGCGAGGATTCTCAACCCGGACAAGATCATCCCTGACGGCACACAGCTTTTCAATCATCAGGCCCTTTTTCTCACTCGCATGCACGCTTATCTTCTTTACGTCTATCAGGTAGGAGTGTTCATGGCCTTTTTTGGCACAATCGCCGGGGCATACGAGGTATATACCCGCACGGCAAGCGAGTGCCTTCGGGGTATAATCGCGAAACGCCGGCCGGCGCCGGCCCTCCGGCGTGTTCGGCTTGGCGTTGTCATTTACACCGGCGGCTTCGGCCTTCTGCTGGTGTGGACCTGCAAGGACCCAATCAAAATTGTTACAATCCCCGCGCTGCTTGGCGGGGTTTTCACCTGCGGCCTCTGGTGTTTCGCCGTCCTGTGGGCGGAGCATCATTTTCTGCCGCGAGCGTATCGGATGCGAAGGTGGCTCTTTGTGGCGACCATAATCGCAGGCGTCGCCATGACCGCGTTTGGAGTTGTAGCTCTCTATCTGCATTTTTCGCCTTTTTTCACTCGCTGATTCTGTTTAACATGCCGCTACTCATAGAAAGGAAAAGCCATGCAAAGTGAGCTCGGAATCGCGCTATTGTTCTCGTTCGCCTTTGCCATAGGTCACACAGCGGGAGCAAGTGAAGCGAAGGCCCCCGGGGCAATCCGCCCTTCCTCGAAAATCTGGCAGCCCTCCACCCAGGAATTGCAAGAGCTTTGCCAGCGGAACCCCGATGTTCCCCACGGCAAAATTCACACCGAGACCTTTGTCTGCCAGACCACCGGCATCACCAAGCGGTGCTGCATCTACACCCCGCCCCGATACGAAGGCTCGAAAGAGAAGTATCCCGTTTTCTACCTCCTTCACGGCATCGGCGACGATGAGACCGGCTGGAAGGTGAAAGGTTCCGCCGACAACATCCTCGATAACATGCTGGCCAAGCGCAAAATGAAACCGATGGTCGTGGTCATGCCCAACGGCTTCGTCAGCAAGGACCTCCCCCAAGAAAAAGGCCGCGGCAGAACAGGCGGCAGGAGACGAATGCCGAACGCCGAAACGTTCGACGACTATTTCGTGAAAGACGTAATGCGAGTCGCCGAAGAGAAATACCGCATCAAAGCGGATCGAGAACACCGCGCCATCGCCGGTCTTTCCATGGGCGGAAGACAGGCGCTGGACGTCGGGTTGAGCCATCTCGACCTTTTCTCCTCCATCGCCAATTTCAGCGGGGCCGTCCACGGCACCCCGATGCCCGAGAAGTACCCGGTTCTCAAAAATGCTAAGCTGCTCAACCGCCGCCTAAAAATCTTCTACAACGCCTGCGGGAAAAGCGGTTTCCTCTATAATGCCAACAAACGCTTCGTGGACAGCCTCACCGCCGCCGGTGTCCGGCACATCTTTCGCGAGATGGAGGGCACGCATAGCTGGCCCGTGTGGAAACGGTGCCTTGCGGAAATCCTGCCGCTGCTCTCGGAAGCGATGGGAAAGGACAAATAGCCGAAGGGTTAGACGATGTTCCCTGAAGCATCGCTCATTTCCGGCACGCCAAGTAAAGTGGGAGCCGCAACTATGATCAATGAAAAAATGGAGTCCTTGCGTCGTTCTTCTCGCGGGTGTTTCTGTACCAGGTCCGGCATTCGCGCGTCGCTAAGCGCTCTGCTTCATAATTTCGGTCACGTATTCCATTTTTCAAAAAGGCAGAAGCTCTCGCGAGGGACCTGATTTTGCACGAAGAATATGTAGTCGCATTCGCGAGCACCATTTAGCCACCGGCTTCAGCCGGTGGTCATCGGACGCGCTTCATAGTCCTGTCGGAGCCGGCTTTAGCCGGGCTTCTCGACTAAAAGGATTCATCCGTACCGCAACATGTTTTCCACGACATCTGTCTTCACATCGTCTGGCATACGAAGAACGACGAGCTCCTGTTGAAAGGTGCTGTGGAACGAGCCGTGCACGAGTTTCTCCGCCTCCGCTGCGCCCAAACGAAAGGTGTTTTCTTGCACGCGATCGGTGGCACGGACACTCATATCCACATGGCATTGAGCATCCAACCGTTTGTCAGCATCAGCGATTTAGTCGGTGACCTGAAGGGCGCCTCATCGAGGAAGATTAACAGACAGAGGGGATTCAAGGTGTTGTATTGGCAACGTGGCTTCGGCGTGGTCAGTTTTGGCCGGAAGAATCTGACGTTTGTCGCGGAATATATCGCGAAGCAGAAGGAGCACCATGCAGAGGGGACCCCGCCTTCAGCGGGGCTGGAAAACGCGGCCGGAGGGACGAAAAACCGCCAGGGTCCGGTGAAAATGGCTAAAGCCCTTAACCCCGCTGAAGCGGGGCTGAAGCCGGCCTAAACAGACCGGGCCACACGCCGAGCACGGGCTGAAGCCCGTGCCTAACAGGGACGCAGGCAACGAACCCACAGGCCGGGCTCCAGGCCGAGCACGGGCTGAAGCCCGTGCCTAACAGGGACGCAGGCAGAATCAAGAGGCCAATATCGTGGGCCTTTGCACGGGCTGCAGCCGGTGCCTAACAAGAGCACCATGAGGGAATCGAGAGGCCGGTATCATGGCATTCTTAACTATAAATCCGGCTGCGCTCTTCCGATGAAGATCAACCCCGCGTACCGCGGGACTTTGGGCCATGCTTTTCCGCGAAAAGCTCGTCACATTGTGGTATCTTATGATGTGGCCTGCTGGTGTGCTGAGTGTTATAGTTCACAAGTTCGGTCACATATTCGAGTCCTGCAAAGAGGAAAAGGCTATGAAACACATGAGATTTTGCATCCACAATACGTCTGCGTCTTTACGAACACCTGTTCTAAGCGGCGTGGTCTTGCTCGCGCTGTGTATCGGGAGCGTTTTGCTCGCTCACCGCTCAGGAAGCTGTGCCGAGACTGCGGAACAATCCAAACGCTCCGGTGTGACCATCTACAAACCGGGAAAGTGCTTCAACGGGTACACTCTTTACTCCAGTCGGCAGACCGAGAAAGCCCACTTGATAGACATGAAGGGCAACGACGTCCACACCTGGGAATATCGGCAGGGCGGCACGTGGCATTATGCGGAGATGCTCCCGAACGGCAATCTGCTCGCCATCATCAAGGACAGGATGATCCTCGAGCTGGACTGGAACAGCAAGCTCGTCTGGAAAGCCGATATTCCCGCTCACCACGATTTCGAGCGCCTTCACAACGGGAACACCCTCGTCCTCTGCCGGGAATATCCGGTGAATACCAAAATCTACCCCACGAAACTGAAAAGCGATTGGTACGTCGAGCTGACTCCCTCGAACAAGAAGGTCTGGGAATGGCATTTCGATAGACACGTGGGCGAGATAATGGCCTTCGTGCCCGTGAAGCTCCCTTCCCCAGTGCAGGACTGGGCTCACACCAACACTGTCGAGGTCTTGCCCGAAACTCCCCTCTCAAAAAAGGACGAGCGGTTCAAGAAAGGCAACGTCCTTTTCAGTTGCCGAAACATTGACACCATCGGCGTCATTGACAGAGAGAAGAAGAAAGTCGTCTGGGCATGGGGACCCGGCCACCTCGACAGACAGCACATGCCCACCATGCTCCCCAACGGCCACATCCTCATCTACGATAACGGAAGCCATCGCAAGTACACGAGAATCGTCGAGCTTGATCCCCTTTCCAAAAAGACTGTCTGGCAATACGAAGCCGACCCGCCGAAATCCTTCTTTTCCCCGACGAGAGGGAGCAACCAGCGCCTCCCTAACGGCAACACCTTCGTCGCCGAGTCCGACTCCGGAAGGCTTTTTGAGGTCACCGCGGAAGGCGAAATCGTGTGGGAGTTCCTCAACCCCGACCGAAGGAAAAACGGCGGCCGCATGGCCCTCTACCGCGCCATCCGCTACGCGAACCAAGAAGTCCAGAAGCTATTGCTGCCCGCGCGCTGAGCCGCCTCGCGCAAAGGTGCGCTCGCTCGGCGGTAATAGCCGTGCAACCAGGTTGGGTTGTGCTCTTGAGGGCGAAAAGAACAGCCGTTCCTTACGCAGCACGGGCCTGCCCGCCGTCGGCAAGCGGGCGTCCCGCCTGTGAGAATCATGGGCAAGGGAGCCCCATGCCACGGCATCCGAGGACGGGGTCCCACTCATTCTCCTCTCTGCGACTCTGCGTTACCTTTCTCTTCCTCTTTTCTCTCCCCCGCCAAGGCGGGCTATCCGCCCGAGACTGAGGCCATACAAAAATCGCAAAAAATTGACCCTCCACCCGTAACTGAGGCATTATAGCCCAGCGATTTTCGGTATTGACTTTTCAAAGGGAAGGGGTTATAGTTATAAATAAATTGGGGGATTAGCTCAGTTTGGCAGAGCATTTGGCTGGCAGCCAAAAGGTCACCGGTTCGAGCCCGGTATCCTCCACTATCGCTGTTGAAGGTGGAAGGCGCCTATGCCTCCCCAGGAAGTTTGCCGGAGAGACTATGGTGAAAAAATCCGCTCTCGCTGCCCTTCTTTTGTCGGCTTTGTTCTGCCTCAGCGCCCAGTTCTCGCCCGAGAGTGCCAAATCGTCGGGTCCGAGCGTCGTGTACCACCTGAAAATCGGCACGGAGGTTGATAATGTCCTGGCGACGCACGTTGCGAGAACGCTTTCCGTCGCGGAGGAAAACCGGGCGCAACTCATTGTCGTGGAGCTGAATACGCCGGGCGGCCTTCTCCTCGGGGCGTGGAAAATCACCAACAGCCTCGTCTCGACGAAGATTCCGACGGTGGCATGGGTCAATAAGAACGGCGCCTCTGCGGGGGCCATGATAACCTACGCATGCGATTACATTGTCATGGCGCCCGGCGCGACATTCGGCGCCTGTGTGCCCATGCTGGCACTCCCGGTTCCGACCGAGACTCCTAAGAACATTACCGAGAAGTTTGTCTCCTACACCAGAAACCAGATTCGGTCTCTCGCCGCCGCGGGGGGGCACGATGCCGACATAGCCGAAGCCATGGTGGACGAATCGAAGGAGATAAGCTTCTCCGATAAAATTTCCGCGTCCCGCCGCCAGAAACTTCTCAAAATCCTCAACGAGTGGGATACGGTGAGCGCGGAGGAGAAAGATGAGTTCAAATGGTTTCTCGACTCTTCCGGTAAGCTGTCTGAGGCGAGGAGAGAGGCCCTGAAAGGATTCCTGGCCGAGGACGCGAAAGTCGTCGAGAAAGGCAAAATTCTGACTCTGGACACCGATAAGGCGTTCCTTCTCAAGGTGGCAATCGGCAAAGCAGAAACCCTCGGAGATATTTTCAAGCTCAAGGAGATTGAGGACTTGAACCTTGGCCGGCCCGTGGTCAAGAGCGTTGGCTGGTCATGGTCGGAGACCGTGGCGAAGTTTTTTTCCAGCCTCTGGATAAGGGCACTGCTGCTTATCGGGGCGTTCATGGGGATTTCCACGGAGCTGAAAATGCCGGGGTTCGGCTTCCCCGGGATATTGGGAATCACCTGCATCGTCCTTCTGTTCTTCGGCAGCTACGCGGCCGGGGCGGCGAAATGGACGGACGTCATCCTCTTCGGGCTGGGAATTTCACTCCTTCTTGTGGAGCTGTTCGTCATCCCCGGGTTCGGCTTCGTGGGAATCTTTGGCATTATCCTCATTGTAGCGAGCATTTTTACGGCGCTGCTCAAGACCCCGGGGCCCTATCTTCCACCGGCAAGGGAGGAAATCATGAGGGTGATCCGGTGGATGAGCACATCCCTAATCATTTCCGCGTTTGGGCTCTACCTGCTGTTCAAATTTATTACCCCGCGGACACCCCTGTTCGGTAGGTTGGTCCTGGGACACGCGGAAAAGGCCCAGGACGGCTACACAGCCGGCGCCGAGTTCGCCACGCAAGCCCATGTCCTCGTTGGAAAGGTGGGCCGTGCGAAATCCTTCCTCCGTCCCGCAGGCAAGGCTATCTTCGAGGGCAAGCTGTTTGACGTTGTCACCGAGGGAGACATGATAGAGAAGGGGTCAGAGATCGAAATCATCGAGGTCAAGGGAAGCCGAATCGTCGTCCAGAGGGCGAAGAAGAGTTGACGAAAGCTTTCGTCGCATCTCGCGTGCGTGTGCCACCTAACCTGATTTCGAAGATACGAAGGGAAACAGCCACCATTGGAATGGGTTCTGACAGTCGCAGCACTCGGTTTGCTGTGCATCTTTGCCGAGGTGTTTCTGCCGGGCGGGGTGCTGGGCATTCTGGGCTGGCTGCTGATAGGGACTTCGCTCGTAGCGGCCTATCAGTTGTGGGGCCTCAGCGTACCTTTCTTGCTGCTTCTGTTCGGCTTTGTCGCGGCAGGAGTGCTCCTTTACGCCATCGCCATCAAACTCATGCCAAAGACCCCCGTCGGAAAGTTAATCTTTCTGCGAACCACCCAAAAAGGATATAATGTGTCACTTGCGGGGCATCGAGAGATGCTCGGGAAGGAAGGAGTCGCGCTATCTTTCCTCCGTCCCGCGGGTTTCGCACAGATTGACGGGAAAAGAGTGAACGTCGTTTCAGAAGGAGAATTCATCGAGAAGAACACGAGGGTCAAGGTCTGCGACTTCAAGGACAACAACCTTGTTGTCCGCAGAATAGAGCCACAACCGCAACAACTGGCAAACGAAACCTAACTTTTTACAGAAAGCTGTAGGAGGAAAATGACATGAGCAGCATCGTCAGCCTGATTGCCCAGGGCTCGCCAAAGGCGCCCAGCACGACAACAATCGTGTTCATCATTCTGGGCGTCATCGTTTTTGTCCTGATATGTGTTTTCATCTACTTCTTCAAGGTTTGGATTCGGGCGCTGGCTTCGGGAGCGCGTGTCTCCATCGGAAGCCTCATTGGCATGAAACTCAGGAAAGTTTCGCCTTTGATTATCGTTGACGCCAGAATCATGGCCGTGAAGGCGGGCTTGGACGTCACCACGAACGATCTGGAGACGCACTACCTCGCCGGAGGGCACGTCAACAAGGTGGTCAAAGCGCTCATCGCCGCCGACAAGGCAAATATCGAACTGGGCTTTAAGAGAGCGGCTGCGATTGACCTCGCCGGTAGGGACGTCCTCGAGGCTGTTCAAACCAGTGTCAATCCGAGAGTGATTGACGCGCCCAATCCGGCCAAAGGGGCTGATCTGGTGGCAGCGGTCGCCATGGATGGAATTCAGCTCAAAGCCAAAGCGAAAGTGACGGTCCGGGCCAATCTTGACAGGTTGGTCGGAGGGGCAACGGAGGAGACAATCATCGCCAGAGTCGGCGAGGGCATCGTAACGACCATTGGTTCGGCGAAAACCTATAAAGAAGTGCTCGAAAACCCCGATGCGATCTCCAAAAGAGTCCTGGAGAGGGGCCTCGACTCCGGCACAGCCTTTGAGATTCTCTCCATTGACATCGCTGACGTGGATGTCGGCGCAAACATTGGGGCAAAACTGGAAGCGGAGCGAGCCGAAACCGATAAGCGCATCGCCCAGGCGCGCGCTGAAGGAAGGCGGGCGATGGCGGTCGCTGCGGAGCAGGAGATGAAAGCTCGCACGCAGGAAATGCGTGCGAAAGTCGTCGAGGCGGAAGCCGAAATCCCCAAAGCCATTTCCGAGGCTTTCCGCAAGGGACAGCTCGGGGTCATGGATTACTACTCGCTCAAGAACATCCAGGCGGATACCTCCATGCGGGACTCCATAGCCGGGACAGGCCCGAGCGGGCCGAGTAAGCCCAGAGAACCGAAAAGATAAACGAGAGCTTTCTCGTCAATGCCTCTCGGTGAGAGCAAGGCAATCAGCAACTGCGTCAATCGCTGACGGAGGAGACGAAAAGTGGTCCCCGCATTCACATGCCCGTACATAATCGTGCTCAAAGGTAACTTCGAGGTAATCCTTATCCTTGCCGCGGTCGTGTGGTTTATAGCTAATCTGTTGAAGAAAGCCTCGCAGGCGTCCAAAGGCCCGCCAGCGGAACGCCCGCGGCCGAGGATGCCCCTTGATAGCGAAACTGAGCGTCCGCCGCGAGCGCCATCCCTTTCCCAGTTCTTCAGGACCCTCAAGGAAATGTCAGAGGAACAAGCTAAACCGCGCCCTCCGCAGCAGCCTAAGGCCGAGCAACCGCGCAGCGATATTTCCATGCCGACACCGCCGCCGCCGGAGCCGAGTATTTGGAAAGAGCCGATGCCCCGGCCTGTGCCGGTGCGAAGACCGACCCTCAGACAGGTCCGGCAAAAGGAAAAGCCCCGCGAACCGCAGTTGGCGCCGGGGCTCGGGGCGCCCCTCGCTGAGTTGCCCGAGGTCGAGGCGGCGACACTCAAGCCTCTTCCTTCCGTTTCGCTCGAGGCCCCGGAAACGTACGCGTACGCCATCAAGGGTCCCGAGGCGGCTGCAATCACCCGGTTCCTCGGCAGGGAGATGTCTGCCTCGGAGGTCAGAAAGGGCATAATCCTCGCGGTGGTTCTTGGGGCGCCGAAAGCCGTTCGCGGGCGGCGGGTGACTTTTCAGCGTCGCTGAGGACCCCGGCGGCCTCTCGGGAAGCGTCTTACCTGAGAAACTAATCCCTTTCGCTGCCGGAGTGGCGGAACTGGCAGACGCGCGGGACTCAAAATCCCGTGGGTGGCGACACTCGTGTGGGTTCGACCCCCACCTCCGGCAATTCTCCCGCACGGACTTACGTAAACTCCCCACATCCCCTGAAAAGCGCGTTTTTGCGACTGGGACGGTACTGGGACGGTTTTTCCTTGACAAAACTTCCCCCCTGTAATACACTTCTCATAGTTGACTAACCTCCACAGGAGGCTCCAAATGACTGTGAGAAAGCGTCCCGATTCTCCTTACTGGCATTTCGACTTCTGGTATCGCGGACGGCGGTATAAGGGTTCCACGAAGCAAACCGCAAAGGTCAGAGCGCAGGAATACGAGGTGCGCGTCCGGTATCAAGTCGAGCACGGAGAGGATCCCTTTGCCAGGTCTCCCCTGATAGCCGAGCTTCTGACGCGATATGGCGGCTGGCTTGAGGTCAACCGGTCGGCAGTCCACGCCGAGAGGTCAAGGCGTGCGATAGACAACGTTCTGCGGCGAATGAGAAGGGTCAAGACCGCCGAGGACATTACCACCTCACGGGTCGAGGATTTCAAAAAGCGACGCCTGGGAGAGGCTTCACCGTTCACAGTCAACCTGGAGTCTCGATGTCTCAAAGCCTTTCTCAGGCGCTGCGTTAAAATGGGCTGGCTGCGCGCCGTGCCGTGCGAGATCGAGCAGGTCAGGACACCATCGCGGGGAAGGCTCGTTTTCCTCTCAGAGAGCGAAATAGGCCCCTTCCTTGAGAAGTTGAAACCCTGGGCACGGGAAGCGGCTGGCCTGATATTGCGGACAGGACTGCGGCTTGACGAGGCGAGATTCCTTCAGTGGACGGATATTGACCTTGAGGCGGGCGAGCTATGGGTTCGCAATAAGCCGGACTTGGGCTTCGCCCCGAAGAGCCGAAAGGACAGGGCGGTTGCGCTTCCCCCGGACTTGGCAGAAGAGCTCGTGTCCCGTAGAACGCGAAAGGGGTGGGTGCTGCGGGGAGCAAAGGGCGGACAGATGGACAAGCGGACATTGCAGAGGGCCGTTTCGGAAGCAGGGGAGAAGGCGGGCCTTGACAAGAGGATAACGTGCCACACGCTGCGGCACAGCTACGGCTCCCACTTGGCAATGTCAGGGGTGGACATCGAGACTATTAGAGGGCTTATGGGGCACTCGACTATTATCACAACGAGCATTTACTTGCACACCGACGCCGAGCACAGGCGGAAAGCCGTTGCCAAGTTGCGGCTGCCGGGCATGGGGAAGGGCACTGAGAAGCTGATTCGATTCCCCACACGCGGGGAAGGCAGCAAGTAAACATAACACATGTTAGCGGACGTTCGTCTCGACGGTGCCAAAACAGGTTACGTCCGACATTTTGGGAGAGGCGAAGGATGCCGAAATTGACAAGAAAGCTGAGCTTCAGAGTGGACGCGGAGCTTGGCGAGATGCTCGATTACTTGTGCAAAGCATGGAACGTCCGGCCCGGGGAAGCGCTGCGGAGGTGCGTTCGGAATCAGGTGCGGGTTCAAGAGCTTTCGGAGACAGCCAGGCGAGTGAACCGCACAACACGGCAGAAGGGCACAGAGACTTCGTAACGGCGCTGTGGCCGCAAGGCCGACAAGGGGGTTCCGCCACGAACGGCGGGCTTGGAGTGGTAAGCACCGGAGCGGCGGTCGTGCGTTAGAAGCGAAGCTGGACGGCGGAGAATGAGAGATGAGCACTGACAAACCCAAATATCCCCCGGTGCATTTGTTTCTTGATAGACTAATCCCCATATTGCCTTAGAGGCTTGATGGAGATTCCGGCCCTTCTGGCGACTTCATAATGGGGTTTGAGCTTTCGGTCGAAGTCATCGGAAACCAGCCTGTCGCGGAGGTCGGTCAGATACTCGTTGGGATAGAACTCGCGCTCAATAAAGCGGACAAACCTTCTGAAGTCCTTTTTGGTATTCGGCCAACCGGGCGGCGATGTCATAGAGCTCACAACAAAGCGAAGAAGGAACCCCCATTTGTCAGCTTCACCCTTATGCCTCTCGTCATAGCGGGCTTTGAAAAATTGCCACAGCCCTCCGCTACGCGCACGTTCCCACGCTTTCAAGACAGGATGAGGCTTGCCGCCCGCGCATTTGATCCAGGCGGGGAAACGCCACAAGCGCGAATAAGTCCAGACGTCCGGCATTTGGCGCAATTTCTTTCTTCCCGACTCGGTTTGTTTTAGTTGTGTAAACCATGCGTAGAGATTCAACCTGTTAAGGTCTCGCCCGCCGAACTTGAGTCCATGCGGAAGCAGCCCTTTTCGCAACCACCGAGTTATCGTATGAGGGTTCCGCCCTACATACTCCGCAAACTTCGCATGAGACCAACGGCGCGGTGTCCAGGGAAGTTGGTCTCGCTTCTCACTTTCGCCCTTCGTTGCCCGTTTTTTCATGACGCCTGACCGTGCTCAAACCTGCACATTTTTATTGCTGCCTCGACACTCTTTCTTAGCCTGTGTACGATGATACCATAAAAAGCAAGGGTCGTACACTGAAAAAAATAGAGGGTGTTCTTATGGCGGTTTTTCTTGAGCCTATTCCATTCCGGCCTGACGCCGGAGCCAAAAAAATGCTGGACGTTATGACCAGCCGTTGGGGCCTGTCCCGAAGCGCAACCTTGCGAAAGGTCGTCCGGGACCGATTCGAGTGGGAAAAGTCGGCCAAGAGGGTGGAGCAATCGAAATGAGCGATGTTGAAGAACTCATCGCGGCTTATGAGGCGCGGGGTGTACGGTGCTTCCCGACCGGGATTGACAAGCGCCCCTTTGAGCCTTGGGAACCGTGCCGCACGGAAAACACACAGCAGCGCCTTGACCGTTTTCGCTCCGTGATTGAGCGGGGGAGGCCATTTCTCATTGCGGGCATCCCCGGTTCCAACCTTATTGTTGACCTCGACAACGCAAAAGGTTTTGGCGAGTTCATGGCGGGGCAACCCGTAGAGTTCGCGGGGCCGACTGTTTTGACACCTTCCGGCGGGGTTCACTACTGGCACCACAACGGGTGCGCCCTTGGCATTACTCACCCCGCCTGGGGGGATATTCTCACGGGCGACGGGTGCTACTGCATTTTGCCGGGGAGCGGTTTTCCTGCCGACTATGTAAAGGACGACAAGCAAATCCACGCCCCCTACGAATGGGCTCCCGGCTCCGTTCCGCTCCATGAGTGGGAGGGCGAGCTGCCCGACGTTCCGCCTGAGTTGTTGACCCGTTTGCGGAATGGAAAAGAAAAACCCGCAAAGGGCATCGGTGCGGACGGCAAGATTATACCGAAGGGCATGCGCAACACGACCTTGACGAGCCTTGCAGGCTCCCTGCGTCGGCACGGGCTGGGCGAGGACACAATCGGTGAAGTCCTTGAGAAAGTGAACTCGGAGCGCTGCGAGAACCCTTTGCCGGAGAAGGAGGTTCGGGGCATTGCGGCGAGCGTGTCGCGGTATCCCCCTGCCCCTTTGAAGATTCTGGAGCGTTGCACGGATAGCGGGAATGCAGAGTTCCTTGCGCACCTTTTTGGAGACCAGCTTCGCTTTGACCATCAGAGACAGCGCTGGCTTCGGTGGGCTGGCGCTTGGTGGGTTCCTGATTCCACAAATAAGGTGGTGCTGATGGCGCGAGAAGCGGCGCGCGAACGGCAACGGCAGGCTTCGCAGATTGAAAATAAGGACCAGAGAAAGGCAGCATTCACTTGGGGATGGAACAGCGAAAGCCGTGCGAGAATTGACGCGATGTTGTCATTGGCAAAGTCCCAGCCACCTTTCGCAGATGCCGGTGAGAACTGGGATGCCGACCCCTGGCTTTTCGGTACGGCCAACGGAGTGTTGGATCTCCGCACCGGACAGCTTCGGGACGGACGTCCTGAAGACCGAATCACGCGCCACAGTGAGGTCGTTTACGACCCGGGAGAAGTGCCCTCCCGGTGGGTGCGTTTCCTTTTTGAGATTTTCAGTGAGAATACCGAAGTGGTGGATTTTGTGCAGCGGGCGGTGGGCTATTCCCTGACGGGCGACACGAGTGAGCAATGCCTTTTCATCCTTCATGGGGCAGGCGCGAACGGCAAAAGTGTTTTTCTTGAGACGCTGCGTTACGTTCTGGGGGATTACAGCTACAACATGCCTTTCAGCACAATCGAGTTCTGGGGGCGGACTTCCGTTCCAAATGATGTCGCGGCCCTTGATGGCCCACGGTTGATTACGGCGTCGGAATCGAATGAGGGCTCGCGGCTAAATGAGGCGAGAATCAAGGCGCTAACAGGGCGAGATAAAATCTCCGCGAGATTTTTGTTCAAGGAGTTCTT